>Ga0209169_10000367_pt1 | contig 27073 bp, 23 predicted proteins | sample HubBroMetageWRM4_FD_188346 | JGI IMG/M metagenome (GOLD analysis project Ga0209169, IMG submission 188346) | Warmed soil microbial communities from the Hubbard Brook experimental Forest, New Hampshire - Hubbard Brook CCASE Soil Metagenome WRM 4... | ecosystem: Environmental > Terrestrial > Soil...
TTTTGGCCGATGTGAGCGGCAAGGGAGTTTCAGCGGCGCTGCTGGCGTCAACCCTGCAAGGGATGATTTACTCCCAGCTCACGGCGGGCATGCCCTTGACTGAGATCGTGACGGCGGTCAACCGCTTTTTTACCGATAAACACATCGGAGAAAAATACGCCACGGTGATCATCGCCCGCATTACGGACGCCGGTCAGCTTGAGTATGTGAACTGTGGCCACATTCCGCCTCTGGTGGTTTCCGGCGGGCAAGTCGAGCGTCCCTCCGAGGGGAATCTTCCCGTGGGTTTGCTGCCGGATGCCAAGTACGAGAGTGGCCACTACCAGTTGAAGCCGGGCGACCGCGTGGTGCTGGTCACCGACGGCGTAACCGAAGCCGAAAACGCCAACGGAGATTTCTTTGAGGATTCACGGCTGGAAGTGGCCGCCAAGGGCGGCGGCCTGGAAGACATTTTTGCCGCCATCTCGGACTTCTGTTGCGGTACGCCCCTGAGCGACGACTGCACGGTGGTGGAGTTGGTGTATACCGGGTAGACCCTTGGCTTGCCGCTTCAGATGTTGTCTACCGTGACTGAGTAATTCGTTCCTTCCCAGCGCTGCTCCTGTAGCCAATAGAAGGTGAAGACAATGTCTCGCCCCACGGGTAATTGATTGCTGGGCAGGTCGGCTACGTGTGCGCCCAATCCGGTGTCGTCGGCTTCCATATCGTGCGCTGTCTTCCAGCCATCGAAGCTCCAATGTACGGTTGCGGGGGCAGGCAGGATGATGCGCAGGTTTTTCCCGAGGCGCATGTTTCGGCATTTGTTATTGAAGCGCCATCCCCAATACGGCGATTTTCTTTTCTCCACCTGATAGCGATGCACCGGCTGCGGCGGTTGGTCGAAGATTTTGCCATCACGCAGGGAGCGCCGTAGTTTGATGTACTCCGAGTGTGCCCACACCAGCGGACATGCGGATCCCGTGGCTTTACCGGTGAACAATTCTGCTTCGGGTAGGTCAGGGGCGTCCCAAACCTGTTCGGGGAGCGCGTGGCCACCCGAGACCGCGCCTTCCATCACCGCCAGAAGATCTTCCGCCCCTTGGCGATTGCCGGCCGCCAATTCGTAATGGGCACGCTCTCCGGCGAGCAGCGGCCAGGGGCGGCCGATTCCGGTGCCGTCAAAAGGGGAGCCGTCTGCGTGCTCACCGTAGCCGTCGCCGTTGTAGCGATACCAGCATGGGCCTTGAGGCAGCTTCACTTTCAGCAAAGCGTCGATCACCTTGACCGTGTTCAGAATGCGAGGGTCATTCGGAGCGCGAAGACCGAAGCGGACCAGCGCTAACGCGTCCGGGCTGACGATTTGCGAGGCGGGAGCGCCGCTTTCCCCCGGGGCCCGATTCTTGATAGGCACAAAACCTTGCAGCGGCGACGCCGCCCCATTCGAGTCAGGGGGTGCAATGCGCACATAGTAGCCCTCGACGCCAACTTGGCGGGCCAGATCGGTTCCCGTGACATAAGTCCAGCGTTCGATATTGTCGTTCCAAGCGTCGGCGGCATCGCGGAGATAGCCGGCAATCTTCTGCTCTCCGACGGCGTCCGCGAAATCGGCGGCGGCGAGCAGTCCGGAGATCTCCACGGCCAGTGTGAAAGGAGAATAGCCGCCATCTTCCTCCCAACGGTCCTGCTGAGTGACCGGGCCATTGCGAAGAATGAAAGCCGCGGCCCGGTAGACCATCATCCACCAGCGCTTCAGGTCGCCCAATGCCGCATGCAGTTCACGCCGCAGGCAATCTACCAGGAGAATGGGGAAGGCGGCTTCATCCATCTGCACGCCCATCCAGTAAGGGCGCCCATCCAGCCATAAGTTTTGAGCCCAATGTCCGTCAGCTTCCTGGGTGGACTCCAGGTATTGCAGGACGCGAACGGCATCGGTCTTGGCTCCCGCAGCCAGGAATCCAAAGGCAGTTTCCACCAGATCCCGAGGCCAAACGAGGTGGTAGCCACCGAGATCCTCATCGCCCTTATTGAATCCCCAAGGAATGGAAAGGCTGGCGATGACGCCGCCCAGGAAGTCTTTGGATTCGTGGGTGCGTAAGGCTGCGACACTGCTGCGGTAGAGATCATGCTCGCGATGAGGTTGATCCAACGGCAAAAGCGTATCCTGCCAATTCTTCCAGTGCAACGCATACTGGTCGCGTAGTTCGTGGAGCGGTTCCAACAAGCTGGAGCGCACCTGTTGCCCGGCTTCGGTGGCCAATCCGCCAAAGCCCAAGGCCAGGACAAATTCGCCGTTGCAGCCGGCCAAGTCGATCTCGCCGGTCAGCGCCAGGTTTCCATTTTCCGCGCGCGTGTACTCCCAGGTCAGCTGATAGTTCTGGGAAAGGTCCTGCCAGCCATCGGAGTAGCCGACAAATCCGACGGACATTTTCCGCCAGGGTGTGGAGCAGCCAAATGCCAAAGCGGTGTTAGCGCGCTCGGCGAACAACATAGGGACGCCCTTGTAATCGCCGACCCAACCCGTGTTTCCGGCTCCGAAATTGGCGATGTGGGGGGAAAGCAGAGCATAAAGGCGGTAGTCTTCGAGCTTGCCCTGCTGCGGTATAAACCGCACCTTCTGCAGGACAACATTGCGATAAGGGTCGGTAAAGACTTCTTTTTCGATTTGGTAACGGCCCTGCAGTTCGGTGTTGGTAAGGCGATAGAGGGGAATTCCTGGTGTAACCGGGATAATGTCAAACTGACAATGCCGCTTTTCTTCGGAGAAGAAACGGCTGCCGTCGGTGACGATCAGTCCCAGGTCGCGAGTGCAGGCCTGGTCAACCCGGGGGTAATAGACTTCATTCAAAATGCCGTGGCTAGTGGTGAACCATATTCTGCTGTTGCGGCTCAGGGCCGTGCCTACACCACTCTTTGCACTCGAGGTCCAGCGCGCCGGAATTCCAGGCCAGCCGGGGGCATACCGTTCGGAATCACTCACTGAGATTCATCCTTTGGTTTCGAACTGCGTTCTCGCATATTACTAGAAGTGAACGGCCGACGACCTGGTGCGCTCAGCGCCTGGCAAGTTGATGATTGCCGGCGGCGTAGGATACATATTGTTCCGATTTCTACATGGCCAACCATCAGCACTTCGCGGCACTGCGGCGGAAGATGGTCGATGTGCAACTACGGGCCCGCGGCATAAGGGACGAGCGGGTCCTGAGCGCTATGGAGCGGGTGCCGCGAGAGATGTTCGTCTCTGAGGAATACTGGCCACAGGCCTACGAGGACTACCCACTGCCCATTGGGGCAGGGCAGACGGTTTCGCAGCCTTATATCGTTGCTTTCACGTTGGAGGCGCAGTCGCTTGACGGTACGAAGAGAGTGCTCGAGATCGGGACCGGCTCCGGCTATCAAACTGCGCTGTTGGCAGAACTGGCCGGGCAGGTTTATTCAGTGGAAAGGATCGAATCTCTGGCAGGTTCGGCGGAGACAACGCTGCGGTGCCTCGGATATACGAATGTGACGTTGACGGTGGGCGATGGCAGCCTCGGACTGGTGGAACAAGCACCGTTCGATGCCATCGTGGTTTCAGCAGCTGCGCCGCAGATCCCTCAACCCTTGATTGAGCAGTTGCATGAAGCGGGAAAGATGGTCGTCCCGGTTGGCCCGGCGGACGCGCAGGAGCTACTCCTGGTGTGCAAGCGGGCGGGCGACGTCATCGTCGAACGTCTAGAGGGGTGCCGCTTCGTGCCGCTTATTGGCGAACAGGGATATGGCGAAGGATGGTAGTGTCGCAGTTTACAATCTTCCCGTGGCGGTTTTTCGCAATCTGCAGGTGACGCTGGAGATGATCAAGTGGGAGCACTCGATCTTCGTGCTGCCATTTGCGCTGTGTGGAGCGATGCTGGCAGCCAACGGCGTTCCCACCCGAGGAGCGCTGGCATGGATTATCGTGGCCATGGTATCGGCCCGGTCGGCGGCCATGGCTTTCAATCGTCTGGCTGATGCCTCGATTGACGCTGCCAACCCGCGCACTCAGACGCGAGCTTTGCCGGCGGGCACGCTTTCGCCGACTTTCGTTGCAACCTTTGTGTGTCTTTCCTCTGCGATATTCATCTTTGCCGCGTCGCAACTCAATCGCTTGTCGCTGCTGCTTTCACCGGTGGCACTGGCGATCCTGCTGCTCTACTCCTACACCAAGCGGTTTACGCGCTGGTCGCACCTGGTTTTGGGATTCGCCATGGGAATCGCGCCCTCAGCGGCGTGGATTGCGGTCCGCGGATCGCTCGATCCCCGCATTCTGTTACTGACCGCCGCAGTTACTTTCTGGGGCGCTGGTTTCGATGTGCTCTACGCCTGCCAGGATTACGATTTCGACCGAAAAAGCAGCCTGCATTCGATCCCGCGCTACCTCGGGATCCGCCGGTCACTTTGGGTCGCGCGCGGTTTTCACCTGGCGATGTTGATGTTGCTCATCTGCCTGATTGTGGTCTTCGGGTTGGGCAAACTGGCGGGCGCGGGCGTCGCGGTCGTAGCTTTGCTTTTGGCTTACGAGCATTCGCTGGTTTCCGCGAGTGATCTCTCCAAACTCAACGCCGCGTTTTTTACCATGAACGGGGTGATTTCGGTGGTGTTCTTTGTGTTCATCGCCGGGGACCTGCTGTGGAGGAAGGGAAGCGGGAGCTAGTCCTGGTTTCGTCGGGCGGGCCGGGCCAGAATTCCACGCCCGGCGAATGGTGGTAGTGTCCTATTTCCAAGAGGACACTACCCGAATGGTCACGTGACTTATCCGCTCCTGGCATACAATAAAGTCAACGATGCAAGGTTACGGTTCCGGCCCGTTCTGCATCTAAGAATCTATATCTCAAGAGGCAGTCTATCTATGAAATCAAAAGTAGCTTTGTGGGTGGCCCTATGTTCAGTTCCGAGTGCATGGGGTTCCGCGATGCCCAGTTCGGCGCGCAACACCATCCCTTCGACCGTGCAGCAAATTATCAGCGTGGACTACCGTACGTTGAAAAACTCCGATACCGCGATGGCATTGAAGGCGCAGGTGCTGCCACCCAGCCTGAAAGAATTCGAAGACCAACTGAAGACGGTCGGCATTGATCCGAACAAGGACGCCGACCAGTTGACGTTCGCGTCCTACCGCGGGGCCAAGCAGGAAGTGCGTGTGGTGGGAGTGGCGCAAGGGTCGTTCTCCAGCAAGGTAGTTTTGAAGAAAATGCGTTTGAACAAAATAAAGCCGGTCAAGTACCACGACGCCGATGTATATCCCATGTCGAGCGGGATGGAAATGACGTTCCTCGATGACAACACCTTGTTGTTCGGCGATGACGGGGCGCTCAAAGGAGCTTTGGATACACGCGATGGCTACAACCCCAGTCTGGATTCCAACAGTGCGGTGGCCGAGATGATTGGGTCGGTGGAATCTGGGACGGTATGGAGCGTGCTCGATCAGCAGGGAACGCAGAACATGCTGATTTCGGCGCTAGGGGATGCCGGCAAACTGGCTGATTTCGACATGGTCAAGAAGCGGGTGCAAGGCTCGCGCTATCAAATGAATTTCACCAACGGGGTTACCTTCGATCTGGATGTAGCCACCTCGGACTCGGTGACGGCAGGGACGCTCTCATCCCTGGTCAAGGCGGGCGTGATTTTTCGCAAGATGTCGGCCTCAGCCATCGAGAAAGTGGCGTTGCAGAACGTAGAGGTGAACTCGGACGGTTCCAACTTGCAGATGCATTTTAAGGCGGACGATAAGCAATTCCAGTCACTGTTGCATTCGGATCTGTTTGCCGCGGTATCGAAGTAGGAAGGTCGTCTCGCGGTTTATCGCGATCGCGCTGTGGCGCGGTCGCGCACGGATTTCGTGTAAACTCTAAGACGGACATAATATTCGGCGGTTACGGACCTGCCTTTCGAACCACTCCCGAAATCTTCTTGAATTGAAGCCCGGGCCGGGGCCGGCGGCAGCGTGGTCAGGAGAAGAAATGAAGATTGCAAAGACAGCAGATCGCAAGAAGGTGATGGATACGACCAAGAGCACGGACTGCCCCAAATGTGGCAAGCCGACCCGCATTGTGAAACGGGTGAAGGACCGTGAGCGGGGAGTTTCCGGCGGAATTTTTATTTCATGCTCGGGTTGCGAGTTTCACGAGAAGTTGTAAAGTTCAGGGGCTACAGAGGCCGTGGCGGCGAACCATGCCGTCACGGCTTTTTACTTTGGGGCTGCCGGATACGACCCGGACGACAAGATCAGAAGCTGACCTGGGCAAGGATGGCGCGGGCTTCGCTGCCGGGATCGGCGGCGCTGGTGATAGGCCTGCCGACCACGATATGAGTGGCGCCAGCGGCGATGGCGGCGGCAGGAGTCACCACGCGGGCTTGATCCGCAACGTCGGATCCGGCGGGGCGTACTCCCGGAGTGACGATGGTGAACTCGTCGCCCAATTCGCTCCGTAGCTCGGCAGCCTCGCGAGCCGAGGCGACGATTCCATGACAACCGTTGGTTAGAGCCAGGGCGGCTAGGCGCAGCACCTGGTCACGAACGCGGCCATGAACTCCCAGTTTATCGAGATCGCGATCATCCAGACTGGTGAGGACTGTGACGGCTAGAACCAGCAGGGACGGATTGGAAGAGTAAGCCGCTTCTATGGCCGCGGCCAGCATTTTGCCGCCCCCCGATGCGTGCACGGTGAGCATGCTGACCTTCAGCCCCGCAGCCTCGCGCACCGCGGCGGCCACGGTAGTGGGGATATCGTGATATTTGAGATCGAGAAAGACCTTGCGGCCGGAGGTGACCAGATCCCGCACCACCTGTGGGCCTTCGGCGGTGTAGAGCTGCATGCCAACCTTGTAGCAAAAGGCGGAATCGCCCACGGCCGCCACAATCTTCTGGGCGGCGGCCGCGGAGGATACATCCAAAGCAACGATCAGGCGCTGAAGCGGATCGCGCATCTCCTTAACAGTTTAGAACGTCTGTGGTTAGTACGCCACCGGCTGGAACATGGCGATTTGTTTGGGCTGAGCGTCCTGTGCGGGGACCAGATCCAACCGCACTTGCTGAAGGCCCTTTTGTTGGAAAGCGAGCGCTTGGGCGGCGCTGTAGGAAAGGTCGATGATGCGGCCTGGGATGATGGGCCCGCGATCATTGATGCGGACGGAAATCCGCCGGCCGTTGCTCAAATTCGTTACCCGAACCCAGGTGCCCAGAGGCAGAGACGGGTGGGCGGCTGTGAGATCGTACATATTGTAGGGCTCACCGCTGGCGGTGGCCCGGCCTTCAAAATACTCCCCGTACCAGGACGCCGTCCCGACTTGATAGGGGGTATGGCGCTTGGGCTTCACCGTGGGGGCGGCCGGTGCCGTGATCGCCGTCTGCGGGGTTGATGGCGCCTGGGTGGCTTTGGCACCGGACTTTGGTCCCGGTGCAGCTCCCATGCTGACTACAGCTAAAGTGCTCACTAGCCCGTGAGCTAAGAGTCTACGCATGCAAATCACCTCGTTTTTCAAAAAGTCGTATCCTCAAACATTCCTCGCGAAAGTTAGGTTTTAATGAGTGTTTGAGAATGCTATCGGCCTTCAGGTTGGCCTGTCAACGCCAAAATACAGGGAAGAATGTAACCAGGCAGTTATGGATATCTCACGTAACTCACTGTATATCCTAGGTGATATCAATGATGTGCCTGTGATAGCATCCACTTACGTGTTTACATAATGGTAAATAACCTAAGTTTGGTGCACCGAGAAATATTTTCATATCTCTTGTTTTCATTAAGTTAGCATGCAAATGGTGGTTTGTTGTTTTGATTTCATAGAGTTACGATGGACTGGTTCCGGCCTTACTTCGGCGGCCAGCAAGAAAATTCTTGGAGAGGCCGACTTTTCGATACATTTCGCGTATGGCTCCTGCGCCTCCTGTAGTCCTCAGCATCGCCGGCTTCGACCCATCTTCCGGGGCGGGGGTTACGGCTGACATCAAGACGATCGCCGCGCACGGGTGCTATGGAGTGTCCTGCATTTCGGCCCTGACGGTCCAGTCCACCAGCGGGGTGCGACGGGTTGAGCCAGTTGCGCCGGACCTGCTGACCGCGACCCTCGAAGAGCTCGTTTCTGACATGGAAATCGCGGCGGTTCGGATAGGAATGCTGGGCTCGGCCCAAGTGGTCTGGGCGGTAGCCGAATTCCTGGGTAAGCATAAGCTGCCGAACGTGGTTCTGGACCCCATTCTGAAGAGTTCCTCGGGGGCTGAATTGCTGGAAAGCGCCGGCGTCCAGCTGCTGACCGAGAAACTGATTCCGCTGGCGACGGTGATGACGCCGAATATAGAGGAGGCCTCGATCCTAACCGGGCTGGCGGTCACCAACCCTGAGGAAATGCGGGTTGCGGCCCATGAGCTCCACGGTCTGGGCGCAGCGGCCGTGGTGATCACGGGCGGACACCTGGACAAAGCGATTGATTTGCTGAGCTTCACCGGGGGGGCGGGGATTGAACAGGAAACTTTCAAGTCGGCGCGGCTGAGATCCAATTGCACCCATGGTACGGGCTGCGCTTTTGCTACGGCGATGGCCTGCCATCTGGCATTGGGGAGGGGATTGCCAGAGGCGGTCTTGCTCACCAAGGCATACGTGGCGGCGGCGATTGTTCACGGCCATCCGATGGGCCGTGGAGTAGGGCCGGTGCACCATCTTTATCGCATGCACCAGCAGCAGCGGCGAGCGATTGCAGGCAGTGATCCGGAACCGGTAAGTTAGGAACAGAGAGCGACGGCAGCGTCAGAAGGTAGTTAGCGGGAGCCGGCGTGCTTGAGCAGGATTCCGGCGACAAAAGCCACCAACGCGGCCAATAGCCACTCCAATCGCCAGAGCTGAATAGCCTGAAAATCCGCAAGATTCTGTGCCGAATAGACGAGGCCGACGACAAGCGCGGCCAGAATGCACCCCACGCCGGTAAAGAAAGCAATCAGTGAAGCGAGTGACAGACCGAGCCAATCCCTGAGGTTTTGGAATTCCAGAGCCTTGAAGAACAGGAACGGTTGCATCCAGGTATGCACGGTGGCTGCAGACTTGTTGGAACGTGAAGCGCCGCAAACATGGCAAAAACGAGCGCCGATCATAAATTCGGAACCGCACCCCGCGCAGGCACTCTCGAGCGCGGGCATTGATTGCGGATGGGTTACGGGAGGTTGCCAAAACTCTTGGGTTGGGTTGTGGACGGCTTGCGACATTGCGATCCTTTGCCGGTTCAGCCGCAAACCATGGGCCAAAGCCGGGCTTTCGTAAGTTGTTGCAAAACCCTCCGCCTGTAGAGCCAGACTACTCGATGCTGCCGGACGTACCGGGCAGGATTTACCTGTTCCCGGCAAAGATTATCGGGATTAAATCCCTAATTTTGAAGAGTGTGCACCCTCCGAGTAGTTACCAGTGAGTAACCTTCTTGGTTCCGATCAAGGTGTAGACAAACTGGACTGCAGAACGCCGTTTGGGAACCGGCGTATCCTGAATCTCGTATCATGGCTTGGGAGGGCTGGCCTATGTACTGCAACTACTGCGGGAAGGTGATTCAGGACGATGCCAATGTGTGCGCCTACTGCGGGACGCGGGTGGGCGGGGTGCTGGCCCGAAAACGGCTACTGCGGCCGCGGGCGGACCGCAGGATCGCCGGGGTGTGCGCGGGTTTCGCGGAATACTTCGATTTGGATGTAACGCTGGTGCGGTTGGTCTGGTTCTTTACGGCATTTCTGACGGGGGTTGGTCTGCTGGCATATCCGATCGCCTGGATCGTGATACCGGAAGAGCCGTTGCCGGCATCAGCGCCGATGGCGCAGAGGGTGACGAATCCGTAAGGCCTTATGCGGCTCAACGCGGATAGAGCAAACCTAACGTCTTTCGCCACGGATTTGCACGGATCAACACGGATAGTTCCCTGTCGGCTGGGGTACAATTCTCTCGCTATGGTTGATACCTTCCTGGTTCCAGAAAACACTGTGGTCAGCGCCAAGGGCGACGCCGCCTCGGTTGAAGTGAGCGGTGCCGCTAGCCGGGTATTCCTGTTGAGTCTGAATATCACCGAGATCATCGAACAGGAATCGTTGGACGTGAGCATTTTCGGGTCCGTGGATGGCGCAGTCTGGGGGGCGAAGCCTCTGACCACATTTCCACAAAAGTTTTATTGCGCCGAGCATCCGCTACTGCTGGATTTGACTGGGCATCCCGAAGTCAAATTCTTGCGCGCTCATTGGGAAGTGGCGCGTTGGGGCCGAGGCACCGAGACTCCCATGTTCAAATTTGGGGTCAGCATCCGCGAGGTGCCGGCCGAGATTCTGAAAGAAGCTACCGCCGAGGCGCAGGCGCTGGCGTAGGCACTTGGTCTATACTTTTCGATCGGAGAGGAACAGCGATGAAAACATGCTTGGTTGCCATATTGTGTTGCATCACCATGGCGGGGATGTATGCATATGCGCAAAGCGCGGACGAGGGTTACCAGACGGCGACAGTTGTCTCTATCGAAAAGCTCGCGGCTGACGCCCAGCATATGGAAAAGGGGGATCAATACAAGATCTCCATGAGCATGGGGGGTGCGCTCTACCTGTGCAAGGTTAGCGCTCCGGCCGCAAATTTTATGGACTGGACCCGAGGGAAGGAATTTCCCGCCAAAGAAAACGACAAAGTGCTGCTGGTGAAGAATGGGAACGGCCAGATCTTGGAACTGAACATCGCCAAGAAAAAGGCGAAGTAGGCCAAGCCGGGCGGGGACGCCCCCGGCATTCATTGTTTCTACCCCCGTCGCTTCCGCTATATTGAATTGACCTCATGGCGGAGCAAAAAGTCATTCGTCCTGCCCAGAATGTCTCCGGCACCATCCGCTTGCCGGGAGATAAATCCATTTCTCATCGTTATGCCATGCTCGCCGCAATTGCTGAAGGCAGCACGCGCCTGGAGAACTTTTCTACAGGGGCGGATTGCGCCAGCACACTGAATTGTCTGCGCGGGCTGGGCGTGGAATGGGAACGATCAAAGGGTGTGGTTGCGATTCAGGGGCGCGGGCCGATGCTACGGGCACCGGCTTCGCCACTCGACTGCGGCAACTCCGGTTCGACAATGCGCATGTTGAGCGGGATTCTCGCGGGGCAGAACTTCGGCAGCGAGTTGGTTGGCGATCAATCCTTATCGCGACGCCCTATGGCGCGAGTGATTACGCCGCTCGAAGCCATGGGAGCGAAAATCCATGCGGGCGACGGATTCCGCGCTCCGCTGCGGATTGCCGGTGGCGGCCTCAAAGCGATTAATTACGAGATGACGGTGGCCAGCGCCCAGGTGAAGACTGCGGTGCTGTTTGCCGGATTGTTTGCCATGGGCGAGACGGCTGTGAAAGAGCCGGTGCGCACGCGGGATCATGGCGAGTTGGCGTTGCGAGCGTTCGGGGCAGAAGTGAGAGTGAAAGGGAACGCCGCCAGCATCGCGGGTGGACAGCGACTACGCGGCCTGGAGGCGACGATTCCAGGAGATCTTTCGAGTGCCGCGTTCTTCTTGTGCGCGACCGCCCTTTTCCCCGGTTCACAATTGATCATCAGCGGCTTGGGACTAAATCCGACAAGAAGCAGTTTGTTGGATCTGCTTGCGGGGACGGGCGTGGGGATTTCAATCACGCAGATTGAGGAACAGCATGGGGAACTGACCGGGACGGTGCAGGTGCAGGGCCGGCAGCTAAAAGGCACGGTGATCGAGAGTCCTTACACGGAGCGGTTGATTGATGAAATCCCGGTACTGGCAGCGATCGCGCCTTACACCGATGCCGGGATTGAGATCCGGGACGCGCGCGAACTGCGTGTGAAAGAGTCGGACAGGATCGCGGCACTGGCCGCCAATCTGCGGAGGATGGGAGCAGAAGTCGAAGAGCGCGAAGACGGAATGAAGATTCGGGGGCAGCAAACTCTGCATGGGGCAGAAATCGATTCCTTCGGCGATCACCGGATTGCGATGGCGTTCGCAGTTGCGGCACTGCGGGCGGAGGGAGAGACGGTGATCAAGGGGTCGGACGCAGCGGTCATTTCTTTTCCGGGATTCTATGAGGTGCTGGAGAGTGTCGTGCAGCGGTAGCGGCCATCTGTCTTTGCGTTCGCCTCCAAACCACATGTCAGATTCTCAGTTCCCAGCTCTCAGTTTGCGATAGACTGTGCCGGTTCACCGGGGGCGAGCATGAATCGATTTCGGTTCGCGGTCTTGGTCGGGATATTTGCAGTTTGCATGTTGAACTGGTTGCCGGGGCAGGATCAACCGCCTGCGACCTCAACTTCGCAAACGGTCGCCGCTGCATCGGAGAAAGTAATCACCGCTTACACCTTGCCACCTGGCCTTTACCAGAAGGCGCATGACCGCAACCGCATTCATTTTCGTCTGAACTTGATCGGTGTTGTGTACGGTCTGTTCGTTCTGTGGCTGGTTCTGCATCTGAAGCTGGCGGCGAAATACCGCGACTGGGCCGAGCAGGCCGGTAGCCGGCGTTTTGTCCAGAGTCTCGTTTTCTCGCCTTTGCTGTTGCTGACGATCGCGATCTTCACTCTGCCTCTGGATATTTATGGCGAAGTGGTAGAGAAGCGCTATGGAATTTCGGTGCAAGGATGGGGCTCGTGGAGCTGGGACTGGATCAAAGGGGAACTGATCGCGCTGGTGATCGGAACCATCCTGATCTGGCTGCTCTATGTAGTACTTCGTCGCAGCCCGCGACGTGCCTGGTTTTATTTTTGGCTGATGGCAGTGCCTATCGGAATATTCATCTTCTTTCTCGGTCCCTGGGTGATCGACCCGATGTTTCACAAGTTCGAACCTTTGCAACAAAAGAACCCGGCGCTCACAGCCAGCCTGGAACAGATGGTCCAGCGCGCGGGAGAAGACATTCCTCCGGAGCGCATGTTCTGGATGGGGGCCGGTGAAAAGACTACGGGGTTAAACGCCTACGTCACCGGTATCGGTGCCTCGAAACGCATGGTGGTTTGGGACACGACCATCGCCAAGATGAATAATTCTCAGATTGTTTTTGTGGCTGGCCACGAAACCGGCCACTACGTGTTGCAGCATATCCCCAAAGGGTTAGTTTTCTTTGCAGTGCTGGTTCTGCTTTTCTTCTATGTAGTCCATCGCATGATCGGATGGGTCCTGGCGAGATGGGGATCGGGTTGGGGAGTTCGTGGCGTGGACGATTGGGCGTCCTTACCGGCGCTGCTGTTCCTGCTTTCACTGCTGGCCTTCGTGGCGAATCCGGTGGCGAGCGCATTCAGCAGATACTTGGAGCATCAAGCGGATCAGTATGGACTGGAAGTGACCCACGGACTTACGCCCGACTCAGGGCAGGTTGCGGCGCAGGCTTTTCAGGTTCTAGGCGAGGTGGATTTGTCCGATCCGGATCCGGACCCGATCAACGTTTTGTTGTTCTACGATCATCCGCCGATTTCCGACCGAGTGAGGTTTTGTTTGAGGTACAACCCGTGGGCGCGAGGTAGGGACGGGGAGTTCGTGAAGTAGCGCTACTCGCCTAGCACCCTACGGGGCTCGATCATTTTTCGCCTTGAGCCCACGGCTTGCGCCGTGGGCTTTATTCTGGCGCCGCTCCGCGGCGAGCCTTCGAACTTCCTAGATGTGTTCAGTCTTGCCACGGTACTTAACGGTTCCCGTGCCTTGGGTAGCCCGGTCCACATCCTGATTGGTATAGGTGCGGGAAGCCTTTCGCGCTGGAGACGAAACCGTCATCAACTGGGATACGCTCCAGGTGCCGGCACTGGTTCCGGCGATGAAGGTAGCCTCACCGCGCTCTCTCTGGCCACGCATGTGTCCATGCATGGGGTCGGGTCCGGGTTCGCCCACTTCGACTGCTGGCGAAGGGCCATACCAGTTTGGCTGAGTGAAGACGCCGACCGGGGGTGGGGCGATAAACTCGTCGGACAAAGTAGCGTTGGTCGCCCCGGCCACGTTGCCCCAAGTGGCATTGCTGGCTCCGACGGGAGACGGAGAAACCGTGGAAAGAGTGACGGACGGAGTTGTCACCAGCGGAACATAGGGCGCCGCATACACACCGTAGGCCGGAGCCCAATTGCTGGCGGTTCCGCCAATGACGGTGGCTTGAGCAGCAGCGAATCCGGAGAGCACGAGAGGCAGGCACAGAACTGAGAGCTTACGCATAACAATCCTCCACTTCGTTTTTAATCAAGTCTGGGTAATCAGATTCGCAAGACGGCGTCCTGGGATGCTCTTCGGGGCTGCCGGCGCGATCTAAAGCTGAAAGATGATACACCCTAAATGCCGCTATGGGCGCGGCTTTTGTTCAATTTCCAATGAAACGGGCGTAGAGACTTCTAGCCACTACGGGGTCGGTGGTCCCCTTGATGATGGCGCGGCCGTCAGGAAATAGCGTCAACTCATAGGGTTCGCGCCAGAACTTGAGAATAAAGTCACTATGGCGGACGGTCCCGTGAGGCCTCAGGCGTTCGCTCATTTCTGTCAGATCGACGGGGCGGTTGCGTTCGTGGATCTGAACGGAATTACGGCCACAAAGTGTAATGTGAGGCCGGCCTTCGCCCGCCAGGTGAGGGAATTCGTGACGGTCGCAGGTAGGGCAGCCGGAGCGGGGCTTGTCGGCGATGATTTCGGCGCGGTCGTTCTGCCACACATCGAAGGACAACAGAGTGTGGCGGAGGTGGTCGGTTGCTCCGACCAGAAGCTTGAGAGCTTCAGTGGCCGCGATGGAGGCCGCCAAAGTCACGGCAGAATTCAGGACTCCGGCAGTCTCGCAGGTTTCGAGCGCGCCTTGCGGAGGGCGGGAGAATACGCAAGCCAGGCAGGCGGTTTGGCCAGGCAGGATGTTGAGAGTCACGCCGTAGCTGCCGACGGCTGCGGTATAGATCCAGGGAAGAGAATTCTTGACCGCGAAATCGTTGATCAAGTACCGTGTCTCGAAATTATCTGTACCATCGAGGATGAGTTCGATATTTTCAAACAGCGAAGCGATGTTGGATGGAGTCAGGTCGGCAACGCACGGTTCGACCACGATCTGGGAGTTGAAAGCAGCGATTTTGCGCGCAGCGGCGATGGCTTTGGGAAGCGACTGTGCGGCGTCAGACTCGTCGAACAACGATTGCCGTTGCAGATTACTGGCTTCTACGAAGTCGCGATCGATGATGCGAAGAGTACCGACGCCGGCGCGTGCCAGCAGGGAAGCGAGTACAGACCCGGTGGCGCCGCATCCCGCGATGGCTACGCGGGCGGCGGCGAGCCGGCGCTGGCCCTCGGCGCCGACTCCGCGGAATAATATTTGACGGGAATAGCGGTCATCCAGTTCCAAAGAGATCACCATCTACAAGCGTACAAACCTTTATTATAGGGGCCGCTGGGTTTCGGAAGCTTGCGTCGATGCGCAAGCACGATTTCGACTCGACGGCGGGAAAGTCGCCGGCAGACAACGTTGATTGCTAGGGCTTCATCGAAACTAATAAGTTCCAGCCGAACAGAGGGGACGGTTTGCGCGTAGGGAGAACTTTGCTCACAAGCTTGCTGATAGCGGCAGTCGCGCCGGCCTGCGTGTGGGACGCGGCCGCCGAACCACTTCCTCTGCAAAGTGAGGAAGCGCAGACGGCGCCTTCGGCACCGGACAATCTGGCGAAATACCAGGGCTTGAAGGTTGCTGAAATCCGCTTTCCGGCGATCTTGTCAGCGACTGGGCAACAGCAGCTGCGCGACCTGATTCCACAGAAGGTCGGTCAACCTCTGGAACGCGACCTGCTGCGACAAAGCATTCACGGGCTCTACGACACCGGACGTTTTGCTGACATACGGGTCGAGGCTGAGGCCACGACCGACAACCAGGTGGCACTCACTTTCTTGACTACGCTGAACTATTTTGTAGGCGAGGTACGAGTGGAAGGCGCGCCCCCTCGTCCTTCGGCGGGTCAAATTGTGAATGCGTCGAAACTTGCGCTGGGTAGCTTATTTTCGAGCGACCGCATGGAAAGCGCACTGAACAACGTTCGTGAGCTGATGGAAGAGAACGGTTATTACCGTTCTACGATCACACCCCAACAATCCGAGGACGCGAATACGCAGCAGATCAGCATCCGCTTCGAAGCGGCCCCTGGTGAGCAGGCGCGGGTGGGCAGGGTGACGGTGAATTGCGATTCCGGATGCGATCCTGGGGACGTCCCCCGGATCGCGAAGTTGCGCCCCGGAGACCGGGTTTCGGCGCAGCACACCAGCCGGGCGTTGCAGCGGTTGCGCAAGCGGTATCAAAAGCAGAACCGGTTGCTGGCCCAGGTTTTGGTTGCCAGCAAGTCGTACCGCCCGGAAGCCAATGTGGTGGACTATACGCTCAATATTGTGCCCGGCCCGCAGGTGGAGGTTTCCGCGGAGGGCTTTAAGCTAGCACGCAAGATTCTGAGGCAGAACGTCCCCGTCTTCGAAGAGAATGCGGTGGACGAAGACCTGTTGAATGAAGGCCGCCGCAATCTATTAAATTATTTGCAAGGCCGCGGGTATTTTGCCGCAAAAGTTGGATTACAGAAGCGCAGCGACGAAGCTGCCGGGCAACTGCACATTGTTTATACCATTGACGCTGGCGGACGCCACAAGCTGGTCAAAGTAGAGATAGCAGGAAACCGATACTTCCTCACCGAGAAACTACGTCCGCTATTGCAGGTGCAGCCAGCTGGGCGGTTCCTCGCCCACGGGCGCTACGACCAGCGTCTGCTGGCAAACGACGTTCGCAGTCTGGAGAGTCTGTACCGGGCCAATGGATTTTCGCAGGTTTCGGTTACGCCCACGGTGTTGGACAACTACGAGGGCCACGAGAATGAGATTGCGGTCCAGTTTGCGATTGCCGAAGGTCCACAAATGCGGGTCGGGGTTTTTCATATCGTGGGCAACACCACGTTTTCAGAGACCCTATTGGCTCGCGAGGTGAGCACCGCCGCAGGGGAGCCGTTCTCCGAATACTATATCGCCGAGGACCGCGACAACCTTTTGAACTACTACTTCAATCGCGGTTTTCCGGATGCCACGTTCGAGGCAGCGGCGAACCCGACGCCCGGCCAGAGCAACCGCATGGATGTCACTTTCACCATCCACGAAGGCAGGCAGGTTTCTGTGAACCGAGTGCTGGTAACCGGCCTGGGCCACACCAAGCCTTACATCGTAAATCGCGAGTTGCGGGTGAGGCATGGCGACCCCTTGAGCCAGATCGACATGCTGAAGACGCAACAGAAACTCTACGACGTAGGCATCTTCAATCAAGTCGACATCGCGGTGCAAAATCCGAGCGGAAATGAGCCGACGAAGAATGTGCTGCTGGACGTGCAGGAAGCCAAACGATACACGTTTACCTACGGTTTGGGGCTTGAATTCCAAACCGGGCAGCCCACGGCGATCGGTACCGATCAGGCCAAGGGCCAGACGGGAATTAGTCCCCGTGCCTCTCTATCCGTGACTCGTTTGAACCTCTGGGGCAGGAACCACACCATCACGTTCAAAGCGGATGTAGGCAGTTTGCAGCAACGGGGGCTGATCCGGTACAACGCACCCCGCTTGCTTGGAAGTCCAAAGTGGAACCTCTCATTCACCGGCTTTTACGACAATACGCTGGACGTGACCACGTTCACATCGCAGCGTTTGGAAGGCTCGGTGCAGAGCCGCGAGATCATCAACAAGACCAGCACCATGGACTATAGCTTCACGTACCGGCGGGTAAAGGCCAACGACATCGAGATCAGCCCGGCAGACATTCCGTTGCTATCACTCCCCGTACGAGTGGGCGAGCCGGGAATCAGTTATATCCGAAATACGCGGGACAGCGATCTGGAAAGCACGAAGGGCAGCTACAACGCGTTGATCGCGGGCGTAGCCTCCAGCTATTTCGGTTCGCAAGCGGATTTCAGCCGGCTTCTCATACAGAACTCCACCTACCATGCCTTCGGCAAGAACCGTCCACGGGAGAGAAAATTCGTAATCGCGCGGTCGACGCGCATAGGGGTCGAGAACGCTTTCGGCAACACCTCGATCCTCCCGCCGGGGCAGGCCTGTCCTGATCCCGCGCAGAGCAACTGCCCGGAAGCCACGGTGATTCCGCTGGCCGAGCGTTTTCTGGCAGGTGGAGGAAACTCCCACCGCGGTTTCGGGCTTAACCAGGCGGGCCCGCGCGATCCCGTCACCGGCTTTCCGTTGGGGGGGAGTGCGTTGTTTCTGAATAATCTGGAACTGCGTTTACCGCCGACGACCCTGCCCTATGTCCAGGACAACATCAGCTTTGCGGTTTTCTGGGATGCAGGGAACGTTTTTGTTGACGGTCGCACCATGGTGGACAACCTGCTGCGCTGGCGGCAAAAGGACCCTCAGATATGTCTGCAAAACCCTGCGCCGGGATCGACCGTGACCCCACAGCAGTGCGATTTCAGCTATGTGAGCCATGCGCTGGGAATCGGAGTCCGGTACAAGACGCCGATCGGACCGGTGCGCTTCGATTTCGGGTACAATATCAATCCACCCGCGTTTCCAAGTTGTCAGGCAACGCCCAGCACGAAAGGGCAGGCGGAGTCGCTGAATTACTGTATGCCAAACAGTAATAAAGTGCTCCCCTACTTTGTGCCGCAACACGAGTCGCACTTTAACGTTTACTTCAGTATTGGACAGACTTTTTGATGAACCATTTTTGCCGCTTCGTCTGCGCTTCCGTATTGTTGGTGGCCCCGACCGTCTCGTGGGGAGGGGATGTACTGGATCGCATCGTGGCTACGGTGAACGGTCACATTATCTTGCAGAGTGACTGGGACGACGCGCTGCGCTGCCAGGCGTTCGAGGATGGGCGTTCGCTTGAGCAGTTGCCGCTTGCCGAGCACAAGGCGGCATTGGACCGCCTGATTGATCAGGAACTGTTGCGGGAGCAAATGCAGTCCTCTAACTTCCAACACGCAAGCGAACTGGAAGTGACGCAGCGTATACAGGACATTCGCAAGCAATATCCGGAGGCGGCGACGCCGGTGGGCTGGCAGGCATTACTCAATCGTAACGGGCTGAGCGAAGCGGAGCTGAAACAGCACGTCTTGCAGCAACTCGATTTGATGCGGTTAGTGGATGCCCGCTTGCGCCCCAACGTCAGCGTCGATTCTAAGAGCATCGAGAGCTACTACAACCAACAATTGCTGCCACAGCTCCGGCAATCAGGAGCGAAGGAAGTCCCGCTGGCGGATGTGACCCCCAGGATCAAGGAATTGCTAACCCAGCAGCAAATGAATCAGTTGCTGCTGGCGTGGTTGCAGAACCTGCGCTCGGGAAGCGAAATCCGCCGGGAGGCGGGTGATTCCAAGGGCGAGTTGCAATGACCGATTCCGGCGCCATGCCGGGTCGACGCAAGTGGGGAAAGCGTCTGCTGATCGCGGCGCTGGTCGTGGTTGTGAGCTTGGGCGGCTTGGCCTGGTACGCCACCACGGATTCCTTTCAGGCTTTGGTGCGCCGCCGTCTGGTGGCCGAGTTGCAGCGAATCACCGGTGGCCGGGTCGAGCTCGGTAGCATTCATACCATCCCCTTCCGCTTTGTAGTTGATGTTCGCGACTTGACGATCCATGGCCGCGAGGCGGCGGGCGAAACTCCTTATTTCCACGCCGACCGGCTCATCGCAACCATGAAACTGCGCTCAGCATTGGGGATCGAGATCGGTTTCGAGTCCCTGATCTTGGAGCGCCCACTGGTTCACGTCATCCGCTATCCGGACGGAACCAACAATCAGCCGGAGCCAGAAGTAAAAGCAGACCATGGCAGCAGTGTGGCGAAACTAGTTTCATTGTCGATCGGTCACATGGAAATGCGCCATGGAGAGATGTTGTGGAATGACCGGAAACTTCCACTCGACCTAGCTGCTGACGATGTATCCGCGGAACTGAATTACTCCCTTCTGCATCGCCGCTACGACGGCAATTTGCTGATAGGCAGGATCAATACCGTGTTTGACGGGTATCGGCCGGTGGCCTGGATGGCGGAGGCGCATTTCACGCTGGGTCACGATGCTCTGGAAGTGCAGTCGTTGAAAGCCACCTCGGGGCGCTCCCATCTGGAGGCACATGGCCGGCTGTCGCAGTTTCGCGACCCAGAGATCACCGGGGAATACGAACTCACGCTGGATATTGAGGAAGTGGGTGCGACTGCGAGGCACTCCGAACTGCACTCCGGGCAGATGCAGGCAACCGGCCAGGGCAAATGGACCGCGGCTCAGTTCGCATCAGCAGGAAAGTTGTTCGTCAAAGACCTGGATTGGCGGGCCGAGTCTGCAAGCTTTCGTGCCGACAGTATGAGCCTGCAGTATAGCCTCGATCCTCAGCGACTCGGCATTACTCGCATCATTGCGAAAGTGCTGGGAGGGGAGGTAAGTGGAGACGCAGAAGTTAACAACTGGATACGACCGGAAACGGTAGGCAAGAATCGCGCACAGAGAGCGGCCGAGCAGGAGAAGGGAAGCGTGCGGTTGCGGATGAAGGACCTTTCCGCGGAGGCGATCGTCGCCGCCTTGGCCTCATCCTCGCGCCCCTTTGAAGGCCTGAATCTGGCGGGGGCGGCGAGCGGCACCATCGAAAGCCGGTGGCGGGGTTCGCCGAGAAATGCGGAAACTGAGATTACGATGGAAGTCGTTGCTCCAGCGCAGATCTCGCCCGGACAATTGCCAGTCAGCGCGCGTGGCCACGCCATTTACCGGAGCGCACCCGCGGAACTGGAAGTGTCCGAGTTTAACGCCAACAGCCGTTCCACCCAGGTGCGAGCGTCGGGGACGCTATCGACCCACGCCGCGATGAAATTGTCGGTCAATACCAGTGACCTGGCAGAGTGGCAGCGAGTGCTGGTTGCGGTCGGATACCGGGAGGATACCCCTGCCGAAGTGCGGGGCCACGCTTCATTCGTCGGGTCTGCCACCGGGCGGCTGTCAGAAATCGACTTCGAGGGCAAACTGCAATCGGAGGATTTCGAAGTACTCATCCCAGCGACCGCGAACACCGCAAGAAAAGAAATTCGGTGGGATTACCTGGCCGCGGACGTCGAGTTGTCTCCAAGCGCCTTTGTCGCTCATAACGGCACGATGCGTCACGGAGCAACCACCGTGGGATTCGACCTGGAGGCAGGTCTGGACGGTCGGCTGTTTACTGATTCCAGCACATTTACCGCCAGCGTGCAGATGCACCAGGCCGATATCGCCGAGGTCCTGGCGATCGCGGGCTACAGCTACGCGGCCAGCGGGAAAGTGGATCTCTTCGTCCACGCCTCCGGGACGCGAGACCAGCCGCATGCCGATGGCACTATCCACTTAGCGGACGCGGTGGTCAGGGGCGAACCGATTCAGCGCTTCGATTCCAAATTCTCGATCAACCGGGAGCAGCTCTCCCTGGAAGAGATGCAGTTGGCGCATTACGAAGCCCAGGTAAGCGGCGACGGAACTTACGACTTCGTGACCCGCGGATTCCTTTTCCACTTGAAGGGCAGCAACTTCGACCTGGCTCGCTTTCCCTGGCTTCAGTCGACGCGGATCGCCGTGGACGGCCGCCTGGACTTCGAGGCGCAAAGTTCCGGGACGCTGGACGAGCCCATTATCAACGCAAAAATTCAGTTGCACGACCTCACCTTGGACCACGAGTTGATGGGAGAGTACGGGTTCGACGCGATCACCCACGGGTCGGAGTTGCGCCTCAACGGACAGTCTGAGTTTAAGGACGCTCAACTCGGCATCAATGGAACCGTCAACCTGCGCGGCGATTGGCCCTCCGACGTAACGCTTCACTTCAATCACCTCGACGTGGACCCGGTGTTGCGCAACTATGGGCGGGGCAAGGTGACGGGCCACTCGATTGCAACCGGCGATCTGCGGTTAGTTGGTCCCTGGCTGAACCCGAAAGCATTGCAGGTGGACGGGAACATCAGCGACCTGTTCGCTGAAATGGAACACATCCAGGTCCGCAACAATGGGCCCATCCGCTTCGCGGTTTCTGGCCAGTTGCTCTCTATCCAGCAACTGCGGCTGGCGGGTCCGGGGACGGACCTCACGGTCGAGGGCGAGGTCGATCTCAGTGGAGAGCGCCAGCTTGATTTGCGAGCCGCCGGCAACGCCGACCTGGAGCTGATTCAGAGCTTTGATCCCGATTTCACTTCCAAGGGCACGGTTGCGGTGAACGTGGCCCTCACAGGTTCGGTTGAGCATCCGGCGATTCAGGGACGGCTGCAAGTCAGCAACGGGTCGATTCAATACAGCGATTTGCCGAGTGCTCTGAGTGAAATCAACGGATCGCTGGTCTTTAATACCAATCGCCTGCAAATCGAGACCCTCACCGCGCATGTCGGCGGGGGTATGGTCACGTTTGGCGGCTATGCTACTGCCTACAATCGGCAATTGACTTTTGACCTGAGCTTGAAGGGCCAGGATGTGCGCTTGCGGTATCCACCTGGGATAAGTTCCGTGACCAACGACGAATTACGCTGGTCAGGAACATCGGCAGCCTCGACCCTGTCCGGGGACATGACGGTCACCAAGCTGGGAGTGACGCCAGGGTTTGATTTCGCTTCCTATCTCCAGCGCAGCGCGCAAGGTTCAGTATTGCCGCAGACCAATCCGGTGCTGAACCGCATCCGCATGGATGTACACATTGTCACTACGCCGGAATTAGAGATGCAAACTGCCGTAGCCCGTCTGTCCGGCGATGCTGACTTACACCTGCGAGGTACGGCGGCCAAGCCGGTGCTGCTGGGACGCGCGGATGTGATCGAGGGTGAACTGTACTTCAGCGGCACTAAGTATCGCCTGGAGCGAGGGGACGTGACGTTTGTCAGCCCGGTCACGACGACAGCTGTGCTTGATTTGCAGGCGTCCACGCGGGTCCAGGATTACGACATAACCGTGAACTTAAACGGCGGGACCGACAAGCTTAACTTGAGTTACCACTCGGAGCCGCCCTTGCCCACGGCCGACATTATCAGCTTGCTGGCACTGGGGCAGACCCAGGAACAGTCCGCACAAATGCAACAGTCCAGCCAGTCGCCTTTTTCCGAGCAGGCGTCGAACGTGGTGCTGGGGGAGGCGTTGAATTCGGCGATCAGCAACCGGGCGCAGCATCTGTTTGGCATCAGTCACATCAAGATCAATCCGCAAGGCATCAGTACCGAGACTACGCCCACTCAGAACAATCCATTCCCCGCAGTAACCATCGAGCAGCAGGTGAGAGACAATCTCACCCTCGCTTATACCACTAACGTGAACGAAACTTCGCAGCAAATCATTCAGGGCGAATACAACATCAGCAAGAATCTTTCCATCGTGGGCCTTCGCGATTACAACGGAGTGGTGAGTTTCGAAGTCAGACTCCGCCAGCGCAGGAAATAGCGCCTTTTCGGAGGCCTCCTAAGAATCCATTTTCCATTGCAAGCCTGGATAAGTTCCGCGTTCCCTCCCTGAGTTGCATCCCCGCGACTGCGGGAAGGTTGTAAGGAGGACAACAAATGCGGAAGCACAGAGGCTTTTCGCTGATTGAGTTATTGATTGTGGTGGCGATCATCCTGATCATCGCTGGCATTGCGATTCCCAGCCTGATCAGCGCGAAGATTGCGGCCAACGACGGCTCGGCGGTGGGCTCACTTCGCACCATTAACACCGCTCAGGTCACCTATGCGTCGGCATATCCAGCGGTTGGTTATGCCTCCACCGTTGCAGCGCTGGGGCCGGCCGCCGCCAGCGGCTGTACCACTCCGAGTTCGGCCAACGCGTGCCTGATCGACTGGGTGGTCTCGGACGCTACGACATCTGCCAACGCTAAGAGTGGCTATTACTTCGCGATGGGTGTGGTCACGGCCAACGGCGTGAACTTCAGCTATACCGCGGGAGGCGCGCCCGCCAGCTTCAACCACAGCGGTGTGCGCGGGTTCTGCTCCAATGAAGACGGCGTGCTGCGGTATACCCCTGCTCTGAACGGGCCTCCGGTAACTACGGAAGCAGCTTGCTCAGCCTACCAGGCCTTGCGGTGAAAAGTGATGAGTACATCCGGCTCTTGCTCCAGAAGCGCATTTGCCATAGACTCTGGGCGATGGTGGCGGTCCCATTGACGGTCGAGCGGTTAGGAGCAATTGGCGGACAGGGCGTGCTATGCCTGCGCGGACCTCTTACCATGGAAAACGTCTTGCCGTTTCAGAATGCGATTCGGCGGGAAGAAAAAGAAGAGAGTGTAATCCTCGACCTGAGTGAAGTCCCCTACATCGATTCCTCCGGCCTGGGGTCACTGGTCAGCGCCTACATCTCACGCCAGAAAACCGGACGTAGCGTTGCCTTGAGTGGGGTGAATGAGCGCGTCTTCCGGCTGTTCGAAATCACCAAGACCGAATCGCTCTTCCTGATGTTCGAAACTCTCGATGATGCGGTGGCCGCGTTGAGCGGGGCCGCGCAAGCGTAAAGGCTCACGTCTTTCCAGCTTTGGCGGGTTCGCGTTTCTGTTTCACCCATCCCGTTTTAACGACCTGACGTGCCCGCCCGATCGCCAGCGAGTCTTCCGGAACATCATCGGTGATGCACGACGCCGCTCCGATATATGCGCCTTTGCCTACACGCACCGGGGCGACCAGCGTAGTGTCGCTGCCAACGAATACGCCGTCTTCGATCACGGTGGTGTGCTTATGAACGCCATCGTAGTTGCAGGTGATGGTCCCGGCTCCCACGTTGACGCCAGCGCCGATTTCCGCGTTGCCCAGGTAGCTGAGATGGTTTGCCTTGGAGCCTTTGCCCAGACGGGTCTTCTTGGTCTCGACAAAATTGCCCACGTGCGCGCCTTCCCCGATCTGGCTGCCGGGGCGTAACCGCGAGTAGGGACCAAGCACTGCGTTCTTCTCCACGCTGGAGTCATCCATCACGCAGCCGGGAAGTACCACGACGCCGTCGTCAATCACTGTGTTGCGGATCACGCTGTAGGAGCGGATGCGGCAATCGCTGCCTACGCGCGAGGTCCCCAGGATCTGGACGAAAGGCTCGATGACGCTGTCCTCGCCGATTTCGACGTCGGCGTCGATCACGCAGGTATGGGGATAGAAAATGGTCACGCCGTCACGCATGAGTTGGTGGCACTTGGCCAGGCGAATATGCTGATCGATTTCCACCAGTTCGGCGCGGGTGTTCCCGCCCAGCACTTCATGGGCATCGGGGGCGACAACGGCTACGACACGTTCTTTGTGTTTGCGCAGAATGGCAGCCATATCGGTGAGATAGAACTCGGCGTGAGCGTTGTCGGCGCGAAGTTCGTCAATGTAGCGGAGTAGCGGCGCGACCGCGAATGCGTACGTCCCGGAATTTATCTCGTGAATCTTCCTCTGGACAGGTGTAGCCGCCTTGTCTTCGACAATGGCCTCGACGTCGTCGCTCTTTGCGCTCTTGCGGATTATGCGGCCATAGCCGGTCGGATCCTCAAGACGCCCAGTGAGAATGGTCATGGACGCTCGCTTCGCGGCATGGAAGTCGCGGAGTTGAGTGATGGTAGCCGGCGTGATCAACGGAGCATCGCCATAAAGCACAATCACCTGATCGTAGCCAGAAAGGGCTTCGCGAGCGACCATCAGAGCGTGGCCGGTGCCTTTCTGCGGCTTCTGCTCGACAAAGTTCACACCGTAGTTCGCGACCGCCTCGCGGACCCGGTCGGCCTCATGACCAATGATGGCGTAAATATCCTGCGCGGAAACAACTTTGCTAGCTGCGGCGATCACATGGGCTAAGAGCGGCTTGCCGCCCACTTCATGAAGCACCTTGGGATGTTTGGATTTCAGCCGCGTGCCTTTACCCGCAGCCATGATGGCGATGGCGAGCCTCGGAACCGGCTGCGAATTGTCGCTTTTGGCCCTGGACATTCACCTCAAATATACCGCGAGAAAGGCGGCGAAGGCATGAATTGGGCATTAACCAGAAAGGAGACTTCCTAGGTGACTCTCGCCAGACTTCTACGGGAGCTTTGTTTTTCCCACACCAGGTTCAGTACATCGCGGGCGACGCGATCGGTGGCGTGGCGGGCGACCTCGCCTTCTTCCAGATAGTCACCAAGCATGGGTTTGACGCCGAGTTCTTGAATGGCTTCGCTGTCCACCACAACCTGGGTCGCGCCTTCCAGCGCGTATTTCGCCTTCAGCTCCGAGGACATTTGCTTCCGGTTCATAATCGCGTAGTCGAACACCTGTCCGCCAGCATGGCGGTTGAGCGCGCGGATGTGGTCAGCGGCGGTGCGTCCCAGGCTTTCATTCGCCTGCGTCATCAGATTGCAAACGTATACTTTGATGGCCGACGAAGCAGCAATGGCCTGCGGGATGCCGCGAACCAGCAAATTGGGGATGAGGCTGGTGAAAAGTGATCCCGGACCCATGGTAATGAGATCGGCTGAAGCGATGGCCTGGAGGGTTTGAGGCTGAGGCTCAACATCCGCCGGCACCAGGAATAACTCATTGATCCGGCCTTTGCTGGCGGTGATTTTGGTTTCACCGCGGACGCGCGTGCCATCATCCATCAAGGCCTCTAATTCGACGTGGGAAGTGGTTGCCGGGTGAATGTGGCCGCGCGTGGCCAGAATCTCGGAAGAGAGCCGTACGGCCTCGCTGAAATCCTTGGTGATGGCAGTCAAGGCGGCAAGAAAAAGATTGCCGAAGCTGTGGCCTTCGAGTCCCGAACCCTTGTCGAAGCGGTGCTGAAAAAGTTTAGAGAGCAGCGGCTCGTCTTCGGAGAGAGCGACAATGCAGTTGCGAATGTCGCCCGGAGGCAACATGTTGAGTTCTTTGCGCAGGCGGCCGCTGGAGCCGCCGTCGTCGCTCACCGTCACAACGGCGCAAAGATCGTGGATGTAGGGCCCATCGGCTCTCGCCCGGCGTTCACCGGGAGGAATTGCGTAATGCCGGAGACCTTTCAGCAGAGTAGAAAGCCCGGTACCGCCGCCGATAGCGACCACCCGCAAGCCGGAAGTGACGCGCCTTTCACCGGGGGCACGATCGGGAGGCTGGGGAGAAGAGCCCATGGAGCAGCCTAGCGCTCCTCAATGGAATCCACCGAAGAAGATTCGGCCCCCGGATCGGGATATAACATTTCCGTGAAA
>Ga0209169_10000368_pt1 | contig 27066 bp, 29 predicted proteins | sample HubBroMetageWRM4_FD_188346 | JGI IMG/M metagenome (GOLD analysis project Ga0209169, IMG submission 188346) | Warmed soil microbial communities from the Hubbard Brook experimental Forest, New Hampshire - Hubbard Brook CCASE Soil Metagenome WRM 4... | ecosystem: Environmental > Terrestrial > Soil...
GGTAAACAATCCATAGCCATAGGCGATGTGCACCTTCATGCCGGCGCGGCCGCCCGCCGCCCGGATCGATCGCGCCACGAGCCCACTCCAGGCGTTAAGATCATTCTGCGTGTATCCGACCACGGTCGGCTTGCCGGTGGTGCCGGAGGAGGCGTGAATTCGCGCCACCCGTTCCATCGGTACGCAGAAAAATCCGAACGGATAGGCCTCTCTTAAATCCGCCTTGGTGGTAAAGGGAAACCGCGCGAGATCATCGAGACCCCGCAACTCGTCCGGATGCACACCGGCGGCGTCGAATTTCCGCCGGTAATTCGCGTTATTCGCATACGCGTGATGCAACGTCGCTTGCAAGCGCTCGAGTTGCAATGATTCCAATTCCGCGCGCGACGCACTCAAGATCGGCTCCGTGCCGGCCATGGCTTGAGCGCCTGTCATGCTGTCACGCGTGCCGCGCCGACGCCCGTCACGACTCTTTCGGCGCGTCGAAGCTCGGCCGCCGCTTCTCGCGCGCCGCGGCGATTCCCTCGCGCACATCCTTCAGCCTGAATCCCAAAAATTCCAGCGCGAGCGAGGTATCGAAACTCGGTCCCGCCAAGCGCAGCCAGTTGTTGAGCGCATGCTTGGTCCAGCGCATCGCAGTGGCGCTGCCGGCGCTCAAAGTGCGCGCGATCTCGAACGCCGTTTCAATCACCTTGGCGTCAGGCGCGACCACCGAAACCAGTCCGATGCGCTCCGCTTCGGCGCCCGACAAGGATTTGTTGGTCAGCAGGTGGTAGCGCGCCTTGGCCAAGCCGCACAGCAACGGCCAGATAATGACGGCGTGATCACCCGCCGCAACGCCGAGCTTGGTGTGGCCATCGAGAATTCGCGCGTTGTCCGCGGCCACCGAGACATCCGCGAGCAGGGCGATGGCCAGTCCCGCGCCCACCGCGCTGCCGCGGATCGCCGACACCACCGGCTTGGAGCAATTGATGAGGTTGTAGACCAAGTCGCTGGCCTCCTTCCACACCCGGATCAGCGTCGCTTCATCCTCGATCATCCGCTCGATCATGTCGAAATCGCCGCCGGAGGAGAAATTCGCCCCGTCCCCGCGGATCACGACCACGCGCACGGTCTCATCGAGGTCGACGCTGCGCCACACCTGCGCCAGGTCCCGGTGCATGTCCTCGGTGGCGGCGTTCAAGCGGCCTTGGTTCGACATCACCAGTTCGAGAATGCCCGGCTCCCCGCTAAAGAATTGCAGGCTCGGAAATTCTGCCGCATAGCGCTGAAGATCGATGGTCCGCGTGTGCTCGTTGGGCACGCTCAATTCCCCTTCACGGAATCCGGCACCGCATGAATGCTGACCATGGTCAGCACAAAGTACGAGGCCACGGTCTCGCCGTTCTGGTTGGTGATTTCCGTGTCCCAGGCCACTTCGCCCCATCCCTTGTCGGCGCGCAGGCTCTTGCGCGCGCAGGTCAGTCTCACTTTGATGCGGTCGCCGGGTTTTACCGGCTTCACGAAGCGCAGTTCGTCGAGGCCGTAATTGCCCAGCACCGGACCGTACTCAGGATCGACGAACAGCCCGGCCGCCGCCGATATCAAAAAGTACCCGTGCGCGACCCGGCCGCCGAACAAGGGATTGCGCGCCGCCTCGGTGTCGCTCATGTGCGCATAAAAGTTGTCGCCCGTCAGGGCCGCGAATTGCTCGATGTCGGCCACCGTCACCTCGCGTTCGGCGGAGTTGAGCGTGTCGCCCAACTTGAGATCGTTGAAGGGAATACGGAACGGGTGGCGTCCCGGATCGAGTTGCCGGCTACCCCGGACCCAGCGCCCGCTGATGGCCGTGATGGCATCGGGCGAGCCCTGCACCGCGCTGCGCTGCATGTAGTGCAGTACGCCGCGCATGCCGCCCATCTCCTCGCCGCCGCCCGCGCGTCCCGGTCCGCCGTGAATCAGCGGTGCCAGCGGTGAGCCGTGTCCCGTGGATTCCTTGGCGCACGCCTGATTAACCACCAGGATGCGGCCGTGATACGGGGCCAATCCCAGCACGATCTGGGCGGCGAGGGCGTTATCACCGGTAAATACCGAGGCGGCGAGACTGCCGGCGCTGCGCCGCGCCAGTGCGATCGCCTCGGCCGTGTCCCGATACGGCAGCACCGTCGCCACGGGTCCGAAAGCCTCCACCTCATGAATGGCGCGCGCGCTCTTGATGTCGTTGCAGAGCAGGAGCAGCGGCGGCACGAAAGCGCCGCGCTCGCGATCGGCGTCTTTCACCTCGAAGCGGCCTAGATCGCCGATCACCAGTTCCGCCTCGCGGTGTAGTTCCTCGACGCGCTCCAGGACATCAGTGCGTTGTTCCTGGCTCACCAGCGGGCCCATGCGTACACCCTCGGCGCGCGGATCGCCCACGACGATTTTTTGCAGCGCCGCCTGCAGAGCCGCGACCACCGCGCCGCTCGCTGCCGCCGGCACCAACGCCTTGCGGATGGCGGTGCACTTCTGCCCGGTCTTGACCGTCATTTCACGCGCCACTTCTTTGATGAACAGATCGAACTCAGGCGTCCCTGGTTTTGCATCCAATCCTAAGATGCTGGAGTTGAGCGAATCGGTCTCCGCAATGAAGGGCACCGCGTGCCGCACAATGGCCGGATGCGTGCGCAGACGCTCGGCGGTGTGCGCGGACCCGGTGAAGGACACCGCGTCCTGGCAATTCAAGTGCTGGAACAGGTCCCCCAAGCTTCCGCACACCAGCTGCAGTGCGCCCTCCGGTAAAATTTTCGAGTCAACGATGCGGCGGACCACGAGTTCAGTGAGGTACGCGGTCGCGGTGGCCGGTTTGACGATGGCCGGCATCCCGGCGAGCAAGGTGGGTGCCAGTTTTTCGAGCATTCCCCACACCGGAAAATTAAACGCATTGATGTGAACCGCCGCACCCTCGCGCGACACGTAGAGATGCTGGCCGACGAAGGTTCCGCCCTTGGACAGGCCTTCGACGTCGCCATCGACAAAGACATGGGAATTCGGCAGCTCTTTGGCACCTTTGCCGGCGAAGGCGAACACCGTGCCGATTCCGCCGTCGATATCGATCAGCGCGTCGTTCTTGGTCGCGCCGGTGCGGTAGGAGAGGGCGTAGAACTCTTCTTTGAGCTCGGACAGTTTTTTGGCGAGCGCCCTGAGCATCGTGGCGCGTTGATGGAAGGTGAGTGCGCGCAGCGCAGGACCGCCTTGGCTGCGCGCATGATCGAGGACCGCGGCAAAATCAATGCCGCTCGAGGTTGCCAGCGCGATGATCTCCCCGGTGGTCGCATCGCGCATGGCAATGCCCTCACCTTCGCCGCTCTGCCAGTGTCCGCAGACATAACTCTGTAGATTCATGAAGTCGTCCCGTTGGGTGTAGGTGGACGCAGTCGCGCGCTGCGTCCGCGGAAAAGCGCGACAGTTTCGCCGGAACTTAAGCTGACACGCACATCGTAAACGCCATGACGTGCGCCGCGCGAGACTTCCGTGGCGGTCGCGGTCAGCAGTTCGCCGGCCGGTGTCGGGGCCAGAAATTCGATACTGGCGCCGGCCGCGACCATCGGTTCGCCATGCGAGTTGCAGGCAAAGGCAAAGGCGCTGTCGGCGAGTGTAAAAATAATTCCGCCGTGACACAGCCCGTGGCCATTGACCATCTCCGGCCGTACCGTCATGGAAATTCGCACGCTGCCCGGCGCCACGTCGAGGATTTCAAGACCTAGATTCTGCGAGGCGCGATCGGTGCGGTACATGGATTGCACCGCGGAGCGTGCGAGCGCGAGCGCATCAGCCGAGCCCGGGGCAACGGGCACACGAGCAGCGCTATCCGGCGACACGCTAGCGGCAGTATCCCGCGACACGCTAGCGCCCCGTGAAGCGCGGCGTGCGCTTCTCGGTAAAAGCGGCGACGCCTTCCACGTAGTCGCTCGAGCGCCCCAGCTCGCGCTGTACATCGCGCTCCAAATCGAGCTGCTCCTTGAAGGTGTTCTGCCAGCTGCGCCGCAGGGCATTCTTCGTGGCCGCGAGCCCGCGCGTCGGGGCCACCGCAAATTGCCGCGCCATGGCATCGACGGTGGCGGCGAGCTCCGCGTCATCGACGCATTGCCAGATCAACCCCCAGGCGGCGGCTTGTTCGGCGGGCAGTTTATTGCCGAGCAACGTCAACCCCATGGCGCGCGCGTCCCCGACCAGCCGCGGCAAGAACCAGGTCCCGCCGGAATCGGGAATCAAGCCGAGTTTGGAGAAGGCCTGCACGAAATTCGCGCTGCGCGCCGCAATCACGATATCGCAGGCCAGCGCAATGTTCGCGCCCGCGCCCGCGGCGACGCCATTGACCGCAGCGATGACCGGCATCCCCAAGTTGCGCAGCGACAGCACCAGCGGGTTGTAACGGTTTTCGATCGATTCACCCAGGTCGACGCCCTGCGAGCCGGGCGCCACCGCGCGATCGCCCAGGTCCTGTCCGGCGCAAAAGCCGCGGCCGGCGCCGGTCAGGATCAGGACGCGCGCGCCGCTCTCCGGGATACTCGCCAAGGCCTGGCGAACCTCGCCGTGCATTTGCATATTGAAACTGTTGAGCTTGTCGGGCCGGTTCAATGTCAGACGAGCGACGCCGCTGTCCACCTCAAACAAAATGGTCTCGTATGACATGGCTTCCCCTTCTGAGTGAATGACAGAGCTTAGCGAATAACTATTTCTGGTCGTAGCTGATTTCGAGCGTCGGTGTGGTGGGCCGTGCCTGGCAGCACAGCACAAACCCCGCATCGATCTCCCAGCGCTCCAACGCAATGTTATGCGTCATGACTGCGGCGCCCTCGGTGATTCGCGTGCGGCAAGTCGCGCAGATCCCGGAACGGCAGGAGAAGGGCAACTCCAGCCCGGCCCGTTCCGCGGCATCGAGGACCGACGGATCGCTCGGTGACATCGGGAAGCTGCGGCGCCGGCCGTCCATGGTCACCGTGATGGTTGCCAATACTTCCTGGGGCGAGGGCGCCTCGATCTGTTTGGTCAGAATTTCCAGCGGCCGCGAATTCGCCGTGGCGAAGCGCTCGAAGCGAATGGGCGCGTTGCCATTCAACGCCTTGACGGCATTTCGCACCTCGTCGACCATGTCGCCGGGACCGCAGATCAAGTATTCATCCGCACCAGAAATTTCCGGCAATTGCTGCGCCAGCTCGGTCACTTTCTTGGCGTCGATGCGCCCGTTCAAGAGTTCAGTGTGCTGGGGTTCGCGGCTCATCACAAAGTGCAGCGACAGCCGATCCATGTAGCGATTCTTCAGCGCCAGCGTTTCCTCCAGAAACATGGTGCGGGAAATGCTGCGATTGCCGTAAATCAGCGTAAAGCGGCTGCGCGACTCGCGCGCCAGAATGTCCGTCGCCAGCGACAAAATCGGCGTGATGCCGCTGCCGGCGGCAAATGCGACATAAGAAAATTGCCGCGCAGGATCGATCGAAGTACGGAACCGTCCCATCGGGGTGCCGACCTCGAGGAGGTCGCCGGCCCGCAGATTCGCGCCCAGATCGCCTGACATGAGGCCGCCGGTTTGCCTGCGGATGCCCAGCTTGAGCGAATTGCCGCCCGGCGCCGTGACGATGGAGTAGGTCCGGCGCTCATCGCGATCGTTGATGGTCCGGCGCACCGTGACGTATTGGCCCGCATGATGCGCAAAGGTCTCGCGCAGCGCCGGAGGGATCTCCACGGTCACGCAGGTCGCATCGTCGGCGACACGCTCCACGCCGGTCACTTTCAACGCATGGAAACTCAATGCCGCCATGTCAAATGCACTTGAAGTATTCGAACGGCTCGAGACAGGCCCGGCAGCGGTGCAGCGCCTTGCAGGGCGTGGAGCCGAACTCGCTCACCATTTCCGTGTCGAGCGACTGGCAGCGCGGACAGGCCAGCGGGCGAGTCCCGCGCAGCACGTCGCGCATGCTCGAAACACTCTGATCCGGCGGAACGATGCCGTACTCGAGCAGCTTGCGTCGGCCGTCAGCGCTGATCCAATCGCTGCTCCATGCCGGCGAGAGCACGCTGGTCACCTTAAACTCGCCCACCGAGTCCTGCCGCAGCGCATCCTGCACCGAGCGCCGAATCACTTCCGTTGCCGGGCAGCCGACATAGGTGGGTGTAAGCCCCACCTCGAGAATCCCGTCGGGCCCTGCCTCGACGAAGCGCACTAAACCTAAGTCGACGATACTCACGGCGGGAATTTCCGGATCTTCCACGGACGCGAGCAGCTGCCACGCCGCCGCCACTCGCGCCGCCGGCTCAAGAGCACGTGCCACATGCGTGACTGATTCACGCGCCGCCGCTCGCTCTGCCACCACTCCTTCCTCGCCGCGTAAACTCACGGCACTCACCAGCGCGCGTCCGGATAGGTGCGCTGCAAATATTGCATCTCGGCCAGGATGTAGCCCAGATGCTCGCTGTGCTGGCCGCGCTTGCCATGCCAGGCATGCGGCCGATCCGCGGGCCGCTTCAAGGTCGCCTCATTCAGGATGGCATCGATGCGCGCGCTCCAGGCGGCATGAACGTCGGAGAGTCTCGGCGCGATGCCGCTCTCGGCCATCTGACGATCCAAATCATCCTCCGCGAACAGCTCCACGGTGTAAGGCCACAGCAAATCAAGTGCGGACTGCGCGCGGGCGTGGCTTTCCGCGGTTCCGTCACCGAGGCGCACCAGCCAGTCGCTGCTGTAACGCAGGTGGTAGCGAACTTCCTTCACCGATTTGGCGGCGATCGCGGCCAAGCGCTCGTCGCGCGAACCCGCCATGCGCTCGTAGAGGTCGAGCTGAAACGCGTCGATCAATACCTGCCGGACGATGGTTTGGCCAAAATCGCCGTTCGGTTGCTCCGCCAGGATCGCATTAAAATAGGCGCCCTGTTCGCGCAGATAGGCGAGTTTATCTTCATCGCGGCCGCGGCCTTCGATCTCCCCCGCATAGGTGAGCAGCAGCCGGGCTTGCCCGATCAAGTCGAGCGCAATATTGGCGAGACCCAAGTCCTCTTCCAGCGCCGGCGAGTGCCCGACCCATTCACCGAGGCGTTGTCCCAGCACCAAGCTCAAATCACCCAGGCGCAGGACGTAGCGAAATAGCGCATCCGAGCCGACCGTGGGCGCCGGCGCGCTCATAGGGTTTTAACCTCGTCGGGGATTTCATAGAAAGTGGGGTGACGGTAGATTTTGTCGCGGGCCGGTTCGAACAAGGAATCGGTTTCGGCAGGATCCGAGGCCACGATGGCGCTCGACGGCACCACCCAGATGCTCACGCCCTCCTGGCGGCGCGTATACAAATCGCGCGCGTGATCGATGGCCATGCGCGCATCGGAGGCATGCAAGCTGCCCACATGCTTGTGATCCAGCCCGCCGCGGGCGCGCACGAACACTTCATAGAGAGGCCACTGGCGCTTATCTTCCATTCGTTTGCTCCTGGGCTGGTGGCGCGTTAATTCGCCACAGAGGTGCTGAGCCTCGCGGCATCAGCGCTGCGCTTCTTCGCATCGCTGTGCTTCGCCGCATAGGCGCTCGCGGCTTCGCGCACCCACGCACCCGCGGCATGCGCATTGCGGCGCGCGGCAATGCGCTCCGCATTGCATGGGCCGTTGCCTTTGAGCACTTGGTCGAACTCGCTCCAGTCGATGGGGCCGAACTCGTGCTGTTGCGTGGATTCATTCCAACGCAGCAGCGGGTCGGGCACAGTCAGGCCCAAAAATGTGGCCTGCGGCACGGTGAAGTCGACGAACTTTTGCCGCAGCTCATCGTTCGAAAAACGCTTGATTTTCCAGCGCTGCGAGTCGCCGGTATGGGTCGAATTCGCGTCCGAGGGACCGAACATCATGAGCGCCGGCCACCACCAGCGATTCAGTGCCTCCTGCGCCATGCGCTTCTGTTCAGCGCTGCCTTGCGCCAAGTGCAGCATCAGATCGTAGCCCTGGCGTTGATGGAAGCTCTCTTCGCGGCAGACCCGCACCATGGCGCGTGCATAAGGACCGTATGAGCAACGGCACAGCGGAATCTGATTCATGATGGCGGCGCCGTCCACCAACCAACCGATGGCGCCCACGTCGGCCCAGGTCGGCGTCGGATAATTGAAGATGCTCGAATACTTCGCCTTGCCCGAGAGCAATTGTTCGACCAGCTGATCGCGGCTGACGCCGAGAGTCTCGGCGGCGCTGTAGAGATAGGCACCGTGGCCGCCTTCGTCCTGCACCTTGGCAATCAAGATCGACTTGCGCTTCAGGGTCGGCGCACGCGTGATCCAGTTTCCTTCCGGCAGCATGCCGACGATTTCAGAATGCGCGTGTTGAGAAATCTGCCGGATCAGGGTGTTGCGGTAGCGCGCCGGCATCCAGTCCTTGGGCTCGATCTTCTCTTCTGCATCGACGCGGGCGAGGAAGCGCTGTTCGAGCGCGCTTTCATCCAGTGGCAGCGCGGTCTCTGCGTTCTGCGCATCCAAAGCTTGCGTGTACATGCCTAACCCCGAGAAGTTCAGCCAATCAGGTAATTGTGATACAAAAAATATAGAAATGCAAAGAATTCTGTGTCATAAATACGGCACCTCGGGAAGGCTCCGCAAATGGCCAAAAACGCTCGCATCACTCCCACGAATCCCGCGACTCCCACGACTCCCGCGGCTCCCGCGACTCCCACGAATCCCGCGACTCCCACGACTCCCAACGGTCTCGCCGCTCCGGTCATCCTCGCCGCCGGCGCCGAGCTGGTCGCTCGATTTCGCCGCCAACGCCCCTTGCGAGGCGGTTCGCTCATCGTGACGTTATTCGGTGATTCCATCATGCCGCGCGGCGGGACCATCGCCTTGGGCAGCCTGATTGAGCTCGCGGCGCCCTTTGGCCTCAACGAGCGTCTGGTGCGGACTGCCACCGCGCGCCTCGCGCACGACGGCTGGCTCGAGGGACGGCGCGCGGGCAAGCTCAGCGAATATGCCCTGTCGAGCAATGGACGCACCCGTTTCGCCGAAGCCACCAAGCGCATCTATGGCGAACCCGACGCGACATGGTCGGGCCGCTGGACGCTGATCGTCGTGCCGCCGATGCGGGCTGCCGAGCGAAACGAGATTCGCGAGGAATTGGTGTGGCGCGGCTTCGGCGAGATCTCCAGCAACGTGTTCGCTCATCCGGAATTGGATTCCCAGGCGCTGCGCTCGCAGCGCGACGCGGGCGGATTGCTCTCCAAGGTCGTCGCCTTTGATGCATCGCTCGCCGGTGAGGACGCCCCGCAACGCTTGGTCGACTTGGGCTGGGACCTGGAAGATCTAGGCTTGCGCTACCAACGCTTTGTCGGCCGCTTCGCACGGGTGTTGGCGGAACTGAAGCGTCATCGCCGCATCGAGCCGCGAGATTGCTTTCTGGTGCGTACGCTGCTGATCCACGAGTATCGCCGCCTGCATTTGCGCGACCCGCTGTTGCCGGCGCAGTTGCTGCGGCCCAATTGGCCGGGAGCACAGGCCGCGGTCCTGTGCCGCGATATTTATGTGCGAGTCTTCGGCGCGTCGGAAGTCTATTTGTCGCGCGTCGCGTCTCGCCTCACGGGCGCGCTCCCGGAAGCGGATGCCTCGGTCCTACAGCGCTTCGGCGGTATCGGGCCACTGCTCCAAGGTCTTGACCACCAGGCTTAAAAAGGCGTTTGCCTGGAATGCATCCAGCGCACGATGGTCGATGGTCAGGGTCAGATAGCACATGGAGCGCACCGCAATGGATTCGCCGCCCTCGGCGTCAACCACGCAAACGCGGCGCTGCACCTTGCCGACCCCCAGGATGGCCACTTGCGGCTGATTGATGACGATGGGCGCGGCGAGCAGGCTGCCGCCGACGCCGTGATTCGAGATCGTGAAGGTGCCGCCGCGCACGTCCTGCGGCGTGAGCTTGCCGGTGCGCGCCGCTTCCACCGCCAGCTGCAGCCGTTGCGCGATCTCAAACAAGCTCAACTGTTGCGCGCGGCGGATCACCGGAACGATCAGCCCCTTGTCGCCCAAGGCCGTGCCCACGCCGATGTTCACATCGCCATGCAGTTCCATCGCGTCTTGGCGAAAGGTGGCGTTGACCTCCGGATGCATGCGCAGTGCCCGAACACAGGCGCTGATGAAGTAGACCGTTAAGGTGAGCCGGGCGCCGCGCGACTCATAGCTTCTGGCATGCAACGCGCGATGCTTCAAGACGCGGCTTAAGTCCGCTTCGAATAATGTCGTGACGTGCGGCGCTTCGACGAGACTGCGCACCATGTGTTCCGCAACTCTGCGCCGCATGGCGGTGTGTGGGACGACCGTGTTCGCCTCGGCTGGGGGACCCTTCGCGGCGGCGGGCAACGGCGCAGCCGGTGCGACCTGCGTAGTCGCGGCAACCTGCGCTGTCTGAGAGACGTGCCGCGTCACGTCCTGCGCGGTGACACGGCCATTGCGGCCGGTGCCGTTGATGGCGCCCGGCGCGATGTCGTGTTCGTGCAGCAGCCGCCTGACCGAGGGACTCAACAAGTCGGAATCCGCACGGTTGCCCGCGGTCGCAGGCGCGGTTTCGATTTTTGCCGCCGCTCCTGACGCGCCGGGCGTGCCGGAGGCCCTGGATGCGGCAGCCTGGGTCGATTCGCCCGGTAATCTCAATCGCGCCAGCACTTCGTCGGGGCTGACCTCCGCGCTCTCCGGCTTCAGGACTTCGATCAACGTGCCGCTGGCCGGAGCAGGAACTTCGACCGTGACCTTGTCGGTTTCCAGTTCCACCAGCGGCTCGTCCTTGACGACCAAGTCGCCGACGGCCTTGCACCATTTGAGAATCGTGGCGCGGGTTCCTTCCTCGTTCGCGGGGGCCAGCACGTCCTTGATGCTGCTCATATCAGATTTCGGCGAGGCTGATGATCGCGCGTGTGATCGTCTCGACACTGGGCAGCACGGCGTCGAGCAACAACGGGTTATGCGGACTCGGAACATCCGGCATGGCCAGACGCTCGATGGGCGCATCGAGATCGAAGAAGGTTTCCTTGGCGAGCACCGCCGCGATTTCCGCACCGAATCCGGCGGTCACCGTGTCCTCGTGAACGATGAGGCAGCGGCGCGTCTTGCGGACCGATTCGAGTGTGGCCTCGCGGTCCCATGGCGACAGCGTGCGCAAGTCGAGCAGTTCCGCGGACTTTCCGCTGGCGCCGATCGCTTGCTCGCAGCGCTCCACCATCGCGCCCCACGTAACCACGGTCAGTTCCGAGCCTTCGCGTAACAGACTAGCCTTGCCGAACGGCACCATGAATTCATCGCCCGGGTACGGTCGGCGCGCCCAGCCGCCATCGAGCAGCGAGCGGTGTTCGAAGAATATCGTTGGGTCGTTGCCGCGCAAGGCACTGCGCAGCAAGCCGACCGCGTCCTGCGCGTTCGAGGGCATGGCCAGTCGCCAGCCGACGCCATGCAGCCACTGCACTTCGTTCGACTGGCTGTGCCAGGGATCGCCGCACTTGAAGAAGCCGCCGGGAATGCGCACCACCATCGGTGCGGCAAATCGGTTCACGGTTCTCCAGCGCATCGTGCCGCAATCGTTCAACTGCTCGGCGGCGGGATCGGCGTACTTGCGGAACTGTATTTCAGGCACCGGCATGAGTCCGGCTGTAGCCATGCCGACGGCGCGGCCGATGATGCCTTCTTCGGAGAGGCTGGTGTCGAACACCCGTTCGACGCCGAAGCGTTCTTGGAGTCCCAGCGTCGCCGCATGCACGCCGCCCTTGCGGCCCACGTCCTCGCCGAAAACCAACATGCGCGGATTGACCGCCAGTTCATGCTCGAGCGTGCGGCGTACCGCCGTGACCAAGTTGATGCGCGGACCCTGCGGCTCGGCTCGTTCGGTGCCCGGCGCAGGCTCGATGCCGGCACCGCGCAGGCCGCCTTGCTGCTGCAGATCGAGCGAGCCATCCGCGCGAGTTTCGGAAAACACATAGCGCTGAATGCCCTTCGGATCCGGTGCCGTGCGCCGCTCGACATCGATCAGCGTTCGCGCGACCAGGGCGCGAGCTTCCGAGACCTCCAGATCCCAGTCGGCCTGGGAGAGGGTGTGCGGGACCAGCTGCTCGCGCAGTTTGGTCAGGGGATCGCGAGCTTTTTCGGCGGCGATCTCCTCGGCGGATTTGTAAGTTTGGGTGTCCTGGCCCGAGTGGCCCGAGAGGCGTGGAACGACCAGCCTGATCAGCGCCGGACCCTCGCCGGACCTCACGCCGCCCACCGCGTCTTCGATCAGCGCCGCGGCGGCGAACGGATCGGAACCATCGCCGTCGAGCACCCGCAGTCCGCGAAAGCTCGCCAGATTGCGAGCGATGTTGCCGCCGGGAGTTTGCTGCTGCGAGCTCACCGAAATTCCGTAGCCGTTGTCTTCTATGAAGAACAGCAACGGCAAGCGCTCGGTGGTCACGATATTGAGCGCCGCCCAAAATCCATTCGTTGCCGTCGATGCCTCGCCGCCGTGCGCGACGGCAATGCTGCCGCGGCACGACTGCTCGCCGAGCGACCCTGAGCGATAGCGCAGCGCCTGCGCCCATCCGACCGCCGGGGTATATTGCGCGCCGACGCCGCCGCACACCGGCAGCACGCACGGGCCGACCTTGCGCGGCATGTTGAACACGACCCCGATATCGCGTCCGTCGCTCATACCGCCGGCGCGCATCATGGTCGATGCCAGCGCCTCTTCGACCGGCAGTCCGAGGCCGAGCAACAGCGGGCGGGAACGGTAATAGGCGCCGACGCCGTCTTGAGTGCCGGTGAGCTGCGTGCTCAGCAGCACTTGGGTGAGATCGTGCCCGCGCGCGGAAAATTGATAGAGAACTTTGCGCTCCTTGAGAAGCGTGGATTCTTCGAGATCATCCAAGGCACGCGAAATCGCCACATGGCGCAGCACGCGCCGCCAGTCGATGGCGCCGGGTTTGGGCGCGCGCTGGACCTGCAGGGGATTCGCAACCATGCGACCAAGACTAATGCAGGCGCATAGACGCAAATCGCCAAAAAAACCACACAAATCGTAAAATATTAGTGATAATCACTAATATAGTCGATGACACTGGGCGAAACATGAAGCTTGATCGTTTTGACGCAAAAATACTCGACGCACTGCAACGCGATGGCCGGCTGTCTGTGGTAGACCTCGCCGACTTGATCGGGTTGTCGCCCACTCCCTGCGCGCGGCGCATCAAGGCGTTGGAATCGGAAGGGGCGATCGAGGGCTACGCGGCGGTGCTCAACCCGGCGCGTGTGGGGCTGGCTGTACTGGCCATCGTCCAAGTCAAATTGACCGAACATACCGACGAGACCGTGGCGCGCTTCGAGCGCGAAATCGAGCGCATGGATGAGGTCACCAAATGCCTGGCCATGACCGGCAGCTACGACTTCATTTTGGAGGTGTACGGCAAGGATTTGGAGGCGCTGAGCAACGTCGTCCTGAAGAAACTCATCCGCGTTCCCAATGTGCGCGACCTGCAATCGAGCGTGGTGCTGCAGACGATCAAGCGCACCGCGCGAATTCCGCTGGCGCATCTGCAGACCTGATACGAATACGTTTGGAACCGTTGGCTTAGGTTTGCGTCGCGTTGCGCGGGAGCGCATGAAGCTTCAAAAAAGCAGCGGCGGCCTCGCGGGCGCGTGCCGCGGTCGCGCGCGGATTCGGTTGCTGGGCGACACCGAGCAACAGGCTGACCAGCAAGTTGCCCCACAGCAAGCCGCCGAACTGCTCGGCAAGTTCGGCAGGAGTCCCGCTGAGAAGTCCGGAGGCTTGAGCCCGAGTCATGATTTGGCGCAGGGCGGCGCGGCTCGTCTCGCGCCCGACGGAGTCGAGCGTTTGCGCCACCTCGGGCGCGTGCACCGCCTCGGCGATCGCCAGTCGAAATACCGCAATGACCGTTGGGTCGGTGATCTCGCGAAGGAGCTGCGTCCCGAGGGCAGCAAGCACGCGCGCGAGGGTCTCCCGATCGTGCGGCACAGGCAGATCGGCCGGCACCTGCAGTCGCCGGGCACGCGCACTGATGCACGCGACCAGCATTTCCTGCTTGTTACCCACCAGCGCGTACAGTTCTCGCTTCGAGACTCGCGCACGCGTGGCGATCCCAAGCGTGCTGGTCGCCGCATAGCCACTTTCCATGAATGCCGCGAAGGCTGCGTCGAGGATGCGCGCGCGCACCGCGGTATCGCCGCCGGCTTGACGCTCTTTCGTCGGCGCTGCCTCGGTCATGAAGCCTCTCGCTTGACAATGGGTACCGCATAGTACCACACTGTTGCTACTGTGGTACCAATGGGTACCATATTTTGCGCAATGGCCTGCACTGCGGGCTTTTTTCCCGATAAGGAGGACAGACTCATGTTGCCGCAACTCTGCTTTTTCGTGAGCATCGCTTTCGCCTTGGTCGCTTGGGGGGTCGTTGCGAAGCGCTACATCTGGCCAAAACTTCGCCGGCTGGAACGGGTCGAAGCGCTGCGGCCGATTCTCATCCTGCACAGCTTTCGCTTCATCGGCCTGGCGTTCCTCGTGCCGGGCGTCGTGTCGCCCGATCTGCCCTCAGCCTTCGCGCATGCCGATGCCTATGGCGACATCATTGCCGCGACACTCGCGTTGCTTTCCCTGGCATCTCTGTCGAGTCGCGCCGGCGTTGCCATTGCATGGATCTTCAATGTTTGGGGCGCAGCCGATCTTTTGAACGCGTTCTACCAAGGCGCCCATGTCGCGCTCGTGCCGGGCCAACTCGGCGTCACCTACTTCCTTCCGACTTTCGTTGTACCGCTACTGCTGATCACGCACGTGCTCGCTTTTAGAATCCTTCTGCAGCATCAAAGCCAGTCCGTAATGCGAGAAAGCCCCCGGCCTGCATAAGGCAGCCGGCGCGCTCAGTGGGTCGAACGGATGTGACGGCCGGTGTTATGATCGGCCGCCCGATTGGCGAAGGGGAGAAAAAATGCTTCGGACACTATTGTTCGCAACGATGTTGGCCGGCGCGCTTGCGGGAAGGGCAATGGCGCAATCGACAACGGCAGAGGCGGCCTGTGCTCTGCCGGCAGAACCTAGCGGCATCCCCGCGGCGATCGATGCAGCGATTACCGGGCCGGCGGACAAGGATCGTGCCTGCATGAAGGCACTGTTCATACCCGAAGCGCGCCTGATCGTGGTTTCCGTCGGCGCGGATGGGGCACCCAGCTACACCATCCTGACCCTGGACGATTGGATTGCCCGCGTGAAAGCCCGGGGCCATAGCCTGTTGGAAGAGAAGCAACTGAAATTTCACATCCTGCGCTACGGCAACATCGTGCACCTCTGGAGCACGTACGCTTTGCACAGCGACGGCAAGCAAGTCGCGCGCGGCATCAACAGCATTCAAGCGATCAAAGAAGCCGGCGGCTGGCGAGTGCTGGGCATCATGTGGCAGGCCGAATCAGCCGCGGCGCCGTTGCCGAAGGAATATCTGCCGGGATCTTGAGATCGAGCTTTAGCCGCTCGGCAAGGCTCGAGCTGCGAGCCGGCCCCCGCCGGCCGCAGCCCTTGAGTCTAGACCTTGAGTTTCAGTGGCGCTCGAAGCTATGGGGTTATTCTTTGACGGACAATGCTGCCGCTTTTGCATTTGCCTTGGCCGCGCCGAAGTCGGCTTCTGCCTGGTCCTTGCAGGTTTTCTGAGCGTCGCCGCCCAGCGATAAACAATTCGCCAGTGCGACTTTTCGATCACCGTCTGCTTTGGCGACCGCCAGGTCGTACGCGTCCTTGGCTGCCGCATTGTTGAAGGCGATCAGCTTGTCATCCACTTTGTCCGCGGCCTTGTTCAAGTCCTTTTCCGCCGCCTTCTCGCTATTGGCCACTTCGGTCGCAGCTTTTTGTTCAGCCGCCGCGACATCCTTGGCGACGGTGTCCGGAGACTTGGCGCTATCGCAGCCGGCGGCCAACAAGACAGCCGCGGCAATTGCCGACACTAGAAGCGTACGCATAACGATCCCCTGTTGTAATGGTAAGAGGCGCAGTCTAACACCACGCCGTTTAGGACACGCTTTGACAACCGAAGCGCCCAAGGCCAACCTTTCGCTACCGCATGCCGGAGAACAAGAATGCAGAAGATGAGAATAAAACCCCTCTGCTGGGGGATTCTTGCCCTGACCTGGGTGGCGCCGAGCGTGCCGGCCGCGACCTCGACGGCAGTCCAGGAGCGCAATTGGAATGTCGCCGGCTTAAACGCCCCGGCCGACATCGTGATCGATCACTGGGGCATCGCACATATATTCGCCGCAAACATTCACGATGCCTTTTTCCTGCAGGGTTATAACGCCGCGCGCGATCGCCTCTGGCAGATCGATTTGTGGCGCAAGCGCGGCCTGGGACTGCTGGCGAAGTCCTTGGGTCCCGCATACGTCGATCAGGACCGCGCGGCGCGCCTGTTCCTCTATCGCGGCGACATGGAGAAGGAGTGGGCCGCCTACGCCCCGGATTCGCGTCAGTGGGTCACGGCCTTCGTCGACGGCGTGAACACGTATGTCTCACAAGTGCAGAGCGGCGCTCGGCCGTTGCCGGTGGAATTCAAGCTCACCGACAGCCGGCCCGAAACATGGCGCGCCGAGGATGTGCTTCGCATCCGCAGCCATGCACTCGTGTCCAATGTCACCTCGGAAGTGGCGCGCGCCCGCGTCGTGTGTGCAGGCGGACTCAAGGCCGACGAGTTGCGCCGTAAGATCGAACCGCTGGGCCACAAAGTCACCGTGCCACCGGGCCTCAATCCCTGCGATGTGCCCGCTGATGTGCTCAAGGATTATTTGTTGGCGACCAAGCAAGTGGATTTTGGCACGCTAACCGCGACGGCACAGCACGCCGAGCTTTCTGCCGAGCAGAAGCTGACGGCGGCGCTCGACGCGCAGTCGATCGAAGGCTCCAACAACTGGGTGATTGCGCCGACGCGCACCGCGACCGGCCGCCCGATTCTCGCCAACGACCCGCACCGTCAGCTCGGTGCGCCGTCGCTGCGCTACATCGTGGCCTTGAATGCGCCCGGTCTTAACATCATCGGCGCCGGCGAGCCGGCGTTGCCGGGAATCTCGCTTGGACACAACGACGATATTGCCTTCGGCATCACCATCTTCGCGATCGATCAAGAAGACCTCTATGTCTATGAGCTGAACAAGAGCGACCCTGACAGTTATCGCTACCGATCCGGCTGGGCGAAAATGCAAATCGTGCGCGAGACCATCGAGGTGAAAGGCAGTCCCGCACGCGAAGTCGAATTGCGTTTCACGCGACATGGCCCGGTGCTTGGCCTGGACGCCGCGAATCATCGAGCCTTCGCCATGCGCACCGTGTGGAACGAGTCCGGCCTGGCGGGCTATTTCGGTTCCTCGCGCCTGCTCATGGCGAAGAACTGGGATGACTTCAAAGTGGCCGCCAACGCTTGGGGCGCGCCGCCGCTCAACATCGTCTATGCGGACGTCCAGGGAAATATCGGCTGGGCGGCGTCGGGCCGCGCACCGGTCCGCAAGAACTGGGACGGCCTCATGCCGGTGCCGGGCGATGGCCGTTACGAGTGGACCGGCTTTCAGGGCAAGGATGTGCTGCCTTCGCGGCTCAATCCGGCGGAAGGCTATTTCGGGACCGCAAACGAGATGAACCTGCCTGCGGGTTATCCAAATGAGCGGAATAAGATTGCGTTCGAATGGACTGACCGCTCGCGCATCGATCGAATCAATGAATTGTTGGGCGCCAAAACAAACATGACGCTCGCCGACTCGATGGCGATTCAGACCGACGCGGTGAGCACGCAGTCGCGCCGCGCGGTGGCGTTGCTCGCCTCGCTGTCCTCGCCGGATGCCGCGGTGACGCAGGCCCTGGCTCTGCTCAAGGCGTGGAATCACGAGGAGAGTACCGGCAGCGCCGCGGCCGCGATCTACGAGGTATGGGCGACCAAGCACTTGGGCAAGATGACCGTCGCGAAAGCAGCGCCGCGAGCGGCAAGCCTGATCGACAACGGGCAGCTTCAGGCGGTGATCGAATACCTTGAACATCCCGATGGCGCGCTCGGCGCCGATCCTGCGGCGGCGCGCGACGCCATTCTTCTGGAAAGCTTGCGCAGCGCGCTGGCCGAACTCAATCAGCGGCTGGGTCCCGACATGACGACGTGGGCTTGGGGCCGGCTGCATCACGCAACTTTCGAGCCTGCGGTCGCGGTCTTGGCCGATCCGCAATTGCGCGCGCAGATGTCGGTTGGCCCGCTGCAAACGCCAGGTTCCGCTTCGACGCCGCGTGCGCAGGCATACCGCGCCGGCGATTTCGCGGTGATCGGCGGTGCTTCGGTGCGCCTGGTGATGGATGTGGGTGCGTGGGACAATTCGGTTGCCATGAACACGCCGGGACAGTCGGATGATCCCCTGAGCGCGCACTATCGGGATCTGTTTCCACTGTGGGCGCAAGGATCGTATGTACCTTTGAGATTCAGCCGTGCCGCGGTCGATGGCGACGCCGAGGATGTGATTCACCTCTCGCCCGGCCGCTGAGGATGCCCGCATGAAAAAGCTCAAGCACGAATCGGAGTTGTTCAAGGCGGCGTTGCAGGCAGGCGTTCAATATGCCGAAGGGCGTAAGGCCGTGGAATTTGAAGCCACCGATTCCGCGAGCCTCAAGGCTCTGTACGTCTATCGCTTGCTCGTGCACGACAAGGTGATTGCGCCGATGCCGGAGGAACAGGTCAGCGAGAAAACCATCCGTCATCGGCTCGCAACCTGGTACGCGCACCAGCTGCCCAAGGGGCATCCGCTGACTGAGTAACCACACGAGGCCGCCCGCCATCACGAGGCCCGCGCGGTATCACGAGGCCTGCGCGGTTTCACGCGGGCCGGGAAGCACGGCAGTCGCAGCGCCTCAGAGTTTTTGCCGCGTGTTGCTCCACACCACTTGCGCAACGCCGACCAGGGCGAGGATCGCGCCGTAAATGGTCCAGTGGTAATTGCCGACCATGAAGCCGACCCGAAACGCCAGGTTAAGGCCCTGCAGCATCCACACCGTCCCCATTAAAATCATCGCCACGCCGACCAGGCTGCTAACGATCCGCATAACGATATTGAATATCGGCGCCATCCCTAACTCCCTGTGAATCCAAGATCGGGCGGCATTGAGTGTAGTCCACCTACGCGCGTACTTGGGTTGAATTGCCGCGGCGATCGAGCGTTCACAGCCCTGATTGGTCACTTTCATTGACATTACGACATCATGATGTCACAATGTCATATGGTGATTGACCAGAATTCCCGTCTCCCGCTGCATGCCCAGGTTGAGGAGGCGCTGCTGAAGAGCATGGTGCAGGGTGCGCTACCGCCGGGGTCACGGTTGCCCGCCGAAGATCACCTAGTCGAGCGCTTTGCTGTCAGTCGCACGACGATCCGGACCGCCATTCAGAGTTTGGTGGCGCGCGGTCACGTCGAGATTCGGCGCGGCAAGGGCACCTTCGTCACGCAACCGACCATCACTCAGGAACTCACTGAGCTCACCGGCTTCGTTGAGGACATGCAAGCGCTTGGCCGCAAGCCCTCTGCGCGTGTCTTGGATCGGCGCCTGGTGGCAGCGAGTGAAACCGTGGCGCGACAGCTCGCCCTGCAACGGGGTGCGGCAGTGGCACGAATTCAGCGTGTCCGCCTCGCCGACGGAATCCCGCTGTCCTTCGACGAAACTTACCTGCCCCAGGAACTGGGGGAGAAGATCATGACCGATGATCTGGAGAGTCAGCCCATTTTTTCGTTGTTGGAACAGAAATACGCCACGCCATTGCTCGAGGCAGAGTATCGGCTCGCGGCCGTCGCGTCGCATGGCACGGTGGCTCGCGCCCTGGGAATGGAGGCCGGCAGCCCGATTTTCTTGATCGAGCGCACCAGTTTTTCGGTAAGTCGCCGACCCGTGGACTACGAGCGGCTGTATTACCGCGGCGATCACATCCGCTTTGTCACACGGCTGGCGCGCCGCGCGCCGGCCGGCGCGCGAGCTTCAGGCTAGTGCCGATCGGCGTTGAATTATGGCTGTTCGCGGTGGCGCTCGGCACCAGCATGCTCGGTGGCGTGCTGGGCATGGCCAGCGGGATTTTCATCGTGCCCGTTCTGACCATGTTTGGCCGAATTGATATTCACACCGCGGTTGGCGCAAGCCTGGTCTCGGTGATCGCCTGTTCGTGCGGAAGCGCCGCACCGTTCCTGAAGGAGCGGCTGACCAACATTCGTTTGGCGATTTTGCTCGAAACCGCCACCACTTCCGGCGCGCTGTGCGGCGTATTCTTGGCCGGCTTGGTTCCCACCCAGTATTTGTACCTGCTGTTCGTCCTGATTCTGTTGCTCTCCGCGCAGCAAATGCTGGTGCGGCGCAAAGATCCGGACGGTTCCTCATCCGTACAGCGCCTGCCGCTGGGGATGACGCTGATGTACGGCGCGGGAATGATCTCGGCCCTGCTCGGCATCGGCAGCGGAGTGCTGAAAATCCCGGCCATGGACACCGCGCTGCGGCTGCCCATCAAAGTCTCCTCGGCGACCTCCAATTTCATGATCGGCGTCACGGCGACGGCCAGTGCCGCCGCGTATTTCGCGCGCGGCGAAATCGTCACCTCGGTGGCCGCACCGATCGCGTTGGGGTCGGTGGTCGGGGCCGTGCTGGGCGCGCGGATACTCATAAATGTGCCTGCCCAACGACTGCGCCTGATGTTCATCGGCATCCTCGTCCTTCTCGCGGCGCAAATGCTGTTGGCCGCTTTCGGCATCAATCTTTTCGGGCCAAAGTCTTGAAAGCCGCCGCGCTCTCGGGCCAATTGGAAACCCTGCTCGGCAGACTGCTGCAATACGGCACGCTGGCCGCCTCAGGCATCATCGCCGTGGGACTGGTGCTTGGCCTTGCATCGAGTCCATTGGGAATGAGCGTCGCGACCGCCGGTATCGCGCTTTTCATACTGCTCCCGGCGCTGCGCGTCGCAGTCATGCTGATTTTCTTTTTGCGGGCGCGCGATTACCGTTACGGCGCCATCGCCGCGCTGGTCCTGCTCATCATTTCAATCAGCTTTTTTGTCGGCATGCGCTGGAACGCGCCGGCGCAGTGATATTGACCGGTTGGCGCGTGAAGCCACGCAACCGGCGTCAGCCACTCGAACCTTGTCCTCCAGCACCGTGAGTTTGAGCGTCGAGCCTGAAAGGCCTGCCCATCCGGGCGGGCCCGGTCAAATTCACTGTGCGTAAAGATAGTTCGTCGGCAATCCGAGCCGCAGACAGGACTGCACCGCCGGACTTGATGGCAACACGATCCGATCCGCGCACGCGCCGGCCCATTTCACCAGCCGCCGCTCGTGTGCGCGCAAGCCGTAATGTTCGGACAGGCCTAAGGCTTCTCGCAACCAGTCGGGGATCAACTCCACCGCGGCGCGCAGCAGCATGGGCTGCATCCAGCGCAGCGGCGGCGGGAACGCGGCGGTTTCGCGCATGATCCGCAGAAATTCGAAAATGATGTCGGACGGTGCGAGCCGCGAACGCATCGACTCGAACAGCGCCCGCATTTCCTGCACCGAGCGCGGAGAGTCACTGGCGCCGTAGAGCCGTGAAATGGGCGCGCCCTCGCGGTAGAAGTCGTTAAAATTCAGCCCGTTCAACGGCACCACGTACTGGTCGTAAGCCGCGGCGAACCCAAAGGCGGCCGTGGCATGCACCCAGGTGAGCAGGCGCGAATCGTTGGCTGAGTAACGAATCCCCGCGGCGGTCGTTCCCTGAACCGATGCATGCATGCGCACGACTCTAGCGATCATGGGTTCGGCAACGCTGCGCGCGCCGTAGACGCTGATCATGGCCGCCAAGCCGGTGCGCTTCAGACGATTCAAAGGGTCTTTGCGAAACGAAGAGTGTTCCCAGACGCCGGCGCGTACGGCGGGCTCCGCCAACTCGAGGATGACCGCCGCCGTGCCGCCAATGAACAGCGCGATGGGATTCTTGAACACGCGCCACGAGACCGAATCCGCAGACACCAACGCTTCCTCGCGCAACGGTTGTGCGAAATCGCCGCGGCGCTCGGATGCTCCGCCCAATAGGGCGTCAACCGCGCCGTTCAAGTAGCGCTGCAATGCGCTGGGTAGGCGTATGGCGGAAATCATGCAAGTGCCACTGTATACGGCCGCGCGAGTTCAGGCGAGCGAGCGGCCAATGCTCCGCATGATGTCGCCGTACCCCCCGCGCCGAACGTTGAGCGCCGTGACAGCCTCGCGCACTCGCGCGCTGAGCAGCCCGGCGAGTTCATCGGCATGCCGATAGGTACCCATCGACGGCGCCACGGCGGCACCGGATGCAGTGGCCGGATGCAAATATATCTCCGTCACGCCGCGCGGTAGCCGCGCCAGGATCGCCAGCAACTGCTCCTCATCCATGCAACCGCTGCCGGCGATTCCGAAGACGCTGTCGTTGTGGAATATGCCGGCTGCGCGCAATCGATGCTTCATGAGCATGAGCCAGGGCATGAGCAGCGTGCCGGCGGCGGCATCCCAATGCCCGCTGCGCGCCGCATACCAGAACGGCTCATCCGGCACACGCATCGCGCGCGCACCGAATTCGCGCGCGGCGCGAATCAGAATACCGAGAATCGTGGGGTGCAAATGGAAATGCTTGTGGGCGTTGATGTGATCGAGGGGCAGTCCGGTGCGCGCGAATGCCTGGAACTGGGCGCGAATCTCGGCTTCGAGCTGCCTGCGAGCCGAGGCACTGGCAAAATATCGTACCCCGCGGAAAAACATATCCTCGCCCATGCGGCCGTCGGTATCCGCGATACTGGGGATCTGCTGATGCGGCAGCGACGCTAATCCATCCGCAAGGACGACATGCAGCCCGACACGCAGATTCGGCAGGCGTCGGGCCCGCCGCACGGCGTCGGCCGCCGCGGGTCCCGCGACCATCAAGCTGGCGGCGGTGAGGATCCCGCCGCGGCTCGCTTGCTCGACGGCTTCGTTGACGGATTGGTGCAGGCCAAAATCATCAGCGGTGACGATCAAGTGCCGCTGCATCAACCCTCGATCGGTTGGACGTCGCCGTCTCGGCGCACTTCATAGTGATCGTCGCCCCACTGCACCCGGCGCGTGGCGAAACTCCAGATCCAAAGACCGAAGTGCAGCAGGTCGCGAAACGGTACCAGCAACAACACGGCTTTCGACACGCCGGGACGGCGCGCGTTGAAATGAATCAGCGTGGTTGCCAGAGCCGTCGCAGAAAAAATTGCCGCGGCCGGCGCAGCGCCCTGGGTGATCAGCAGCTGCAGGGCTGTGACCGGCAGCCCAAGCGTGACGACGGAAAAAACATATCCATAGGGACTTAAGTTGCGTATCGTGCGGCGCCAGCGCAACTCGTGGGCGACCAGATCCGCGGCTGTGCATTCCTCGACGAGCGTGTCGACCTCTACTTCGGACAGCACCGTACGAAGACCCTGCTGGCGGGTTAATTCTCCCAGGCGATAGTCGTCGGCCAATTGGTTTGACACCGAATTGAAGCCGCCGATCTTGTCGAGCGTCTCGCGCCTAATTCCGATGGTGGCGCCAAAGGCGAACGAGCGGTAGCCCATCAGGGCGGCGACGCGCACCGATGGCATGAACCACGCATTGATATACATCGCTCCCAGCAGAGACCAGACTCCCGGCCGGGGAACGCCCCGGTATCCGCAAGTCACGATGCCGACGCCGGCGTCCAGCAGCGGAGGAATGAGCTTGGCGAGATAGTCGCGGTCGACCCTCACATCGCTGTCCGAGATGATCAGGTAGTCATGGCGGACCGAGGCCATCATATTGATGAGATTGTTCACCTTGCGGTTGCTGCCGTGCTCTTTGCGGTCCGCCACCAACACCAAATCGAGATCCGCGAACTCTTTTTGCAGGCGCTGGACGACCGCAACGGCGGGGTCTTGCGGATCGCAGACGCCAAAGACCACCTGATAATGCGGATAAGCCTGCTGGCAAAAGGACCGCAGACATTCGTAGGTCTCGGGTTCCGCGCCAAATAGGGGCTTCAAGATCGTAACGGGCGGCAACGCGGCGCGATCGCGGGGAACGGCAGACGAGCTGCTTCGCATCGCGAACGCCGTAACAATGCTGTAGGCCATCGACGCCAACGCAACGGCGTAACCGAACCACACAAAGCCCTGGTGCGCATCGAATGGCACTTAATCAATCATCCTGGAGTTGTTTCACGGCGGTTCTGCCCTTGGCTATGAGCTGCGCTCCGGCAGCGGCACTTTGGTCGCAGCCGCGCCATCGAGAATCACTTGCTCCAGTACCGCGAGGTACTCAAGGTAACGCCTGCGTCCCAGGGCAGTAATTCTATAGAAGGTCTGCGGCCGATCCCGGTCCGGACCCTTGGCAAGGCTCACCAAACTGGCCTCGAGCAGAACCTGAAGATGACGGTTCAGATTGCCGTCCGTCAGCGCGCAGAGCTTTTTCATTTCCGGGAAAGGCAGCCCTCTCGGGTGCGTGACCAGGCAGGTCAGCACGCCCAAACGCGCGCGCTCATGAATGACGCGATTCAAGCCATCGTAGGCAAATGGGGAAGCCTGTGATTTTCGGTTAACTCTCTTCAACGGTGTCCTCGAATCCAAAATGTAAGACTGCGGCGACCAGCAGTTGCCCGACGCCGAACGAAATTCCCATGCTCCACGGCAGCAACCCATGATGGCCTGCGGCAATCAACAACGAGACCAGCCCGGCCGCCAGGTACCAGGCCCCAACAGCAAACATTTGCCGCGGCAGGAAACGACAGGATGCGAACACTCCGAGGCTGAAAATCACGGCCCACAGGCCCGGCAGCATCCAGGCGTCTTGCGGTGCAACCTGCATCAACACCACGGTCAGGAGTATTCCTACGACAATGCACGGCAAAAACTGTTCCACCGCGGCCTGGATCATTTCCAGGGCCAATCCAGAATGAACTCGCCTCACGCGAAACACGGTCTCCAGGGCTGACAGGGCTACGGCAACCGCCGCCGTCGAGATCCATACCAGCAGAAATAGCCGCAGGTCGTGTTCCGAACCTTGAGCCCAGCGCGACTGGGCGGCGGCCACCGCTAAAGCGAGAACCCCGCTCGAGGCGACCGAGACCGGACCATAGCCGCGAAATTGCGTCCCGCGTGCGACCTGGCTTCGAATGGCGTTGATATCGTCCAGCGCCTGTCGCAGTTCTGTCATTCGATGAATTCCCGCAGTTCAGTGCCAAAAAGCAATCGCCACTTGGGATTGCAAAGCAAATGGGCGGCACTGTCAAGAAGTGTAAATAGTGATCTCGCGCTGCAACAATCGGTGAATATCACCCCCGTTGCAAGCCCCGCCCATCTTGCGGAACTTTGCACCGCAAAGTTAGCGAATTATTCACAGGGCAACGCAGTCTCACGCGGCCGTGATCACTGCTCGCCGACCACCAGCAGGACAAATGAATCCGGAATCAGGACGGGCCGCGGACGAGGTTGCTCGGCGGTGGCAGCCGGCGCCGGCCCAAAATCCGCGGTGACGAGGTAGACCTTGCCCGTCGCCTCGTCGAGCGCCATGGTGCGCGCGCCGCGTTGCGTGGGCACGGTCTGAACGACCGAATAGCGGTCGGCCGAGTCCTGCCGGACCACCGATAAGGTCCCTTCGCCGTTGGAACTGAAAACAATGCCGCGTTTCTCATCGTACCCGGCGGCATCGGGATGTTCGCCGATGGGCACCAGCGCCACCTGCTTGCCGCTGACCGCATCGGTGACCGCCATCACCTTGCCGTCGCAGACCGAGAACAAGCGACGATGCGCCCGGTCGATGGCAAGACCGGATGGACTGTTGCAACCCGGAAGCGGCCACGTGCTCTTGACGGTGAGTTTCTGCGTGTCGATGACCACCATCTGCCCCGGTTCGCTTTCGATATTGACGAAGATCTGACCGCGGCCATCCTGCGCCGCGAATTCAGGCTTGTCCGGCACGGGGATGGTGGCAACCACCGCCAGGCTCGACGCATCGAGGACGGTCACGTCCTTCGACGCGCCGTTAAAGGTGAACACATGCTTGCCGGATGGCTCATACAGGATCGCGTCGGGATTTTGCCCCGAAATCTTGGCTTCCTGAATCACCTTCAGCGTTTCGAGGTCGAAGGCTGTCACCGAGTTCGCGCGCCCGTTGCTGGTGAAGCCGCGCTTCAAGCCGGGCGCGAGCGCGATACCGTGGACGCCTTGGGTATCGGCAATCGATCCGATCAGCTTGCCGGATTCGATGCTGACGACATCGACGCGGGTGGCGCGGCTGATGAACAGTCGCTTTTTCGCGGAGTCCATCGTCAGGTAGTCCCATCCCCCGGCACCGCCGAGTTTCCAGTGCTGCAGTACTTCCATGTTCGGCGCTGCGGCGCCCTCGGCATTTAATGCGGCGCTCACCCCCGCGCCAAGGCTCAAGATCAGCCAGAACCGCAAGGCCGTTCGCGTCGCTAACATCAGAAGCTCCTTTAACATCACTCTGTAGGTCAAAGCCTACACGGTGTCGACCACTCTGTGGGACAAAGCCTACACCATGGCCGCGGAAATAAAAAAATCTCGCTGAAAATAAATCAAATCTTGCGCCGTACCCGATTGCTTTCGCCGAACTGTCACATTGCAAATCTAACCTAGCGCGATCGATGCCGCCAACGGCTTCGCCCAAATCCAAGAGCAATCAGGGGAACTCCGATGAACCGATTTATTCTGAGCGCAACCGCCGCTGCCGCGCTGGCGTTTGCCGCAGGCTCCGCCGCGGCCGGTGATGCATCGCTCGACTCTCATGAGGTCAAGCACGTGTTGTTGATCAGCGTGGACGGATTGCACGCGCTCGATCTGTCCAACTTCATTGCCACTCACGCCGACTCGACGCTCGCAGAGCTCAGCCGGCATGGTGTGACGTACACAAATAATTCCACCTCGAGTCCTTCGGATTCTTTTCCGGGTCTCGCATCGCTGGTCACCGGCGGCTCGCCGGTAACCACGGGCCTGTGGTACGACGATACCTACAACCGCGCGCTCTCGCCGCCTGCGCAGACCGACGGCTTGGGAAATCCCGGCGGCGCCTGTCCGGGAAAAATCGGCACCAACGTCGCGTGG
>Ga0209169_10000369_pt1 | contig 27010 bp, 30 predicted proteins | sample HubBroMetageWRM4_FD_188346 | JGI IMG/M metagenome (GOLD analysis project Ga0209169, IMG submission 188346) | Warmed soil microbial communities from the Hubbard Brook experimental Forest, New Hampshire - Hubbard Brook CCASE Soil Metagenome WRM 4... | ecosystem: Environmental > Terrestrial > Soil...
AAAGCGGCGGGATCGATCGGGACGAACAAGCCGCAACGCCGCAGATTAGCGGTGATGACCTGCGACATGCCTTGCGCGGTTTCGGCGTCGCCGGATCCGCCGCCGACAAAATCGGAGACGGCGATCGGCATCGGCTGGACGTTTGCCTGATTGATGTCGACCGTCACCGCGGCCGCGCCGCGCGGACGCGTGAGTAAGGCGGCCGCCGCAGCCGCGCTAACGCCAAGTGATAAAGTGCGCCGGCGGGTGAAATTGAAAACGGACTGGGAATTTCGGTCGGACATTTGCAACGTCTGACAAGAATCAGCTTCAGCCACCAAAAACCTCTCGCGGGTCAAAGTTGATGTCCATTTCTTTCCACAAATCGTAGGTGGTGGCGGACAGCATGTCGTAGGGTTGGCCCTGGATCACGGCGCGAACCGCGCTGTCACGCGTCGCTTCAAATAGCGGTCCACTGCCACCGTTGAGCACTTCCGGCGGCCCGATCAGACGATGGTCACGCGTCAGGCGAATGCGTATCGTGACGACGTATTGATCCGGCGTGGAGCTGATCGCCGGCGGCGGGTTCCACAGCGAAATCAATTTAGCCCGCAGCGCCTCGAGTTCGTTCTGCGACAGGTGCGACGCGTTGCCAGTCGGCGCCCCGAGCGAGGCGGCATTGCTTAACGTCGCGTTGGTCGCCACTTGCCGCTGCGGCTCGCGGTGATCGAGCAAAGCCGCGACTTGATTGGCGTCGAACTTGGTTTGCGTGCGCGGCTTCTTGGTGTCGTCCTTTTTCAGCTCTTCGGCGATCTGATCCGGCTTGAATTCCGGCGGCTTCTTCGGTGGCTTCTTGGGCTCGTCCTTTTTCAGCTCGTCCGCGATCTGATCGGGTTTGGGTTTCGGATCCTTCGGCTTCTCCGCCTTCTCTGCGGGCTTAGGCTCAGGCTCTTTCGGCTTCTCGACCTTCTCCGCAGGCTTGGGCTCGGGTTTGACCTCAGGTTTGGGCTCCGGCTTCGGCGGTGCGGCCGCGACCGCGGAATCCGTCCTGATCTCGGGCTTGTCGGCAACTTTCGGCGCCAGCTCTTTCACCGGCTTCAAATCGCCGATTTTATCGGCGAGCGGCTTCGGATTTTCGAGCGCTTTCGGCGCGTTCTTCACGCCGTTGGTCAATTGCGAGAGCTGATTTGCCGAAATGAACTCGACCGGCAACGCCTCAGTGGGCGGCGCGTCGCTCGGCCTCGCGGCGAAGGCGACAATTCCCCAGCCGAGCACAACGACGTGCGCGATGCTCGATATGATGAAACTGCGCCTCATCAACCGCCCTGTTCGACCTCGGTCACCAGCGCGACGCGGTGATAGCCGGCCGCGGAGAGCCGTCCCATCACCTGCATCATTGTACCGTAATCAACTTTCTTGTCGCCGCGCACATAGATGCGCTCGTCGGCACCGCCGCGCGCATCCGTCACCGCTTTCAGCTTGGCGACCAGCTCGTCGATCTTGATCTCACTATCCTGAAGAAAAACCTGGCCCTTGACGTTGACCGAAACTGTCAGCGGTTTGCTATCCTGATCAAGGGACTTGGCCTGGCTTTGCGGCAGATCGAGCGGCACGCCGACGGTAAGGAGCGGCGCCGACACCATGAACACGATCAACAGCACCAGCATAACGTCAACGAACGGCGTGACGTTGATGTCGCTCATCACCGCGCGGCGTCGGCGCCGATGCCGCCCGCCGCCCGATGGCGCACTGACAACGCTGCCAGCCATGCCCTACCCTGCCCCACGCTCGTCGATTTGACGCGAAAGGATCGCCGAGAACTCGTCAGCAAAGCCTTCCAAACGTTGCGCCTGCCGGTTCACGTCGGTCGTGAACTTATTGTAAAAGATCGTTGCCGGAATGGCGGCAATGAGGCCGATTGCAGTCGCGAAAAGCGCCTCGGCGATGCCAGGTGCGACCACCGCGAGCGAGGTATTTTTCGACGCCGCAATCGACTGAAAGCTCGTCATAATACCCCAAATCGTGCCGAAAAGACCGATAAAAGGACCCGCCGAGCCTACGGTCGCCAGCACCAGAAGCCAGCGTTCCATCATTTCGACTTCGCGCGCGATGGCGACATCCATCACCTTCTCGATGCGCATTTGCAGGCCGGCAATCGAGCGTGCGTGACCTTCAAAACTTCGCTTCCATTCGCGCATGGCGGCGACGAATAGTGCGCCGGTCGAGTGTCCAGGCTTTGTCGAAAGCGAGTTGTAAAGCTCTTCGAGAGATTGACCCGACCAAAACGCCTGCTCGAAAGAGTCGGCGGCTCGCCGAAAGCGCGCAAACAGCATCGTCTTGTCGATGGCGATCGCCCACACCCACACCGAGCAAACCAACAGACCGGTCATCACCGTTTTGACCAGCCAATGGGCCTGCCAAAATAGGTGGAACAGCGACAAGTCGGATGAAGTCAACGGCAGGGCCGACGCGGAGACATCGGCAGGATTCATTGGTGCGTCCCCTTTCCGCAGTCCGGGCGGGCCAACGATGGCATAGCGCCCCGCGTCGGGACCAAAGGCAACGGCCGCCGCACCTTACGCGCCGACCAAGACCTGAAATTTCGCCAGACCCATGCCGGACCCGTCCACCGGCGGGGTCCGAAATCATCGCGAAACTTGGCCAAACTAGGGCGCCCCCCCGTACATCGCACCCAACGAAGCCCCAGTGTGCTTAACGCGCCGTTAAAAGGCGCCGCTCCCTCCGGCATCGGCCGTGTATCGGCAGGGGAAATAGACGGAAAGGGCCGCCTCATCGCTTGCTGCGATGGACGGCCCTCGACGCCCAACTGTTGCGGTAGCGCTTTAATTCTGCGGCGGCGCTTGCGGCCCTTCGCCGCTCGGGCGGTCGCGGCGTTGGTTCATGAACTGATCGAACTCCGCGCGGTCTTTGGCAAAGCGCAGCCGGCCAAGAAATTCCTTAAACTCGCGCTGTTCGTCTTCGAGCCGGCGCAACGTCTCGGTGCGGTAATCGTCGAAAGCCCGATTGCCGCTGGAAGCCACGCCCCAAAAATCGCCGCCGCCCTTGAATTGCGACATCTTGGAGCGCACGCGATCCATCTTCTCCTGCATACGGCTCATCTTGTTTTCCCAGCGATCCATGTGGTGGTCAAAACCGCCCATCGGTCCACTCCCTGCAAACATCGGACGACGCCAGCAGCCGAACCCGCCGCGCGCGATCAAGAACCCGAGGATGATGAGGCCAACCGGCCACCACCAAATGAAGCCCAAAATCATCAGGACGAGTGCCATGGCACGACTCCGATTGTGAATGTAAATAACATTTACATCGACGTTTGAGAGAGTCAAGAGCTAACGCCGTGGCGTCAAACTGCCCTTGTGGATCGTCCGCCTATGTTGGAAATCGGCTTCGCATCCGCCAGGGGCGGCACGTTTATTTTCCTGCCGAGATGCCTAAGCCCTTCAGGTAGATCAGCGTTTCCGCTTCCAAAAGCTCTTCCGGCGACATCGGCAAGCTGCGCCGCGCCGCATCGCCGCGCCCGAATAGCGAGGCGATACCATGCGCGACAGCCCAGATATGCAGCGCGACCATGAGAGCGGGCGGACGGCCGCGCGGCGGCATTTGCGCGCACAGTTTTTCGGCGGCTGCGCGCAACACCGCAAATGCGCGGTCGCCGGCCTCGCGCAGCTCGGGATTAGGTGCAAGCGGCACGCCCGCTTCGAACATCGCCGAGTAATACGCCGGCTCCGTGCGAGCAAAATCGAGATAGGCTTTGCCCAGACGTTCGAGCGCAACGAACACGTCGGGACGTCCGTCGTCCCACGCTTTGCTCAGCGCGCTCTCGAACTGAAGAAACCCCCGCAGCGCCACGCTGGCGAGAAGTTCGTCGCGATCGCGAAAATGCCGGTAAGGAGCGGCGGGACTGACGCCGGCCCAACGCGCCGCTTCAGCGAAGGTAAAACCGGCCGGACCCTTCTGCGCGATCAGTTCAAGCGCGGCGCGAAGCAGCGTTTCTTTTAGATTGCCGTGGTGATAGCCGCGGCTTTCTTTGTCATCCTTCGACCAGCTCATGTAAATAGTCCTTACATGAATTCGGCCGTCAGGTCGATCTTGCGTGGGCCTTAATGCTTGCGGCGCCTCGGCGCCGTCAGCGGCAGATCGGCGAAAAGCGTCGGACCACCGGGCTGCGCGCCCTCGATTTCCAGGAGCCGGAGCTTGGTGCGAACGCCACCGGGCGCGGAAAACCCGCCGAGTTTGCTTCCCGCGGCAAGCACGCGGTGGCAGGGCACGATAATCGGGAACGGATTGTGCCCGAGCGCCTCGCCGACGTCGCGGGCTAGCAGCCGATCGCCCAAAAGTTCCGCAATCTCGCCGTAGGTGAGGGTCGCGCCGGCTGGAATCTTTCGCGCGACGTCGTAGACGCGCCGCTGCAAGTCCGAGAGGCCAGTCATATCGAGCCGGGCGTAACCGAGGTCGCGCGGGCTGCCGGCGAGCAGCGCAACGATATCATCCATCACGCCCCGCACATCGTGGGGTGCCGAAGCTTCGCGGGCGGCGGGATGGCGCCGCAACAGGCGTGTTCGCGTCGCCTGCTCGTTGCCTTCGGGAAAGCCTACACCGGCAATGCCGTACGCGTTCCAGACGATGGCGCAACGGCCGATCGCGGTGTCGAACAAGGCAAAGGCAATCTCGCTCATGAGCGCAATATAGTGCGTCCACGCCTCCGCCAGCGACCCGAAATCTGCAACGGCCCCGGCCGCCGCTAAGTCTGGGCCGCGTCCTGGTCGGCCTTCATGGCGATGCGCAACGGCTTCGGGATCGGCCGCGCGCGGCCTTCGCTGATGAAGGCGACCCGGACATGGGCCTCGACCAGAAGCTCGTCGTCGCGCACGACGCGCTGGCGCAGCGTGACTGAGGCGCCCTTGACCTCTTGCGGATCGGTGACGACGTCGAGCACGTCGTCCATACGCGCCGGTTTGAGAAACGTCAGATTCATCGAATACACCACGAAAGCGAATCCCGGCGCTTCCTTTTCCGTCGCCTCGAATAGCGCGCGATGGTCGGCGCCGATCAGCCGCAAATAATTGGTGCGCGCACGCTCCATGTAGCGCAAATAATTGGCGTGATAGACAATCCCGGTGAAGTCGGTGTCTTCGTAATAAACGCGGACGGTGAAGTGGTGGCGGCCGTCGCGAATTTCACCGTCGAGCGGGATACTGGTCATATTTTTATCGCCACGGGACACGCTCCGTCATCGAATGCTCCCAGTTCCGCCCGTCGAACGGGTGCACTTTGAGCGCGCTCAGATCGACGCCGTCGAGGCAGCGGACATTGACGTCGATTTTATCGGGGTCTGAACGCGGCACGTAGAACGGATGAATGCCGCAGGTCGCGCAAAAGGTATGTTTTGCGGTGCCGGTGTTGAAGCGATAGGTGATGAGCGCGTCCTCACCACTGAGAAGCTCAAACTGCTCGAGCGGCACAATCAGATGTAAAAAGCCCTTTTTGCCGCAGATCGAGCAGTTGCAGTCGGTGACGCGCGAGAGCTCCGCGGTCACACGAAAGCGCACCCGGCCGCAATGACAGCCGCCTTCAAAGGTCTGCAACGTCATACTGATTCGCTTTCATACCCGTTCTTCACATGCCTCGGCGCCGCGTCGATAAACCGCAACACAAGCCTGATAGCAAATAGCTCAGTCGCAGCGAATCGCGTATCGCATGTAGTAACGGTCGCATGTGCCGGCCGGTGTTCTCCGGGATTGTAGCGTCAGGTGAGAGCGGGCTTCGGCCCGATCGCTGTTTCATGGCCGCTGCGCGCATTGCGTCCGAAAGAACACTCCGTCATGACCACAATCGTAACAACCGAAGACGCGGAAATGAGGCCTTTCGGCAGCTTTGCCGGCTACTCGGTCGCCGAGTTGCTCGGCACCGCGCTGCGCTGCCGCGCCGACTGCGATCGAAAGGACGCCGAGTTCCTCGAGCGGCTTGCCGCCGCGCAGCCGACCGAACTTCCGCTCGCCGAGCTAAAATGGCTGGTCGGCATCTGCCGGCACGTCGCCTGCAAACCGCTGCCGCGGTTCCATCTGTCGATCAGTGAAGCCGGCGAAACAATCAGCGCGTCGCGACTCGCGGTTTTAACAACTTCGTAGCGCGCCATGGCTGTTGAGATCGTCGACGTCAGGTCTCCTCGCCGGCCGCGAACAATCCAAACTGAGCGGGATCGCGGACCGGCTCGGGCAGCCCGAGGTGGCGGAAAGCGTGGCCGGTGATCAACCGGCCGCGCGGGGTCCGCTGTAAAAAGCCGCATTGGATCAGATAAGGCTCGATAATGTCCTCGATCGCGTCGCGCGGCTCCGACAAGGCGGCGGCGAGCGTGTCGACGCCGACCGGGCCGCCACCGTAATTGACTGCGATCGCGGAAAGATAACGCCGATCCATGGCATCGAGACCGGCGGCATCGACTTCGAGCGCGGCTAGCGCCTTATCGGCGACGCCGCGGTCGATTGCCGTCGCGCCGGCTACGGCCGCGAAATCGCGCACCCGCCGCAGCAGCCGCCCGGCGATGCGCGGCGTGCCGCGCGCGCGGCGTGCGATTTCGTTGGCGCCATCGGCGGTCACGGCGATGCCGAGTACCCGTGCGCCGCGATTGACAATAAGTTCAAGCTCGCCTTCCGAATAAAAGTTGAGCCGCACTGGAATGCCGAAACGGTCGCGCAGCGGATTAGTCAGCAGCCCGGCCCGCGTGGTGGCGCCGACCAGCGTAAATTTGGCGAGATCGATCTTTACCGAGCGAGCCGCAGGTCCGGCGCCGATAATCAGATCAAGCTGAAAATCCTCCATCGCCGGATAGAGGATTTCCTCGACTGCCGGATTGAGCCGGTGAATCTCGTCGATGAAAAGTACGTCGCGCTCTTCGAGATTGGTGAGCAGCGCGGCAAGATCGCCGGCCTTGGCGATCACCGGTCCGGAGGTGGCGCGGAAATTGACGCCGAGCTCGCGCGCCACGATCTGCGCCAGCGTCGTTTTGCCGAGACCGGGCGGACCGACGAACAGGACGTGGTCGAGCGGCTCATTGCGCCCGCGAGCGGCGGCGATGAAGACGCCGAGATTGCTTCGCGCCTGCTCCTGGCCGATGAATTCATCGAGCCGCTGCGGGCGCAAGCTCACTTCCGCCGCGTCTTCGTCGCGGCGTTCGGCGGTCACGAGCTTCCGGTCGGCACCGGCAGTCACCCTTCCGCTCCTCGGCTATATTTGTTCGGCAGCAACTCGGCGATCGGCACCACCGCCGGCGCCCGCCCGTTAGGCACGATCACGCGCGCCCTCCGGTCATAATCGAAAATAAGTTCCCGGCAGGCGCCGCACGGCGACACTACCGCGACGGTTTGGTCTTTGTCGTCCGGCGGCGGATGCCGCACGGCAACAATCGTGTCGATGCCGGCATCGCCGCCCGTTTCCACGACGGCACGCCCCAGCGCTACCGCCTCGGCGCAGACCGCCATGCGGCCGAGATAGGCATCGAGATTGACGCCGGTGAAAATCTTTCCGGAACGGGTGCGCAAAGCGGCGCCGACCTCCTGCCAGTCGTCGCGGTAGCGGCTTCTGATCGCGGCCGTTGCCGCGGCGACGAGTTCGCGATCCGCCTTGCCGAGCTTACGCTTTTCCTTCACTTCGCTAGTTCCTTCAGGCCGAGCCGGATCAGCGTACTCACCTCGGCATTATCGCCGGCGTTGCGGCTCGCAGCCGCGATCGCCGCCGCCGCCAACGCCTGCGCGTAGCCGAGATTCATCAAGGCCGAAACGGCGTCGGCGACTGGCTGCGGCGCGCGTTTCTCATCGAGTTCACCTGAAAGCCGCACCAGCGCCGGATCGACATTCGAGTAAGCCGGTGCCTTATCCTTGAGTTCGGTCACGATGCGCTCGGCAACCTTCGGGCCAACCCCGGGAGTGCGGGCGACCATGGCCTTGTCACGCGTGGCGATGGCGGAGGCAAGATCCGAAGGCTTCAACGTCCCAAGCACCGCGAGCGCCACTTTGGTACCGACGCCTTGCACGGTCTGCAGCAGCTTGAACCATTCGCGTTCGACGTCGCTGAGGAATCCAAACAAACGAATCTGGTCCTCGCGGACGTGGGTCTCGATTGACAGCGTCGCTGCTTCACCCGCGGCCGGCAATTCCTGCAGGGTGCGGGCTGAGCAATGAACGAGATAGCCGACGCCGTTGACATCGAGGATGACGGAATCCTCGCCATAGGAATCAATCACGCCCTTGAGCTTTCCAATCATTGCTTGCCGCGAGATTTCATGTCAGCGCCATCTTCACGAGCACGCTCGTCCGATGGTGGGCATGCGTGATCGCAACGGCGAGCGCGTCGGAGGCATCGTCGGACGTCAGCTCCGCCGTCGGCAATAGCACGGTGATCATCATTCGCACTTGGCTCTTGTCGCCGTGACCGGCGCCGACAATGCTTTTCTTCACCAGGTTCGGTTCGTATTCGGCAACCAGCAGGCCGGCCTGGGCCGGCACCAGCATGGCGATGCCGCGCGCCTGGCCGAGTTTGAGCGTTGCGCCGGCGTCCTTGTTCACGAAGGTCACTTCGACGGCGGCTTCGTCGGGACGAAACTTTTCGACAATGCGGGTGAGGCCTTCGTGGATGGCGACGAGACGCGCCCCGAGACCGTCATTGTCGCGGGTGCGCACCGATCCGCACCCGAGATAGCCCAGCCGATTGCCGGCGATCTCCACCACGCCCCAGCCGGTGCGGCGGAGCCCCGGATCGATGCCGAGAATGCGAATCGGGCGCGTCATGCCGCCAACTTCATAGCATGGGCCGTGGCTGCCCCGATCGACCGGGCTCGCCTCAACAGGGACTCTTAAGCGATCATCCTTTGCATGAACTCATCGGAAACCTCGAAATTGGCATAGACGTTCTGGACATCGTCGTGCTCGTTCAAGCTCTCGATCAGCTTTAAGAGCTTTTCACCCTGTTCGTCGTTTACCGCGACAGTGTTTTGCGGCCGCCAGACCAGCGCGGCCCGGCGCGGCTCGCCGAATTTCGCTTCCAGCGTTTTTGACACCGCGCCGAAGCGGTCCGGTGCGGCGTAAATCTCGTGACCGTTTTCACCGGACACGACGTCGTCGGCGCCGGCCTCCAGCGCCGCCTCGAACATGGCGTCGGCGCCCGCGACCGCGGCGGCGTATTCGATCACGCCGACGCGGTCGAACATGAAGGACACCGCGCCGGTCTCGGCAAGGTTGCCGCCGCTCTTGGTGAAGGTCGCCCGAACTTCGCCCGCGGTGCGATTGCGATTGTCGGTCAGCACCTCGACAATGACGGCGACGCCGCCAGGTCCATAACCCTCGTAGCGGATTTCTTCGTAGGTCTCGGCGTCGCCGCCGCTCGCCTTCTTGATAGCGCGCTCGATGTTGTCACGGGGCATATTCTCAGCGCGAGCCGCCATCACTGCCGCGCGCAACCGCGGATTCATTTCCGGATCGGGAATCCCGATCTTGGCCGAGACGGTGATTTCGCGGGCGAGCTTGCCGAACAGCTTTGACTTTGCCGCGTCCTGCCGCCCCTTGCGGTGCATGATGTTCTTAAACTGCGAATGGCCGGCCATGACTGCGTCGTCTCTTTAAAGCGTGAACGGAGCCGGCGATATTGTGCCGCGCGCCGTGATATCGTCCCGTCTTCTGACGTTGAGGTTTAACTTTAGTCCTGACTCTACCGTTGAAGATTAGGTTTAATACTGTCGCGGTCTGCCGAAATAAAGACGGGCAGATCGCCGGTCAGCCCCAGAAGGCCGGTTCGGCCTGTTGCAAACAACCGCCGAGGCGCACTGCGGCGACGCGCGACGCAAGCCCGGTCTTGGCCCCGGTTTCGACCGCCACCGCGCACAAGGTCGCCTCCCCCGTCGCGGCTTCAAAACGTGAAGATGAGATGCGGCGGGTAAATCGTTGCAACGGCTCCTCTTTGCTCATCCCGATTACTGAATCATAATCGCCGGTCATGCCAACATCGCTCATGAACGCGGTGCCGGCGGGCAGGAGGCGCAAGTCGGCGGTGGGCGCGTGGGTATGGGTGCCGACGACGAGGCTGGCCCGGCCGTCACAGAAATATCCCATCGACTGTTTCTCGCTCGTGGTCTCGGCGTGCATGTCAACAATAATGGCGTCGGCGTCGCGGCCGAGCTGGCACGTCGTCAGCTCATGATCGACCGCGGCGAATGGATCGTCGAGTGGATCCATGAAGATGCGGCCCATGGCGTTGACCACGAGCGCGTGGCCGCCGTTCTTGGTTGGCACCAGCGCGGCGCCGCGCCCTGGTGTCCCCGGCGGATAGTTGATCGGGCGAATGAGTTTTGGCGCTCGCTCGATGAAGACCAGCGCTTCTTTCTGGTCCCAGGCGTGATTGCCGAGCGTGACGGCGTCGGCGCCGGCTTCAAGCAGTTCTTCATAGATCGTTTCGGTAATGCCGAAACCGCCTGCCGCGTTCTCGCCGTTGACGACGACGAGATCGAGTTGCCATTGGCGAATGAGCGAGGGCAGCCGAGCGGTTATGACGTTCCTGCCGCTACGCCCGACAACATCGCCAACAAATAAAATGCGCATTTAGCCTACCGCAAATCGATGACTTCGCGTTCGGTTAGCACAAGATCGAGCCGCGCGTCGCGGGGGGTCGCGGGAACTGCGGGAACTTCCTGTGCGGCGAAAGCAAGACCGATGGCGATGATGGGCTTGCGCTCGCGCAGCGCAGCGATGGTGAGGTCGTAATACCCGGCCCCGTAACCGATGCGATGGCCGGCCCGGTCGAAGGCCAGGAGCGGCACGAGAAGAATATCAGGCTCGACTTCGGCGGCGTCGGCTTTCGGCTCGCGAATGCCCCATTGGCCGCGATCGAGCGGCTCATCTAATTTCCATGGCCGCATGACGAGCGGCGCGCCGCGGCCGGCGATCACCGGCAGCGCCAACCGTGCGCCCTGCCCCGTGAGCGCCTTCATCAACGGCAGCGGATTGATTTCACTCTTGATCGGCATGAAGCCGGAAACGATTGTGCCCGGTCTCGCCACCACGGGAAAAGCCCGCGCGGCAATCGCCTCGGCAGCCGCGGCGCGCGTCTCCGCCGGCATGGCATTGCGGCGCGCAATGGCTTCGCGGCGAAGTTCGGCCTTTATTGCATCAATGGATGACACGCCGGGGAAACCGAAAAATAAGTGCGGAGCCGCGCCGGCCGTAAAAGCGCTGATCCCGGGAACCTACATAAGTAGGTGGGCGCCATGTGTCCGAACCCAGGGGCCCGGCAGGGACAGCTCCCGTTAGGATCGTAAGGCCCCGAGGTGTTGTCTTCTACGCACCAGGCAGCCCCGCCCCCCGAATGTAATGCACAACGATGAGAGGCGCCACGCTGCTCGCGACATTTGAAGGCTGAAGCTTTCGACGATAGGCTATGCGGGAGCAAGGCGGCCTACTTGATTTCGGAGGCCGGGGGAGCGAGCCATGCGCGGCCTGTCGAACAAAGTGGCCATTGTCACCGGCGGCGCGACGTTGATCGGCGCGCGGGTCGCCAAGAAGCTTGCGGATTTGAAAGTATCGGTTGTCATCGCCGATATCGACGAGAAAGGCGGCGGCGAGGCGGCGCGCGCCGCCGGCAACGGCGCGGTGTTTCAGCTCACGGATTTACGCGACGACGCGCAAGTAAAAAATTGCGTCGAAACCGCGGTCAAGGCGTTCGGCGGCATCGACTTTCTGGTCAACGTCGCGTGCTCCTACGTGGACGATGCGCTCAACGCCTCGCGAGCGGATTGGCTGACGTCTTTCGACGTCAATGTCGTCGGCGGCGTCATGCTTCTCAAAGCGGCACGGCCGATCATGGCAGCCCGCGGCGGCGGCGCCGTCGTCAATTTCGGCAGCATCAGCGGCAAAGCTGCGCAGACCGGCCGCTGGCTCTATCCGGTCAGCAAAGCCGCCGTCCTGCAATTGACGCGCAACGAAGCGCTCGACCTCGCGCCCGACAAAATTCGCGTCAACTCGGTGTCGCCGGGCTGGACGTGGTCGAACGTCATTTCGGAGCTCTCGAAGGGCGACCGCGCCAAGGCGGATCGGGTCGCGGCGCCGTACCATATTCTCGGCCGTTTGGGCGATCCGGATGAAGTCGCGCAGGCGGTCGCGTTTCTTCTCTCCGACGAAGCGTCATTCATCACCGGCGCCGACATAGCCGTCGACGGCGGCTATTCGGCGCTCGGTCCCGAACAGAACGAACCCGCCATTCCGAAGCTGATGGAATAACCGAAGTAGATTTTGGGGAGGAATTGAGATGCCAAACATTACCATCGTCGGCGCCGGTCAATCCGGGCTGCAGCTTGGTCTTGGGCTTCTACAAAACGGCTATCACGTACGGCTCATTTCGAACCGTACGCCTGAGGACTTCGCCACCGGAAAGGTGATGTCGAGCCAGTTCATGTTCGCCGACGCGCTACAAGCCGAGCGCGATCTCGGACTCAATGACTGGGAGAAAGAGTGCCCGAACACCGACTCCCTCGGCGTCTCGATTGCCGGTCCCGATGGCAAGAAAGCCATTGATTGGGTCTACACGCTCGACAAGCCGGGCCAAGCGGTCGACCAGCGCGTCAAATATCCGGGCTGGATGAAAAAATTTAAGGATCGCGGCGGCGAGTTGATCATCCACGAAGCCTCGGTCGCGGATTTGGAAAACTACACGCGCGACAGCGCTCTGGTCATTGTCGCCGGCGGCAAAGGCGACATCACCAAACTGTTCGAGCGCGACGCCAGCCGTTCGCCGTTCGACCAGCCGCAACGCGCGCTGGCCTTGACCTACGTGACCGGACTTGCGCCCTATTCGCCGACACGCGTCGCCTTCAATATCGCTCCGACCGTCGGCGAATATTTCGTCTTTCCGGCGCTGACCATAACCGGACCGTGCGAGATCATGGTGTTCGAGGGGATTCCCGGCGGACCGATGGATTGTTGGAGCGACGTCAAGACGCCGGATCAGCACCTCGCCCGCAGTATGGAAATTTTGCAGAAGTTTTATCCGTGGGAGGCCGAGCGTTCAAAGAACGCCAAGCTCACCGACCCCAACGGCATACTCAGTGGCCGCTTCGCGCCGACTGTGCGAAAGCCGGTCGCGCAACTGCCATCGGGTGCGGCTGTATTCGGCATGGCTGACGCGGTCGTGCTCAACGATCCGATCACCGGCCAAGGCTCGAACAACGCGGCGAAATGCGCCCGCCTTTACCTCAAGCGTATCCTCAACAACGGCACAAAACCGTTTGACCGCGCGTGGATGCAGCAGACCTTTGACGAATACTGGAACTACGCGCAATTCGTCACCGGCTGGACCAACGCCATGCTGCAACCGCCGCCGCCACACGTCCTCAATATTTTGGTTGCGGCCCAGAGCAAGCCGAAGGTCGGCAAAGCTTTCGTCAACGGCTTCGACGATCCGCGGACATTCTTCCCGTGGCTTGCGGATCCCGCCGAGGCCGAAAAATTTGTTCAGGCGGCGTAGCGCATGATCCCGAAAAGTTGACACCGGTTTCGGAAAAGATCATGCGCCGTACCGAGCGATAACGTCGACCGTTGACTCGGCGGCTAGCCTAGCGGAACGCCGTTGCCGCCGATTGTCCGGTTTATTTTTTTGGCGAGGCTTTCAATTCGATCAGCCGCGGCTTCGAGCGCTGAGGCGACGGCGGCTTCCGCGTCTTTGCCGCGCTCGGCCGCCACCACGCGCGCAGACTTGCCGGCGGCAAGTTCCTCTTCCAGGCGTTTGACGCGGACGCTGATTTCAGAAAGTTCGTCGGCTACGGTCAGCGCTGCCATGACGGTGAGGCGGGTGTCGCCGATCTCGCCGAATTTCGACCGCAGCCCCTCGATGCGCGTATCGAATTCACGCGCCAGCGCCGTGAGATGGTCTTCCTGGCCGTCTTCGCAGGCCATGTTGAACCTTCGGCCGTTGATAGTGACGCTGACTTGGGCCATTGCCGTCCTTGATCACTCCGCAGTGGCGTTCTTCTTGAGGATGCCATTGATGGTATCGATCGCCGCAGTGAGCCGCTCGGCGACGTCGCGATTGGCCGCTTCAAGCCCACGGCCACGTGCGGCGGCGTGATCGAGTTCGCTCGCGAGCCGGGCGCGATCGTCGCCGAGGACCTCGATCTGCTGCATCAATGCGTCTTGGTGGCGATCGGCGTCTCCACGCCGCTCACATGCCGCGTCCAGGGCATCGAGCGCATTGGCGAGCCGCCGCCGCGCGATCTCAATCAGGTTAGAATCGGTTTCGCTCATTTGCCGCCCCGCTGCGACCGAAAGGCCGCTAGTAGCAGGTAAAAACTGGAGCGATGGCAACCATTTACAAAAGGAACTTTACGTCGCGTGGAGCAAGAGCGTCAACGCCTAAAGCAATTTTTGGCGCGGCCCTGTGAATGACGCTCCTCGGTGCGGGCGGCGCAATTGACTCAAGCGCCTCGCGTGCTACGACCGCGCATTCGCGGTCCGCTTGGCGGTTCATGACCATGGCTAAAAGTCTTCTCGCGGCGAGCGCGAGTGCAGCTCGCGCGCAGGCTTCGGCCTTGCCGGCTGGCGGCACCGCGCCTGATCGCGCCGAACACGATCTTTTGGCTAATGCCGTTCGCGCGCTCGCCATGGACGCAGTCGAGCGCGCCAAAAGCGGGCACCCGGGCCTGCCAATGGGCGCGGCCGATATCGCCACCGTTTTGTTCACGCAATTTCTAAAGTTCGACGCCGGCGATCCGGTCTGGCCGGACCGCGACCGCTTCATCCTCTCGGCCGGCCACGGCTCGATGCTGCTCTACGCACTGTTGTATCTGCTCGGCTACGATCGGATGACCGTCGGCGAACTCGAGCACTTCCGCCAGATGGGTTCGCTCACGCCGGGCCATCCCGAGCATGGCCACACGCCAGGCGTCGAAACCACGACTGGTCCGCTCGGCCAGGGGGTCGCCAACGCGGTCGGCATGGCGATAGCCGAGCGGCATATGGCGGCTGTTTTCGGCAGCGAGATCGTCAATCACAACACTTATGTGCTGGCTTCCGATGGCGACCTCATGGAAGGGATCAGCCAGGAAGCCATCGCGCTCGCAGGCCACCTGAAACTCAACAAACTTATTGTGCTGTTCGACGACAACGGCATCTCCATCGATGGCCCGTTGACGCTTGCCGATTCCGTCGACCAGGTGAAACGGTTCGAGGCTGCCGGCTGGGCGGCCTCGCGCATCGACGGTCATGACCCGGTGGCAATCGCTGTCGCGATCGAAACCGCCAAAAAATCAGACCGGCCATCGATGATCGCCTGTCGTACCACCATCGGCTTCGGCGCGCCGACCAAAGCCGGGACGGAAAAGGTTCACGGCTCTGCGCTTGGCGCGGAGGAGGTCGCGGGGGCACGCGAGAAACTTGGCTGGACTGCGGCGGCATTTGAGATTCCGCCGGCGATCTTGAAGCGCTGGCGAGCCGCCGGTGAGCGCGGCGTCTCGGCGCGGTTCGCCTGGGAAGAACGACTGGCCGCGCTCGATTCGGGCAAACGCGACGAGTTCTGGCGCCGGATAACCGGTGTGCTACCGGCTTCGAAGCTCTCAGTGGTGGTCGGCGCCGTGAAGCGCAAACTCGCCGACGCGCCGAAGGAAATCGCCACCCGCTCGGCGTCCGAATTCGCGCTTGAGGAGCTGACGGCGGCTTTTCCGGAGATGATCGGCGGCTCGGCCGATCTCACCGGCTCCAATAATACGCGCGCCAAAGCGATGAAAGTGTTGAGCGCGGCGGATTATGCCGGCCGTTTCATTCATTACGGCGTGCGCGAGCACGGCATGGCCGCCGCCATGAACGGCATGGCGCTTCACGGTGGCATCATTCCCTATTCAGGTACGTTCCTGGTGTTCTCCGATTATTGCCGGCCGGCGATCCGGCTGGCGGCGCTCATGGGCCAGCGCGTCATCCACGTCATGACCCACGACTCCATTGGGCTCGGCGAAGATGGCCCCACCCATCAGCCGGTCGAGCATCTTGCGGCGTTGCGCGCCATTCCCAGGCTCAAAGTGTTCCGCCCGTGCGACGCGGTCGAAACCGTCGAATGCTGGCAGCTTGCGCTTCTATCGGAAGCGGCCCCCAGCGTGCTGGCTCTGACGCGACAGAATCTTCCGCAGCAACGGCTGACATTCGACGACGACAATCGCTGCGCAAAAGGCGCCTACGAACTCGTCGCGGCGAACGGCGCGGCCGCGGTGTCGTTGTTTGCCACCGGATCGGAAGTCGCCGTCGCGGTCGCCGCGCAAAAACTTCTCGCCGAGCGCAACGTCGCCGCGCGCGTCGTGTCGGTACCGTGCTTCGAATTATTGTTCGCTCTTCCGGACAGCGATCGCGTCGCGATTATCGGCGACGCTAAAGTCAACGTCGCGGTCGAGGCCGGCATTCGCCAGGGTTGGGACGCCGTGATCGGCTCCGACGGAGTTTTCATCGGCATGACCGATTTCGGCGCCAGCGCGCCTCACAAGGAACTCTACCAACATTTCGGCATCACGCCCGAGAAAGTGGCCGCGGCGGCGCTAGACAAGTTGGGCTAAAAGCGCATCATCCGAAACTTCCAGTGCGGCCCCTGAAGAACGGGCGACTTGGCTACACCCGCCTTTCCATCCTACCCGGCTTCACGCGCCCGAAACGCACATACCGCTCACTTTCCTCGCACCTGTCTACCGTTTATGATGTTTGTCGGCTGGGGGAGGATTCGACAATGAAGCGGCTCTCCGAAAACATCCGCAGGGCGCTCAACTTCGGGGCTTCTTCGAGTTACGCACCCGGTTTCGCGGCGCTTTTCTCCATTCGGGTCAAGCGTATCGCGGTTGTCGCGATTGCGCTGTCGCTGATGATTGCGACGCGGGCAATGGCCGCGGATGTCCCGATGCCCGGGCCTGCACCGGTCCCGCCGACTAATTACTATCCGGCGGACGCGCCGCTGAATTGGGGAGGCTTCTATTTCGGCGTAAACGGCGGTTACGGCTTCGGCAGGAGTGATTGGAACAACGGAGGCGTTTCGACAGGCAGCTTCGCGACCAATGGCGCCCTCGTCGGCGGCACAGCCGGTCTCAATTACGGTGGATTCGGCGGTTTTGTTTTTGGCGTGGAGGGCGATCTCGATTGGTCCGGGCTAACCGGCAGCAGCTCCACGGCAGCTTGCGCGGGTTTAGGCGCGGCCGCGGGCGTAGCGTGCGTAACCAAAAGCGGATGGCTGAGTACGATAAGAGGTCGCGCGGGGTACGCGTTTAACCGCGTCCTTGTTTTTGCAACGGCCGGCGCGGCAATCGCCGATTTTCGAGTAGGTTTGAACCCGCCGGCGAACTTCTTCAGCGTTGGACCGCAAGTCGGCTGGACCGCCGGCGGCGGCATTGAGGTTGCCTTCACCGAGAACTGGACGGCCAAGGCCGAATATCTCTACGTCGGCCTCGACACCGTTTCTTGCCCAGCGGGAACCATCTGCTCCCTGGTCAATCCAGCAGGGGTGAGTAGCGAATCGGTCTCACTGCGCGAGAACATCGTCCGCGCTGGCCTCAATTACAAATTCAGCTGGTGACCCGTAGAAAAGAACAAGCCGCAGCGGGTAATTTCCCGCGATCGCGCGCGATCGTCATCTCGCCGCTGTGCAGGAATGCGCCGCTCTCAACTTGAAGGCGGTGTTGCGCAGGATTTATGAATACGCCGCCTAAAGTCCGCACGTCGCGATAAAGCCTTCCGGCCGGAAAAGCGACGCTCCAGCCCAGGATTCATCAATGGTCGATACTCGCGGCCGGTTCGTATGGTACGAGCTGATGACGACCGACGTTGACGCTGCCCGCGACTTCTACACCGACGTCGTCGGCTGGAACGCGCAGAATGCGTTGCCGCCCGGCACGCCCTACACGCTGTTTCTTGCCGGAGCGAACTCGGTCGGCGGCCTTATGCAGCTGCAGGAGGAATCGAACCCCGGCGGCGGGCTGGCGCGCTGGCTGGGCTACGTCGAGGTTGGGGACATTGACGCAGCCACCGATCAAGTCGCCGCCCTCGGAGGTATTGTCTACCTACCGCCCACCAGTATCGGCGACATCAGCCGCTTTGCGGTCGTCGCCGACGAACAAAAAGCACTATTCGCTTTAATCAGCTGGCTTAAGCCGCGCGCGGAATCGCCCGTCACGCCGCGCACCAACGGCCGGATCGGCTGGCACGAACTTTTCGCCGACGACTGCGAGCGCGCCGCTAAGTTCTATGGCGATCTGTTTGGCTGGCGTAAAAGCATCGCCAATAGCGGCGAACTTGGAACCTATCAGCTCATCACCTCGCGCGGACAAACCATCGGCGGCATACTGACCAAGCCGCCGGCGCTGCCGGCGCCGTTCTGGCTGCATTATTTCACGGTCGGCGACATCGATGCGGCGGCAAGCCGCGTGACGGCCGGCGGCGGGCAAATCATCAACGGGCCGGCGCAAGCGCCGGATGGCAGCTGGATCATTCAATGTACTGATCCGCAGAAGGCCACGTTCGCATTGATCGGCAAGCGCAGCTACGCGGCGGTCGGATTTCTCGAACGCCTCTACGGACAGAAGTGAATTGGCATTTTGGCGAACGGCGGATACAGCCACGCGCGATCAACGCTCGCCGCCGGCGGCGCGCCTTTGCAGATCACTTGCGAACTGCAGCTTGAACGCCATCGCATCGACCGCGACGCGAAAGCAATAACGGATGCAGTTTTCCGGCAGATCGACATACATGTCCCATTCGAACGGCGCCTCATCGAGCCATTCAAGAACTTCCATCGCCGCATCGTCGAACGACAGCGCGACTTGGAACGGAAAGTCTCGATTGATTTCGAAAAGCACACCCATGCCTCATAAGAACATAAAGAGAACAACAGTCAAGCCACTAGGTCTTGTGGCTGGAGATTTGCTCGGCGGATTTGAGAAAGGGTCGACGACTTGTAACCTGCGCTTTCCTCCGGACATCGGGGTGCTCGACCCTTTCCGTTCCCATCGGTTCCTTTTGAAATTGGCGATGGGTCCGTTTTTTACCGGTCGAAAAACGGCAAGGTGGTAGAGCATCGGGATGTGATCCAGCCGATTCCGCAGACGGCTGCGAACGACCACACCATGTTCTGATCCGCCGACGACAGGCGGCCGCGATTGGCGGCCTCTTCATCCTCATCGTTGCTTTTGAGTTTTCGGGTTGGCGCGTTTTGCTAAACTGTCGGCAGACAAAAGGAGATAAAACATGCGCGCTCGCGTGCTAATGATCGCGTTTCTGTTGACGGTGGCAGGGACCGCTGCCCAAGCTCATGCCATGCTCGATCACGCCAGCCCCCTCGTGGGCAGCACAATCGCCGCAGCGCCACATGAAGTGTCGTTGTCGTTTTCGCAGGGTATCGATCAAGCTTCCAGCGGTCTGGAGGTCAGTAGTAGTGCGGGCGCCCGGGTCGATCAGGGCAAGCCGCAGATCAGCGGTAGCACCATGCGCGTTGCGCTAAAGCCTCTCTTAGCGGGAACTTACCGCGTGCATTGGTACGCCGTTTCGGCCGACTCGCACAAAAGCGAGGGCAATTTCGTATTCCACGTCGGGAAACCGTGAGCACGAAAGAGCCAGCCTCGCGGTTGGCGGCGTCTCGATTTTCGGGTCCTCGGTCCCAAAATGGAATTAAATTATCGTCGGTGCCAAAGCGTCATCAGTATTAAATGACTAAGGGGCAGCTCAATGAGCAAGATTACCGCAATGCTGGTACTCTTGGGTGCAGTTATTCCTTTAAGCTCAGCGAATGCGGCTGGGGACTGCCCGCCCGGGCAAGTCATGCATCGCATGGGCGGAGGCTGTGTTCCTCAAGTCACCCCGGCAAAGACTTACGCGGGATGCCTCCAAAACGGTCGGACGCTGGGTTATTCCGCCGCCGACGCTGAGAGCTATTGTAAGCACAAATTTCAGAAGTGAGCTGTTGGACGTCGCCCGCGACTATGAGCGTCTCGCGGAGCGAGCGGACCCGCGACTAGTCGGCGAACAAAAACGATCTCACGAGGCGCGCCTGAACGTTTGCTCGAAACCGCGCCGCAGCGGCTCGCTGCTGGTCGAAGCAATTCGCTGTCCCAGCATTCCGAGTTCCTGCGACTGCTCGTTAAATCGTTGCATTTGTTCCTGGGCGTGCCGTGACCACAGCTCGAATGCCTCGGTTGGGCCTTTCACCCGCGCCAATTCGGCGACAAAATTTAAGCCGGCCATCACGTTGGCTTGGCCGAAGTCCATCAATTTGGCGTTGAAATCGCGAAAGCCTTCCCCTGCCGAAGAAAAGCCGTGCTCCGCTTCTCTCGCGGCTTGTTCCACTGTTGCGGTTCCCTTTTCCAAAGCTTCACGCGCGGCTCTTGCCCCGCCTTCAAACGACTTTCTGGCTGGATTGTTTTCGGCCATGTGCATCTCCCGTTGGAACTTGGCCCAAACGAGCCAAGCGACTGCGGAGCGGTTCCGCTCCAAGCGACGTCCCTTTGCGGGCGAACGCGTTCGCCGGGGGATCGTTCCGCCGTCACAGCAAACTCGAATGCGTCCGCTAGCCGCGCTCGATTGACCCGCGGGCCAGTTGAATTCCGTCGAACAAAACGCGTTCTAGGTCCTGGGTGGCGTTGCCGTAGTTTCTGTTCCGCGCCCCAGCGCGAATTGGCCGACCGGCCCTTCGACGTGGAACTCGATCCCGGTCATCTTGGCGAACAAATCGATGTTGGCGATGCCGACCGCACAGCCGCCGAGATCAAGATCCGCGGCCATCAAATAAAAGGTTTGCAGCAACACACCGACGTCTTTGAGAATCAGCGAATAAGCGAGCGACGAGTATTTCCACGAAATCCGGCCGAATCGCGCCGCGATGGTGATCAGGATTTGCGGCGGCGCTTCGACACCCATAGCGGATGCGGCGGCGACCAGCGACGCATCAAGCGCGTTGGCGGCAACATCGATCGCCACGAGCCCATGGGTGTCAGCGTCGTAGTGATAAAAACCGCGCGGCAATCCCTCGCACATATTGACGGCCAGATAGAGTTCGAGCTCGTAGCTCGCCCCCGCCGACGGATAGGGCCGCGGCGCGTAGTCGGCTTCGCCGCCACCGTCTGAGGCGCTCTTGGCGTTAGCGGCTTTTTTCGGCTTCGACAGAATGCGCGCCGCACCGTCAAGAAATTGCGAAAGCTCGGCAAGCGCGATCGGCCGCCGCTCGTCAAAGCCGCGCACGGAATGACGTTTGCGCAAGATTTCGCCGAACGCCGAGTTCGCCTGTAGCTTAGGAGGCAAGAACCCGCGCAGATCGATTGACTTTCCCGGCCATGACGGCCGCACGGCCGGCAGTGGCGCAATTACTCCGGCGTGCGGAAAGGTGCCGCCGAGCGGGTTGGCGTGCCGGCCCTCGGTGCTGCGGGTGTGAAACAGCAGATCGTGAAAGTCCCACAGCACCAAGTCGTCGTCGCCCTCGGCCGATCGAAGGTTCTGGTTGCTTTTGGCGTCAATTGTGAACGCAAATCGGCAATCGACCAGTGTGCCGAGAAACAAAACTCCCGGGAAACCCTTCAGCCGGCGTAGCTGGCCGACGGTTTGCGGGGTCGAGAGTTTGGCCAGGACCGCGGCGATATTTGGATCGTAAATCCTAAGCAACGCTGCGGCGCGCGGCGACTCAAGCACCAGATCGTTGCCGCGCCGCCGCAGATAAGCGAACCGCGACAGGACCAGCGCGCCGTTTGTGCGGAGCCGCACTGCCTGCGGCCAGTAATCCGCGATTTGCGGTTCGATGGCGAGGAGGTCGGCGCCGTCCGAACCCCGCAGCCAATACTCGACGAGGTTGCGTCGCGCCAAGCGCCGCACCAGCGCATCGATGCCTTGATCGGAGCGGCGACCGCGAACGATTGCTTCAAGCGGCAAGCCGGCGCGAAGCGTTTGCGCCCGTGACGTTACAGACGCGGCGAACGTGCCAAGCCCAATCGAATAGCCGTGGAAGGACGCAAAGATTTGGCCGCCGTCACGCACGTCAAGCGTGACATGCGCAGCGAGCTGCACATAAAGATTTGCTGTTTCGGCTCGCCGCCCTCGCCGCTTTTTGGGAGCGCGCACGCCGCCGTCGCTTTCATCAGGTATGCGGGTGAATGGGATTAAGGTCGCTTTCCGCAATCGGACGGTCGCGCAACCCAAGCTTCACCGGCACGTCATAAAGCCGGCCGGGCGCGAAGCGGCGATAGAAATGGCGCAGTCCAGGCGCGATCACCCGCACGACCGGGACGCCGATGTCGGCGCGGGTCTGATCGAGCACCATGAAATCGAGACCGGCTCCCGTCGTCAGGCGGACGCAGGCATCGACTTGCTCGCGGCTGCCGAGGTTGCCGAACTTTGCCGCCGCGCTGGCGCCGTGCGCCGGCTTTTTGCCGGGCATCAAATACGGATGATCCTCAAGCCGCAGTGGGGTCACGCCGTCGAGGCTTGACTGATCGACGCGGCCGCCCATGAGGCCGATCGACAAGAACTGATTGAGCTCGGTCAGCGCACGCAGCATGGCGATTTGCGGGTCGAAATGCGCGCCCGAACCGAACTCGAGGTTTTCCTTACCGTCGTTCAACCAATGAGTCATGGCGACAAAGGTGGGAATGCCGAGATCGCTGGTGATGTCGAGCACCCAAAGCCGGCGGCCGGTGTCTGCGAGTTGCTGGCGCAGATTGTGAATATACGAATCGTCGAATTGCGCGAGATCGACTTCCTCGCGCTGTGACCGGTTGTACCACCAGATCGCGTAGGCATCGCGCTCGATGAGCTCGAGAAAGCCCTGGACGATGGCTTCCTCGACCGTATTGCCGGCGGCGCAGCCGTTGGAATCGGCGTTGATCTGGCCCGGGCCGCGGTAGAAGAAATAAATCAGGCTGGTGGGAAGATATTTGAAGCGCCCGTCGCGTAGCGACCAGACCGGCGACCATTCGATCTCCGCCGACGGATCGAACGGCGCTGGCGTGTGATCGTGGGTGGCCGCCGGCATTTGGCCCTGGCGATATTGCGCCTCGCTGAACAAGAGAATGTCGTTGGGCGCAATGGCTTCGCCAGAAGAAAAATCGGCAAACCGCCGCGTCATTCGTATTTCGTCACCCTGATAAATGCCGGAATAGCGCTCGATCGCCTCCATCAACGCGCTCGCCTCGCCCTGTTCGGCGGTGCTGCCCTTGCCGAAGCTGCCGCCGCTCAATCCCATCCGCAATTCAGCGATGCTGAACGCCGGCGCCGAGAAATTGTGCTGAGCGTAAAAGTTGGTGTTCATGGGCAGATCGGCTTCGATCCGCTCGAGCCGCGAAACAACGCCGGTCAGCGGGCTGACATGCTTGCGGAATCGCGCGACGGTGTCCCGCGACGAGACGCTGCGATAGCCGCCGCTGGTCATAACCAGCTTGTTGCCGGTGGAGAGCGTCAATGGCACCGCCGGACGGCGCGGGTCGCGCAATTTCTTCCGTCCGCAGCTTGGACATTGCGGCCGCCGCGCGACGTAATGCTTCACCACACTCGAGCCGAGCAAATCGAGGCTGATGATGTGGTCGCCCAAATCCGTGCGAAAATCCGTGGCGATCGCTTTGGCGACCTCAAGCGCCGCAAGCTGAATGCCGGTCTGTCCAAACGGCTGCTTGGCGAGCTGCGACACGGCAACACAGCGCGCACCCTTGCGGTCGATTAGTGCCTTGACCTCGCGGTTGCGCCGCATGCGGTCGGCGAGGCACGTCCAGCATGCGCTCTTTCCCGGCGTGATGATCGGGCCGACCAACGGGAAAATGCCGGACGGTTGCGCAATGAGCCAGCGCGTATGCTCGGTCAGACGCCGCCGGTTCAAGTCGGCGAGATGGCCGTCGAGATAGTCGCCGACCAGTGTCACGGTGAGATTAGCGCCGCGGTCGACGACGCGAACGCCCAACTTCTTCAACGCTGCGGTAAATTCTTTACCGCCTTGCACCGCGATCGACTCGACGCGCACGCGGCATTTTTGCAGATTTTTTTCCGCCGTTTCCGCCGACAGCCCCAGACTCACCCAGTATGCGGTCGTAATATCGCCGGCCGTACGCGAATTGCGCAAGACGTAGCGGCGGTCAAACAGCCGCTGCAACGCCTCGCGGATTTTGTCCGGCGGAAAGTCGCGCTCCAGCTCGCGCACGAGCTTAACAACGCTCTTGCCACCGGTGCCGATCGCGGCCGCAAGCTTGCAGTAAAGCTCACCGTAGAGAAAAAATTTCCGGTCCTCCGAGTAGAGGCACACGGCGTCGGGCGGCAGCACAAAGACAGAGAAATTCGGCGCGAAGCGCGGGACGTCTTTGTCATTGAAGGACGAAGGATGCTTACCGTGATCGCCGTGCATGATGCCTGTGCGCGACCTTCGCCGCCTTTGCCCGAAATCAGCGAGGCCGTTGCTCGCTTGGTTCGCGGCTCAAAAAGAAAATCGTTCGGAATTTTAGCGGCGCTCTGGCGGATTGACCACTGTCTGGCGGCCGAGCGCCCGCGCCGCCCCAGCATGGGGCAGTAAAACCAACCGGGCCGGGTGCATATGACATGCCCCGGCCCGAGACCATTTATTTCAAGTCAATCGGGCAACCAAGCCCGCATCAGAAGCAAACGGCGCAGCCCAACGGCAAGCAGTAGATGCAGCCGCAACCGCCGCTGCAGCCGCAACCACCGTTGCAGCCGCAACCACCGGCGCATCGGCAGCCAGCACCACAGCCATGCCCGCAACCGTGGCCGCAGCCGTGGCCACCGCAGCCGCCATGGCCGCCGCAACCGCCGCAACCTCGGGCGATCCTGATGCCCGATTTCGCGGCAGCCGCGTTTTCCTTGTCGACGACATAGAACGTCGCCAAGCTGACGTCAGAGAGTTCTTCTTCACCGAGTATGATTTCGTGGCTCGGCGTGACCTTTTGCAGCGGCAAATCCGCCGCCGGGCCGCCGGTAGAGGCCGCCGCAACGCCTACGCCGCCGGCGAGCGAGAACAATCCGGCCGCTCCCATAACGGGCACAGCCTTTGTCCGCCTCTTTGACTTCGAAGCTTGCTTCGTGCGCGACATGTTAGTCACCCCTGAGTTTCCTTAGGCGCATTCAATTGATCGCCGAGAGTGCAATCGTACGCTGGACGTTGGCTTCCGGCAAGCATTGATCCTCGATGAATGCCTCTAAAGAGAAAAAGGTTCCTAAATCGTATCCGGCCTCGGAAGATAAACATTTGTTCATCGGAATGATCGATCAGACTTGTGTGGGCGACCAATGCCGTTAAATAGACTTTGCGAGAATGTTGATCTTTAACGCAAAACTAAACGCGACAGCGCGGCTGGGGAGCGAAAGATGTCCGTACGCGTAGCCATCAACGGCTTTGGTCGCATCGGCCGCAATATTCTGCGGGCCGCCGTTGAGGCCGGGCGCACGGATTTCGAGGTTTTAGCGATCAACGATCTCGCGCCGGTGGAAACCAACGCGCATCTGTTGCGCTACGATTCGGTCCACGGCCGCTTTCCCGGCGAGGTCACGGTCAAGGGTGACAGCATCAATTGCGGCAACGGCGCCATCAAGGTGACCGCCGTCAGGGACCCGGCACAATTGCCGTGGAAGGAGCTCGGCGTCGATATCGCGCTGGAATGCACCGGCATTTTCGCCGCCAAGGACAAAGCGGCCGCGCATCTCACCGCCGGGGCCAAGCGCGTATTGATCTCGGCGCCAGCCGACGGCGCCGACCTTACGGTCGTCTACGGCGTCAACCACGACAAGCTCAACAAGGCGCACACCGTCGTCTCCAACGGCTCATGCACCACCAATTGCCTCGCTCCCGTGGTCAAGGTCCTGCACGACGCGGTCGGCATCGATAAAGGTTTTATGACGACAGTGCATTCCTACACCAACGACCAGCCTTCGCTCGATCAGGTGCATAAGGACCTCTACCGGGCGCGCGCGGCGGCGCTCAACATGATTCCGACCTCCACCGGCGCGGCCAAGGCCGTGGGGCTCGTGCTACCGGAACTCGCCGGACGGCTTGACGGCACCGCGATCCGCGTGCCGACACCGAACGTTTCGGTGATCGATTTTAAGTTCGTCGCCAAACGGGCGACCTCAAGGGAAGAAATCAACACCGCGATCAAACGCGCCGCCGAACAGCAGCTCAAGGGAATTCTGGGCTACACCGACGCGCCCAATGTCTCTTCCGACTTCAACCATGATCCGCATTCCGCGGTCTTCCACACCGACCAGACCAAGGTCATGGACGGCACGCTGGTGCGGGTCCTGGCGTGGTACGACAATGAATGGGGCTTCTCCAACCGCATGGTCGATACCGCCGTCGCGATGGGCAAGCTGAGCTAGCCAGGACGGGTCTGCGGAGAGTGCGACATGGCTTGGTCGAGCGTGCTGGGCATAGCCGCGCTGATCGCTGTGATCTGCTTTATCGTCTTTGCTTTTCGGCAGGGCGAGAAGGTCAAAAACCCGCCAGAAGGAACGCCCTCGAACTATCCAGGCCAACCTGGCGATAACATTGGCCATGACGGCGATGGCGGGCATTCGTCTTGACCAAGTTCCGCAGCCTCGACGACGCCGACGTAAAGGGCAAGCGCGTGCTGGTGCGCGTCGATTTCAACGTTCCGATGCAAGATGGCGAAGTCGCAGACGTATCGCGAATCGAGCGGAACGCGCCGACCATCACCGAAGTCGCCGACCGCGGCGGCAAGGTAATCATTCTCTCGCATTACGGCCGGCCCAAGGGCCGCGATCCGCGCGAGTCACTCAAGCCCGTCGTTGCCGCGGTGGCGCGCATTATCCACCGGCCGATCAGTTTCGTCGACGACTGCATCGGAGAAGTCGCGGAGCGAGCCGTTGCCGCAATGAAGCCGGGCGAAATTCTGTGCCTGGAAAATACCCGCTTCCACCCCGGTGAAGAAAAGAACGACGCCGCGTTTGCCGCAAAGCTCGCCAGGCTAGGCGATATTTTTGTCGACGACGCTTTCTCGGTGGCGCACCGCGCTCACGCCTCG
>Ga0209169_10000371_pt1 | contig 26997 bp, 18 predicted proteins | sample HubBroMetageWRM4_FD_188346 | JGI IMG/M metagenome (GOLD analysis project Ga0209169, IMG submission 188346) | Warmed soil microbial communities from the Hubbard Brook experimental Forest, New Hampshire - Hubbard Brook CCASE Soil Metagenome WRM 4... | ecosystem: Environmental > Terrestrial > Soil...
AGCAACTGAATCGGGCTCGGCGGGTGGGTAGAAATCAGTCCTTTCGCCTCGTTCGGGTTCGGCTGTGGTCGCTCTGATTTCATTGCAGTTATAAAAGCCCCGTTCTTAGGGATTTGGCGCCAAGGGTATGGATAACTGACACCTCTCGATTCAGAGGTGGGAGCAGATATGATCGACCACTTCGTCGAGGCCGGCTCGGTCCAGGGCCATCAGCGCGGCTGGTGAGTCCGTGCGAACGTAGCGCGTATTGGGGCGGGAGAGTGCTTCATTGATGAAAAACGAACCGTGAGAAGCCACCGCGTCAAGCAACGCCTCCCTCGGGACTGCGCCGACGTGGTACTGGCAAACGCCCGACAAAGCCGGCTGGTCGTCAAACATTTCTTCGAGCCGCCACTCGTACTCGAGCAGGTGTTCGAAATTCTTGTCCGCGCCAAGTTCCCACGCCATGTCTCCAGCAGCCCAAAGTCCTTTGAAGCCGTCGTCCACGGCTCGCTCGACACCTTCGCGCACGAGACTGAGCATCCCGTGCATATCGAACTGGCCGTCAACGATGTGGGCTTGCTCGGATGAAAGCACAACGCTCGTTTGCATCATAGCGTGCGCAATGTCGATTCCGCTCGCTACGAGATGGGCGCGCATTGCCGCCACCATCGGCGGGCTATTGAAGTACAGACAGCGGTAGCCCTTGTCGAGGCTCAGCTTCAAAGCAGCCGCCATCCTGGCGAGGCCGTAAGACGCAGCACCATCGAAGATAAAGCACTGATGCCGCGATTGCCCTGGTTGAGTGTCGTACTCACGGGCGGCTGCCAATCGGAGGATCGCCGGCACCAGTTCATCGGCGAGCGACTTTTTATTCAGTCTTGCAATGGCTCCGAGCCGTTCGGAAAGCTCGTTAGATTCGCTGTCAAACCAGATCGACAGTGCGATGACGACGCACCTGCATTCGGCGGCGAGGACCTCAATTTTTTCGGGTTGGAATCCGACCGGCGCGGACATTTGAAGATCAAGCAACACAACGTCAGGGCGAATCGCCAGCATCTGGTCGATCGTGTCCGCATAGTTCGAGGCTTCGCCCACGATCGAAATGTCAGTGCGGATTTGTAGCAGCCGCTTGATCGAGCTGCGGATGGCTGGAAAATCGTCTGCGATGAGGACACGAATCGCCACTTCACCGAGCCTCGGAACGTCTTTCGTACACCAATCGTGGTGAGGATTGCAAGGACGCGAGATGAGACTTCCAGGTTCCCCAGAAGCTTCGTGGGACTGGCGCCCGTCAAACGACGGTGGTTTCGCCAAGTGGATTGCGGCAAGGGGGAGGATGCGGTCGCAAGTCCGATCAATCAGCGCGTATCGCAGAGAGCAAAACGAGACTATCGAGTTCGAGTGATTGCACACCCTTTTCGGAAGGATTTCTTGGGGATGCGTCATGCCACTATTGAACGCGATGCTCGATCCGAAGGGCTGTGATATTTCTCGTGCAGTGCGCAGAACGATTCGCGACCTGTTAGCGATCGGCATTTCACTGATTGCTGCTTTGGGATGGTTGGTTGTGGCGCGAAGCAGAGGCGGGGCCGAGAAGACTGTGGATGCTCCGACGGTCTCACGCTGAATCCGAGCTCTAGAATTCAGAGGCTGGATTCAGCGTGAAACGAAACGACTACCGCGACATTGCGAAAACGGAGTCGGCACCGGGGGACGCGAGTTTGTAATTGGAAGGAAGTTCGAATAGGTGAGAATTCGGTTCAGAACGATCGACGTCTCTGAGGGTAGTGGTTGAGATCTCTCCCGACGAGGTTTCCGATCTCGACCAAACGGGAACGCTCAGTTCACGCGAAACCCAGGTCTCGATGGAAACGGCAACGGCGCGAGTGTACAGCTCGGCGCGGATGGGTATTGTGAGTTCTCGCAGAGACCCATCGACGTGCATGCCCTCCATGGAACGGTCACCGAGCGATTCAGTCCTTACTTGAATCTCGTTGTGCTGTTCGCCGGTCGATGATTGCTGAGTTGCGCGCGACGCGGCGGCGTTCGGCTGCTCCCAATGCACCTCGACCGCGGTGCGGCGCTCAGGATCGAGAATTAGGATGGTATGAACGACCGGATCCGCGATGTAGGTGCTGAGCCGTTCGGTGGCGATGCCGCGACCGTCGTACGTGGTGGTTTTTCGATCGGCGCGTAAGCGGCCCTGCGAATCACGATAAATTTGGGTGATGCTGGCACTACGTTCCTTGAGTTTCGAATCGGCGGTTCGAAACGACGTGACGCGTTCTTCGACCGCGGAGAACGGCTTTCCTGGCACGGAAGTTTCGAACTCGTTGCCGTAGAAGGCGGCGCTGTTGGTCGTGGCGGAGACTTGCTGGGCTGATGCCTCCTGAGCCCGAGCACCAGCCGGTAGAGGACACGAAATTGGCAACGAAAGCACGAAAGCCCCGATAACCAACGAACGAAACGAAGGCTTGAAGTGTGTTGAAACAGACTTGCTGATCTCCGGCATTGGATTTCTCCCAGCCTCACACGCCGAAACCCACAGGCGTCTGAGGATATACAACGCATGTATCGGACCACCTAGTACGCGGGCACACAGGCCGCCATTCCGATGCCACAAGGAGCAGGACGCGGTTGACGCTCCCCGGTGCAGGAACCTCGCAACACTGAGTGTTCCCGTTCACTTGATAAGAGTCCGGTGCGCAGGGCTGAAATGGGGAAAAATGATTTAGAACTGCTGGAGGAGCCTCAGGATACGGCGTTCGAGTTAGTTGCTGCTCTGGCCCGACTTTCGACTCGATCGCCTCTGCAGTCGATAGAGACTTGTGCGGCTGACGCCCAGAATTTCCGCGGCTCGGGTAAGGTTCCCCGCCATGCTAAGTACACGGGTGATGTGCTCATGCTGAGCTTCCGCCAGAGTCGATGGCTTCCAATTGTCGCTTGGCGCGGTTTCGCGGAGGACGGGCTTCTGGATGTACGGCGGGAGGTCTGAGATGTCCACGAACGTGCCTGAGCCAACCATCACAGCGCTGCCAATGACGTTTTCGAGTTCGCGCACGTTGCCTGGCCACTCGTGCTTAAGGAGTGCGATCTGGGCGCGGCGGGTGAGCCCTCGAAAATGCTTGCCGTACTGCGCGTTGTATTTCTTGACGAAAAACTGGACCAGAAGCGGTACGTCAGGGGCGCGATCGGCGATCGGCGGAACGCGGATTTCGATCGGGCACAGGCGGAAAAATAAATCCTCGCGGAAGTGGCCGCACGAGATTTCCTGGCGCATGTCGCGCCGCGAGGCCGAAACGATTCGCGGATGGGAATCAAGAATCTGATCGTGAACGAGAGAGAGAAGTTTCGTTTGAAACGCAGGCGGCATGTCGGAGATTTCGTCGAAATACAGGGTCGAGCATTTGCTCGTGTGAATAGCCTCGATCGCGCGCTCGGCTTCGTTCGAGTTCGAACGGAGTGTAGCAGGGTGCTCGTCGCCATTGGTGTTTCCGAACGCCGAACAGAAGAACTTCTCGAACGCTTCGCCGCGGCATGGACCCGCCGCGTGAAGTGCGCGTCCTACGATTTCTTTGCCGGCACCCGGCGGGCCACTGATTAGGACGTTCGTGCGATGCCGAGACACGTGCCGGACGTGATCGAACAGCTCGAGCATCGGCGAGCTTTTCCCGATAACGCCGTGAAATTCAGAATTGACGAGGATCTGCTCTTCGAGTTCGCGGACCTGACGTTTTTGTGCAGCTAGACCGGCCAACTCGTCGAGCGTGCCGATCAGACGATCGCGCTCCACGGGTTTTGAAAGGTAGTCGCTCGCGCCCCGCTTGATCGCCATAGTGGCCGATTCCACGGAGTAATAGCCGGTGACAAGAATTACGTTTACGGTGGGGTCGATTTCAAGCGATTTTTCGAGGAAGGCGAAGCCGTCGAGATCGGGCATCTTGATATCGACCAGAGCCGCACGAAATAGGCCCTCACGAATGTCGCGGAGCCCTACGTGAGGGTCGGAAGTTGCCGTTGTGGGGAAGCCAGCGCTTTCTAGCAGGAGTGCAGTGACCTTCAGAAGGGCAACGTCGTCATCGACGACACAGACCGGAAAGTGGGCTCTATTCTTTTTTACTTCAGATTCGGATCGCATCGGTGATTCCTGAACGCGATCGGTCGGTCCTGTCTCCATCTTCAACCTCCGATAATCCGGACCGGACTTCCCGGCGAGGCTGGCGCGATGTTCGAGGGCCGTTATATTTGGGCACGCCAAGTAAGGCGCGCTAAGCGAACTTAGCACTGCTTTCAGTTTGCGAGCAAGACCGTATAAATACTGATGTGCTAGGTATTTCTACGTATGAGTAAGCGGTTAGTAGAGTTAGGAATCTTTTAATAAATGCGAGGGCGGGTGCGTTCAGCAAGGCGCCAGCGGGTTTCGCCAATTTCGCCTGTACCTTGGAACAGGTTGAGGCGAAAGGACTTTCGCCAATCAAGCTCATCGGAGGGCACCCTTATCAACAGCAATAAGCCCGGGGAGGGCCGCCGATGCGCATTTTGAAGCTGCGAAAGAAGAATACCGCTGACAGTTCTTCACCTTCAGGCCGAAAGCTACGACTTAACGGTGTGACCAAATTGCCCAGCTTCCCTGACAACTTCCTTGTCGTGGGATCGAGCGACGACAAAGGAACCCTAATCTTGGTTGTCGTGGTGGCGTGAGGCGGTTGTAAGCCTTCACCCGCGAAAGCCAGTCGCGATTCAATCTATCTCACCGACATTAGCGAGGCCGGGCAACTCGAGACTTCTAAGAAACTTTTTGGAGGTCTTGGGTTGCCGTCTTCTGTTTGAGGAAGCGGTAGAGGCTGGTGCGCCCTATACCCAGAATCGCTGCGGCCTGCGTCAGATTCTCCGCCACCTGGAGGACGCGATCGACGTGCGTGCGTCGAAGGTCGGCCAGGCTCATCGGTTTCCAATCGGGCGTGGGCTGGGTGCGTCCGGGGTTCTGGACGTGTTTGGGGAGGTCGCGGATGTCGATGAAAGCACCCGAACCCACCATCATCGCGCCACAGATGGTGTGCTCCAGTTCGCGGACATTGCCGGCCCAAGTGTAGTGAAGCAAGGCGATTTGAGCGCGACGGGTCAGGCCGCGGAACGAGGTGCCGTACACGGAATTCCAAGTTCGCAGAAAGTGTTGAACGAGCAGGGGAATGTCCTGAGCTCGTTGCGCCAACGTCGGAACGCGAACCTCGAGGGGCGCGAGGCGGAAGTATAGATCCTCGCGAAAACGATTCGCCGTCACCTCTTCTTTCAGATCGTGGCTCGACGACGCGATGATACGGAGACCAGTGGCCGTGTCGTTGCCGCGTGAGCGTCCAGTCTCGATGTTCTGAAGAGTTGCTAGCAACGCACCTTGCAGGTGCAACGGTAGTTCGGTGACTTCATCGAGGAACAGCGTGCCTGACTCGGCAGGGTTGACAGTCACGAGTGGCCGGTCGAGGTTTGCCATTTGCTTCCAATGAAGAATGCCGTCGTCGAGCGAGATATCTTCGAGAGCGGAACACGTACAGAGATGAAATTCGCTACGGCCTGCAGGGCTCAGAGTGTGCAGCGCGCGCGCGACGACTTCTTTACCGGAGCCGGTCGCGCCGGACATTAGTACCGTCGTGAAGTGCCGCGAGATTTTGCGGAGTTGATCGAAAACTTCGAGCATCGCGGGACTTTTGCCGATGATGCCGTGAAAGTCGGCATTGAGCAGAAGCTGCTCGTCGAGTTGCCGCGCGTGCATCTTCTCGGCCGCCTGAAGAGCGAATTCATCGAGCGTAGCGAGTAAGCGGTCGAATTCGAGCGGCTTGCACAGATAGTCGCTCGCGCCTTTCTTGATTGCGCCTATGGCGGACTCGATTGAATAGTAGCCTGTGACGAGAATCACGAGCAGCGCGGGGTCGATCGGAAGAGCCTTTTCGAGGAACTCGTGGCCAGACATTCCCGGCATCTTGATGTCGAGAACAACCACGTGATACTTGCTGGCTCTCACTCCGAGCAGCGCATCGGCCGGATCGGTGGTGCCTTCTGCATCGAAACCCGCTTGTTTCAAACGGCGGGAGGTGATTTTCACGAGGGCTGGGTCGTCATCCACCACACAAACCCTGAGTTCCGCTCTGCGTGCCATCAAATCCCGGCGCGATTCGGTAGCTGACATTTTCGTTATCCCGGTCGCTTGTTTTTGTGCGAAACCGCCAGCCACTGGGCCCGGCGGCTCGTCGGCAACTGCCGAAGTGCAGCAGGCGCACGCGGCGTGAAGGCGCGCACCTGCAGCAGCTTCGACGGCTTGAACTATTTATCGGCCACCAGGACCCGGGCCTGCAGATTGCCGGCGCCAACTTCCACCGCGACAATCCGATTCGTCCCGACGAGGTAGTAGATAGTGTTGCCGGCGCTGATGCGACCGTTGGCGGCCAACGTCAGGTTCAAGGACAGCAGGTCCCCGACGTTGATGACGGCGCCGACCGCGTTCGTATCGAGCGTGGCGGCGACGGTGCCAGTGAGGCTGTTAATCGGACTGACAGTTTCGACGCCCGACTGGAAAGTGGCACCGGGGTTGATTACGCCCTGGCTGCCGGTGATGTAGTTGATCGTCTGGAGGTTCAAAAGCGTGAGCGGGAAGCCGATCTGCGGTTCGAGCATGCCGGTCTTCACCTCTGTGCCTGAAGCGTCCATCACGAAGGCCTCGTTGTCAGTGATGAAGTACATCGTGAGGTTTTGACCCGCGAAGGTCAGAGTCCCGCGGCCAGCCGTTGCGTTCGAGACGGTGTTCCCGCCGAGCGTGACGCCCAGATTCGAGCTGACGGTACCGCCGTCGTTTGAATCGTACGTTCCAGTGAGGATGCCGAGGCCAGTGCTGACTACGACACCCGCGCCGACCGACGTCGAGGCGTTCGTGGACGAGTTACCCGCCACGTGGAGCACGCCCGTGCCTGCCGGAAGGACACCGAAGGCTCCCGATTGACCCAAGATTTCTCCGCTCAGCATGTCCACGCCAGAAGCGAGCACGTCCGTGCGGAGGAAGAAGATATCGGTAGAGTTCACGACGTAAATCACGCCGTTAACGGTCCCGAGGGCGCCGGCGTTAAGAACTATCGTGCCGCGGCCCGTCGTCGCACCAGTAATAGAGTACGTTGACGTGTTCGCGACCGCGACGCTCGAGTGCACGGTGCCCGCCGAGTTCGCGTCCAGCAGACCCGAAGTGATCTTTCCACCGCCGTCGGTGACCAAACTTCCGATGACAGCCGAGCGGCCGCCCGCCAGGGTATTGCCTTCAAGTTCGAAGGCAAGCGCGGAGCTGATGTTCGAATCGGAGAACGCGGACGGATCCTGCTTCTTGATGACACCGTTGCCGCGGATCGTGCCCGTGCCTGCGACGTCGGCTTCGATGACGCGAACCAGCGCACCCGCCGCGTCGACTGCGACGCGGAAGTTCTGGGTGCCGAGGGTCGGAGTGGTGAACGTCAACGTGCCGCGGTTGTCGGAGTTAATGGTCAGGTTGCCGGAAGTGAGCGCAACGTTCTGCGTGACGCCGCTGGACTGGCTCACGTCAAGCACGCCGCTGGTCACATTGCCGGTGCCGTCTGTCTGCAAGCTACCGACGATCGCCACGGGACCGGCTTCGTTCGAGCCCTGGAACATGAACGCATAGTCGCCGTTGAGCAGGTTGTTATTCACTCCAGGCGAATCGACATTCAGACCCAGTGCTAGGGTTGCAGTTTGAGCCGGCACGGCGGAGTCCGTCACTTGGACGGTGAAGTTGAACAATCCCAGTACGGTTGGAGTGCCGGAGAGAACGCCGGTGGTTGCGTCCAGCGTGACGCCGAGCGGCAGCGTGCCGGAAACGACGGACCATGTGTAAGGTGCATTGCCGCCCGTTGCCGCGAGCGAGGCGTCGAGCGAGAGGTTCAGCAATCCCGGAGCGAGCGTGATCGGAGTGATTCCCAACTTTGCGAAGACCGAGAGGTTGAGCGAGACGTTCTGTACCTGCGGCGGATTCGAGGAGTCCGTCGCTTGTACGATCACGGCACCCGACGCGAGAGCCGTCGGAGTTCCGCTGATGATCCCGGTAGTGGCGCCGAGCGAGAGTCCGGTGGGCATCGTGCCGCCCGTGACTGCCCACTTGATCGGTGCCACGCCGCCGGTGGTCGTCAGCGTCGTGTTGTAGAGAGCGCCGATGACGCCGTTCGGAAGCGTGGACGAGACGATTGAGAGCAGCGGATTCGTCAAGATGCTGAGCGCCACAGATTTGGTTTGCGGCGGATTCGACGAATCCTTTGCCGTGACCGTGAAGGATGCAGTGCCGAGAGCCGTCGGCGTACCGCTGATCACACCGCCCGTGCTGAGCGAGAGACCGAGCGGCAGATTGCCGGCAGTAACGGAATACGTGATCGGAGCAACGCCGCCCGATGCGGTGAGCGTCGTGTTGTAGAGATTGCCCAGCACGGCGTTGAGCAGCGAAGTGACCGGGAATGTCAGCGCCGTGTTGATTTGCAGTGAGAGAGCGACCGTCTTCGTCTGCGCAGGCGTGGACGAGTCCGTCGCGGTCACGCTGAAGTTAGTGAGTCCTGCCAAACCGGGGATACCAGAGATGACGCCGGTGGTTGCGTTCAGGGTCAAGCCCGTGGGCAAGGCACCAGCGGAGACGGACCAGGTAATCGGTCCGGTACCACCCGTAGCCGTGAGCGTGGTGGAGTAGAGCACACTCAGGATTGGGTTTGGCAGAGTTGAGGTTGAGATCGTGAGCACCGGCGTCACAAGGATCGTGACGGCCAGAGTCTTCACGTCAGCAGGAGTGTTGGAGTCTTTCGCCTGAACCGTGAAGCTGGCGAGACCCAGCGCAGTGGAGCTGCCCGAGATTAAGCCGGTCGATGCATTCAGCGTCAAGCCGGTGGGCAAAGCGCCTGCAGTGACCGACCACGTGATCGGGCCAACGCCGCCGCTGGCCGAGAGCGTCGTGTTGTACAGAACGCCTGAGATTGCACTCGGCAAAGTGGTGGTGTTGATGCTGAGCGCGGCGTCGATGACGAGCGAGAGTGACGCAGTGGTCTTAATTTGCGGCGGGTTCGAAGAGTCTTTCACTTGAATCGTGAAGGCTCCCGTGCCGACCGAGAGTGGCGTACCGGAAATCACGCCGGTCGCTGCGTTAAGTGAAAGTCCGTTCGGCAAAACGCCGGCGGAGACGGAATACGTAAGCGGACCGACGCCCCCGGAGGCCGAGATCGTCGTGCTCAGAGGCAAGCCGACGATGCCGATCGGAAGCGTAATTGGGCCGATGGTCAGAGCCGAATCCACACGAATGCTCAGATTGAATGACTTGGTTTGCGCAGGCTGCGCCGAGTCAGTGAGGGTCACCGCGAAATTCGAGGTGCCCGTCGCCGTCGTCGTGCCGGCGATCAAGCCAGTCGTCGGATTCAAAGTCAATCCGGCGGGCAGAGCGCCGGACGTGATGGACCAGGTGTACGGCAGCGTGCCGCCCGTCGCGATCAGGGTGTCAACGTAAGGCACACCGGAGATTGCGTCAGGCAGCGTCGGCACGGTCAGCGCGAGCGCGGCGTTTACCGTGATCGTCGCGTTGATATTCGCCGACTGAAGTGGCGTGGAGGAATCGGTGACATGAAGCGTGAAGGCGTAAACACCCGGCGTTGTAGGAGTGCCGGAGATCGCACCCGTCGTTGGATTGAGCGACAAGCCCGGAGGCAAAATGCCCGCCGAGACAGACCACGTGAGCGGCGGAGTACCACCCGTCACGATTGGCGTGGCGGAGTATGCGGTGCCACTGACGGCATTTGGCAGCGTGCCACCCGAGATCGAAAGGGCGCCGACGACAAGGATCGTCGTTTGCGCTGTAGCCGACCGCGGCGGGACTGCAGAGTCAGCGACTTTAACGGTGAACGTCGCGAGACCCGTTACCGTCGGCGTGCCGGTGATGACGCCCGTGGTTGCGTTGAGCGTTAAGCCGGTTGGCAGGGATCCTGCTGAAATCGACCATGTGAGCGGGCCTACTGCGCCGGTTGTTTTGAGCGTCGTTGAGTAGAGTACGTTCAAAATTGCATTCGGCAAAACAGGGATCGTGACTGACAGCGGCGAGTTGATGATGATCGTCGCTTGCGCCGACGCTGTTTGCGCCGGTGACGATGAGTCTTTGAGTTGAAGTGTGAAGTTGTACGTGCCAGCCGTGGTCGGCGTGCCGGCGATTGCGCCAGTTGCCGCGTTCAATGAGAGACCCGGAGGCAATGCACCAGCCGTGATGCTCCACGTGATCGGCGCAGTGCCACCCGTGGCGGCCGGAGTGGAGTTGTACGCAACTCCGATGGTGCCATTGGGCAACGCGGGAGAACCGAGAGAGAGCTGTAAGTTCACAACCAAATTGACAACTTGTGTTGCCGTGCGTGGAGGAGTGGCAGAATCCATGCACTGCAACGTGAAGCTGGACGTGCCGACGGCAGAAGGCGTGCCGGAGATAACGCCGGTTGATGCGTTCAGCGAAAGTCCGGCCGGCAAACTGCCGTTCGTGACCTCCCAGGTGGTCGCTCCAACCGCACCGGTCGCGGTGAGGGTGGCGGTGTAGGGGACGGACTTGAACGCAGCCGGCAAGGCCGAGATGCTGATCGAGAATGCAGCGTCAGCGCGCAGCGACAACGAGGCGGTGGCCGATTGCACGGGTGAAGATGAGTCCGTGACCGTAACGGTAAAGTTCGACGTCGCAGCCGCGGTCGCCGTACCGGTAATCGCGCCAGTTGAAGCGTTCAGGTTGAGCCCAGCGGGCAATGAGCCTGAGGTAACCGTCCAGGTGTATGGAGTTTTGCCACCACTTGCCTGCAACGCGCCCGAGTAGGCGACGCCGACCGTGGCATCCAGCAGCGTCTGAGCGGGAATGGAGAGCTGGCTCGACTGGCCTCCAACCGTGACGCTTGTGGAGAGCGTAGCAGTCTGCGCGGGAGTAGAAGAATCCGAAACCTGGAGCGTGAACGAAGAGGTGCCATTCGCCGACGGAATTCCGCTGATCTGGCCGGTCGTGGAGTTGAGCGTCAGGCCCGGAGGCAATGAGCCTGCGGAGATCGACCAAGTGTACGGCGTGGTGCCGCCGGTGGCTGATGGCTGAAACGAATATGCGGTGCCGACATTCGCGGCCGGCAAAATGACTTTCGTGATGGCTAGCGGGTTAGCGACGTTGATCGTGATGGGCCATGCAAACGTCATCGGTGGAACATTGGAATCCGTGACCGTCACTGTGAACGTGTAAGAGCCAACGGTGGTCGGAATCCCCGTGATCGCGCCAGAGGAGCCATTCAGTGAGAGGCCGGGCGGCAGCGAGCCAGAGGTGACCGCGAACGTGAGTGGCGCAACGCCGCCCGTCGCCACGACCGAAGAATTGTATGCCGTGCCAATCCAGGCGGTCGGCATCGTGGCGCTCGAGATCTTCGGATCGGCGTCCGTCGTGACGGACACAGTCGCGACGAAGGCTGAGTTTGAGATCGACGTCGCGGTGAGTTGCGCCGTCCCCGCCGTGGACGATGCGACGAAGGTCACATCGTAAGCGGTCGCGTTGGTCAATGTGCCGGCGCCGCTGAGAGTCCACTTCACACCTTGGAACGCCGAATCGTTCGGAGACGAAGCTGAGAACGTCTTGGACGACCCAGCATCGATATGAGCTGAGGACGGACTAATGATGAGTTCGTTTTGTCCGCCTGCGCTGGTGTTGCCGCAGCCGGTCGTGAACAACGCGACGAGAGTGACGACTGCTACGAGTGCGAGAATCTTCTTCATGACTTCCTCCGAAGCGGTGTTCAGGTGTGGTACGCGTTTCATTATGGGAAAGGAGTCGTGTGGTTCAAGATTGATATAGCGAATAAAATAGGTGACGGCCTTGTGAACTTCACTGTTGCAAAGTGCAACATTACGTTTCAGGCTGGAACACGTGTCGCGCAGCTTACTGGAGCGTAGGGACTTAACTTGGCGCGTGTAAGCGCGAATTCTAGCGTTTCGGAGGGTGAGGCCCACTGTTACGGAAAGTTCAGTGCCAATGAAACACGGCTCAACGCTCTGACGCGCCGCCGGAATTAACTTTTATTGAGCGGCAGCCTGGCTTTCGGATGCGCTGTAATCGACGGGTGGGAATCGTTGATTTCGCCCGAGTGCGCGCATCGAGCAGAGCGTCTTTCCTACAAGTTCTTCGAGTTCTAGCAGGCGGATTTGATCGATTTTAGCGAGTGTTGTCGTCTGCGCGATCACACATGCCCTATCTGCAATCGCATACAGGGCGATCTTCATTTCGCTGAGCGAGAAGCTATCGACGTCGTCGCGAATCAGCGCCCGCGAATAATCGTTCACGCGGGAATAACTCTCGTCGAGGAAATGTTCCGCACAGGTACGACTCGCCACTGAGACTGCAAGGTGAAAACAGCCCGGATACGTGCAAGGTGTGCTCATTTTCGCCTCTTCGAAACACTCGTGAATATCGTTTTCGTGCATCAAGGGGCTGAATGAACCACGTTTGATGGGAGATTTGTTTCAAATCACGACGCGGCGTGACTGTTGTCCTGGAAGCAAAAGCCTGCAAAATTCCCTCAATGAGATGTCCCGCTCCGACTCCTTCGTTAAAGGCACGTGCGTTGAATGTGGCACAGCACGCAGGGAGCGAGTGATGGAACTAAAGATTTCTCATTCTTTTGAAGACCAAGCGGTCGTGAGGATCGACGAGTTCGCATCGGGATGCTCGCTCGATGTGCTCCAGACATTGACCCAGGCGCCGGCGCATTTTTGGTCAACCGATCGAGAACTGCGCGTCACGTATGGCACGGCGCCAGCCGCGTGGAAGAATTCCTCAGGCGCAACCAGTCCTTCCCTGGATCTCGGAGAATCGATCGCGGGCTGTACGAGTGGCGAACGGCACATGCAAATGCACCATCGGGCTCTGCACGGTGAGACGGTGAGCTACGAGCTGCGGGAAGGCGACAAGGCGTACTTTGCTCGCGTGGCGCCGCTGCGCGCCCGCGACGGAAGAATCGTCGGCTGCGTTGGAGCGGCAATGGATATCACCCATCGTCATTTGGTGATGGAAAGGCTGCGAGAGCTTGCATTCACAGACCCGATGACAGGTCTTGCGAATTACAGAAGGCTGATCGATTGCATGGAACTTGAGATCAAGCGCTGTGAGCGCACGAAACGATCGTTTTCGATTGTGATGCTGGATCTCGACGGCCTGAAAACAATCAACGACACGCACGGGCATCTATGTGGAAGCCGCGCACTGTGCCGAGTTGCGAATGCGTTGCGATCGCAGTGCAGGTCCACGGACCTGGCGGCGCGTTACGGCGGAGACGAATTCTGTGTCGTGCTGCCTGAAACGTCGATGGACGGGGCGAAGAACGCAGCGAAGAGAATTGCGGATTGCCTGGCAACGGAAGCGGAAGCCCCGAGTATTTCCGTGAGCGCGGGCGCTGCAACGTACCCGTCGCACGGCCGGAGCACGGACCAACTTATCGTGGCAGCGGATCAGGGTCTGTATGCCGCAAAGGCTCACGGATGCGGCGCAGGAAAACGGCGCTAGCTCGCTTAAACAACCCAATCCGTGACGGGGCCGCTGAATTTAAATTGGCAGGCTTGCCAAGGCATGTTCTCCCACTGAATGTTCGTCAATTCCGCTTCACCAATGCGGCGTTCGCCCTGCCGGCTCGTCACGAAGACTTCCACGGTGGATTCTTTCGCGACCGGCACTGAGCAGCGACAGAGAAAACCAGACGGGCTGACTTCTTCAGTCCAGGTAAGGAGCTCGAACTCTTTGCCCTGTGTACCCGTCCCTCGAAGCTTGACGATCACCTTCAGGTGAACCGTTGCTTCTGAGGCTTGTGGTTGTGGAGTCGCTTTCAGGATGTTAGCCATGGTGGTTTTGAGCCGCGCGAAATCAACGGGCTTTTCGAAGTAGTCCCACGCGCCGAGATTCAGGCAGTAGGCTTTTGTGTCGGCGTTCGCGTCTCCCGTGATGACGAGAATCGGAATGCGTTGGGTCGGGCCGACCGACGACAGCGTCTGGCAGAGTTCGAGACCCGAGTAGCGGGGCATCATGAGGTCGAGCAGTATGACGTCCGGGCGGTGTTCCAATGCGAGTCCCAACGCTTCGGTGCCGTCTCCCGTGTCAAACACTTCGTAAGTGTCCGAGAGTCGCTGCTTGATGAGTTTCCGCATCTGTTCGTCGTCTTCGATCAGCAAAATGCGTGGCATTTGAGCTCCTTAAAGAGATAGCGGCCGTTTTCTTACCGTGGTGCAAGATCGTCCAAACCCAAACTCACATTCATCTCCCGTTTCAACCGCGGCGTTTCAAGCACGTCGCGAATTCTGGTTCCGAGTGCTTGCCAGGTGAACGGCTTCGAAATCAATCCATAGCTGCCAGAATTACCCGAGGCATTCGTCGATTGCAGAGAATCGTCGAGTGAACCATCCGTGTAGCCTGACATGAAAAGCACGGCCATTTCCGATCGAGACTGCGCGAGTATCTTGGCCAGTAGCGGCCCGCGAATCCCAGGCATGACGACGTCCGATAACAGGAGATCGATCGATTCGTGGCGTGCGCTGGAAATCTGAATCGCTTCCGCGCCGTTCCGTGCGATCAAGACGTTGTAGCCATGGCGTGTGAGGTAGTTCGCCATCATGCGCCGAAATTCCTCCTGGTCTTCGACCAGCAAGATGGTTTCGGCGCCGCCGAGCGTAGTGCCGTGAGTTTCCTCCGGACGCCGCGCAACGGTCGGCGCATCCACGCAGGGAAAATAGATTCGAAAGGTTGTGCCTCGACCCAATTCGCTCTCCACGCGAACCTGACCGCCGCTCTGTTCAACGATTCCGTAAACGGTGGACAACCCGAGCCCGGTACCTTTGCCCTTTTCTTTCGTGGTGAAAAACGGCTCAAAAATGTGGCTCAGAGTCTCCTGCGACATTCCGACGCCGGAGTCTCGGAACAGCATCATCACGTACGGCTCCAGGCGTGACGTGACCGGATTCTCTGAGGTGCAGTTTGATGTTTCAAGCTCGATCACGCCGCCGCGCGGCATTGCGTCTCGTGCGTTAACGGCGAGGTTGAGAATGATTTGTTCCAGTTGACCAGGATCCGCTTTGATTCGCCCGACTTCAGGAGCCAATCGAACCTTGAGGTCGATATCTTCGCCAATCAGTCTGGTCATGAGAGTCTGCACGCTGGACATCACCGCGTTCAGATCGAGAACCACCTGCTCGATGGCCTGTTTGCGGCTGAATGAAAGCAGCTGCCGCACAAGGCCCGAGCCGCGATGCGCGGAGTGCAGGATTTCCTCGGCGCTTTCCCGCATCGGGTCGGTTGCCGGGAGTTGCTCGACCATGTACTCGCTGTAACCTTGAACGACGCCGAGAATATTGTTGAAATCATGAGCCACGCCCCCCGCCAGGCGGCCTACGGCTTGCAGTTTCTGCGAAAGCGCGAGTTCCTCTTCCAATTTTTTCTGATCGGTGACGTCTTTGTAGATTTCATAGCCACCGTTGACCGCGCCGCCAGCGTAGAGCGGCACACCGAAGAGTTCAACGACGACCAACTCACCGGTCCGGCGGATCCGTTTCGTTGTGGTGTGAACGGAGACTCCGAAATTCATGCTCTTCATTATTTCGGTAGCTTCGGCTTCGAATTCCGACGATGTAATCAACCGATCGAGCGGCCTGTTGACGATCTCGGCGTGGAGGTATCCAAATAGCTTTTCGAACGCGGGATTGGCCATTGTGACTCGGCCTGCATGGTCGTAAGACACGATTGCGAGAGGGCTGTTGTCGATCAGCGCGTTGAGGTGTGTCGTACTCGTTCGGAGTTTCGTTTCATTGAAGGTGTTTTCGTCAACCGCCGCGCCTAACGAGGCACCGGTCACCGAAATCACCAGCATCAGCAGCTGGAGTTCCCCAAATGAAAATGAGACCGGGTGCATCAGTAAGACCGCAGCGACAGCACCGGAATTGACGACGATGAGCCCGATGGCTGTGCGTTGCGCGCCGCCGCTTGCTGCGATCCAGACGACGGGAACAAAACAGAGGTACAACAAATCGAAGTGATTACCCACGCGAGTGCCAAAAACGAGCCAGAGCGTGAAGATTGCAATGGCAAACTGAGAACTCAAGACGACTCGTTGCCAACCGCTCAAGGGTTTCGTGGGTAGAATGGGATCCAGCCACTGGCGCGTGTCGCCGCCGCCGCGAATGCCCAGCCAGTGGCGCAGGTGCGGTAAAACGTAGAGAAAGAGAAACGGCGCCACACTGACCAGAGCGACAGTGTCGCCCACCCACCAATTGAAGACTGTCCGCCAGTAGGGCACATGCAACTCCGGACTGGATAGTTCGAGCATGGCCACGCCCAGGACCGCGACGCAAAACGCGGCCGTAGCGACGATCCCGAAATACCAGCCAAAATCTCGGACGCGGTGAAACATTCGATCGAGCTTCAGATACTTGCGCAGGATAGCTGCCGCAACGAGATAGCCGATCGCGACGTCCGCTGTTTCGATGACGGTGTAAGGCGCAAACGGAGATTGGTGGTAATTAACAACCTCCGCGATCATTCCAACGAGAAAAACGACGGGCGAGTACCAGAGGCTGATGCCTGACAGCAAGACCAGAGATAGCGCGGAAGGCGGATACCATGCACTTACACCAGGGGCGATCTGAAGATTCACGGCCGTGTAATCCAGACCGTAGTACACGGCGGCAAAAACCACGCCAGTTATGATGTGGCGCGTCCATCGAATGTCGTTTTGCGTTCGCGATGAACGCGGACTATTTTGGCCAATCTTAGATTGCATAAACTGCTCTCGTTGCACGACCGGACTGTTCTAATAAAGAGTTTGGTCGCTGCCCAACCATCGGAATTCTTCGTCAGTGATGTTCCGAAATGAAACAACTGCCTATGCACCGACTCGCGCTTGGGCTGGCGCTTTGGCGATCGCGGTTAGAAAACCTCGCCTACAATGCGAGCCGTTGACCGTTATCAATTGATACGGTGCCCCGAAATGATAGGCAACTATGTCGGTCCTTTCATGTGTCGGACTCGATAGCTCAACCCCTGGAAATACGTCGAAGTGTCGTTATCGGTAAGACATACGAACGGTGAAGAGTTTACGGACTGCCGGAACGGCGCGATAAGGTGAACCAGACGGTCGATCGATGGCCTTACTCACAGCGGAAAACATTCAAGTGACGTTCCAGACGCGGGACCACGCGCCTTCGCACGCGCTTCGAGGCGCGAGTCTCACAATCCAGGCAGGCGAGATCATCGCGATTCTTGGCGAGTCTGGCAGCGGGAAATCCACATTCGCCAAGGTTCTGGCCGGGGCGAGGCTCGGCGGAGCGCAATGCGCCGGAACACTGAGGTTTAAGGGCGGGCAATGGGGAAGTGTGGGTTCGCGGTCTAGCGCGGACGTTGGTGCGCGGGGCATAGCGATGATCGGGCAGCAGGCGTCGCTTGTCCTGAACCCGTTCCTTCGAGCGAGAACACAGCTTGCAGAATTCGTACAAGCGCATGGAGTGACACGTCAGCAGATCGCAGGGCGTGTTCACGAGTTGTTGGAGGTTGTTCGTTTACGGCCCGCCCAGCGTTACGCGGCGAAGTACCCACACCAGTTGAGTGGTGGCGAGAAGCAACGACTCTCGATCGCGATGGCCTTGGCATGTGCTCCCGAGATTGTAGTTTGCGACGAAGCAACATCCTCACTGGATACTGTTACCGAAGCTGAAATTCTCGAGCTGTTTTCCTCGCTCCGTGCGGAGCGGCGTGTATCGGTTCTGTGGATCACGCACAATCCTCTGCGCGTTCGCAGTTTTGCGGACCGCGTAGCAGTGATGTATGCGGGACGGTTCATCGAGATCGGACCGACAGCCAACGTCCTTGATTCTCCGCTTCACCCCTACGTTGCAGAGTTGATGCGATGTGCGAAGTCGGGCATCTCGGTTCACGAGGATCGGAAGGGGGCGCGATTGGCTTCGATTCCGGGCGCGGCGCCCGACGCATCCGAATCGTTCGCGGGTTGTTCGTTTGCGCCCCGGTGCGCGGAGAAGCGGGACACTTGCGCGCAGAAAGCCCCAGAAAATGCTTCAACGGAAGTCCGTGGCGAAGTGGAGTGTGTGCTTTATGAGCGTTGAGGCCGCGGCGCTGGCACTTCGCGTCTCGAATCTGAATTTCCAGTACAAGAAACGTTTGACCGGCGAAATCGCTGGTATTGGGGCGGCGGCGGGTCTTGCGGACATCTCGTTTGAGATTAGCGCGGGCGAAACTCTTTCGATCGTGGGTAAATCGGGATCGGGCAAGTCCACGCTAGTGAAATGCATCGTAGGTCTTGTGCGACCGGACAGCGGCGACATTTTCATCGCTCGAATGGATTACCTCCACGCGGCTGGCCCCGCGCGCAAAGCGATTCGGCGGAAAGTTCAAGCTGTGTTTCAGGATTCCGCCAGTTCATTGAGCCCACGGATGACTGTCGAGGAAATTATCAGCGAGCCGCTTGCGATTCACCGAGTTGGCAATGCGCAATCGCGGCGCGAACGCACGAGGAGTGTCATCGACGCGGTTGGACTGCCCTATTCCTTTCTGACGCGGCGGTCAGCAGAGTTGAGCGGCGGTCAACGGCAGAGAGTCGCAATCGCGAGAGCGCTCTCGGTGGAACCGGAGCTGCTGATCCTCGATGAGCCACTAACGGCGCTGGACCTTTCGATAAAGGCGCAGCTTTCGAACCTGCTCGCGGAACTGCAAGAGCAATTCGGCGTGGCCTACCTGCACATCTCGCACGACCTATTCGGCGTCGCGGCACTTTCCGACCGGGTGGCGGTGATGCACGGGGGGCGAATCGTGGAGAACGCTGACCGAACAGCATTGTTTACCAATCCAGTGCACCTGGAGACGCGATCTTTGCTGGCCGAAATGTTGTAGCTCGATAATCGAAAACGCTCGCGGCGGAGCGCTTGAAATCGAAAAATGAAATACGTACTCCATCGGATTGCGCACACCGTCGTACTGCTTTTGGCTGTCTCGATTTTTTCTTTTCTCCTGCTCACGCTCGCGCCTGGAAAGCCGTTTGACGAGATGCGAACGAATCCGCAGGTGTCTTCCGCAACGATCGCCGCCGAACGCATGAGATACGGGCTTGATCGGCCCATCGTGGAGCGCTACTTCTACTGGGGTAAGGGGCTGTTGCACGGCGATGCGGGGTTTTCGTTCTCCTACGGTATGGACGTGAGATCATTTATTTGGGCGCCCACACGCAATACGCTCCTGCTGACGATCACGGCGACGATTCTCGCGTGGTTGATTTCGATTCCGATCGGAATCTGGTGTGCGACGTCGAATGGCGCGATCGATCGTGTCACGGGTCTCGCGACGTCGCTGCTTGTTTCGCTCCCCGAACCGTTTCTCGCACTGTGCTTGCTATACGTCGCTTTGCGGCTCAAGTACACGCCGATAGGCGGAATGTCTTCGCTGGATTTCGACGCGTTCTCGATCGGAGGAAAGGTGCTCGACCTAATGCGACATCTTTTCCTACCCGTTCTGATTTTGGTTTTCGCGATTCTTCCTGTACTTGTCCGACATATTCGCGCGTCGATGCTTGACGTACTGCGTGCTCCGTATATCGAAGCCGCGAGACTGGGCGGCGTTCGCCGGATGCGAGTGATCTGGAGGCTGGCAGCGCCGGCAGCGGCGAATCCGATTTTCCCGTTCGTGGGCTTTTCGATTGGCTATTTGCTGAGTGTGTCGTTGATCGTAGAAGTGATCATGCAGTGGCCGGGGCTCGGGCCGCTTTTTTTGGAGTCGATCTACTCGCGAGATTTGTTTGTGGTCGTCGATGTCGTGTTGCTCTCGACGCTCTTCATGGTCGTCGGCAACCTGATCGCGGATCTTCTGCTGTATTGGAACGATCCACGGATTCGACTTAGCTAGCCATGCGGCATCTCTCATTGCTCCGCATCTCTGTAGCCGTCATCGCGAGCTTCTATCTCGTCGCGATTGCTGCGGAGTTCTTCGCACCGTACGGCTTTGCGGTGAGTGATCGCGAGCACACGAACTGCCCTCCGACGCGAATCCACGTCGTGGACGAAAGTGGACACTGGCATTTGCGTCCGTTCGTTTACAGGTACGTGGAGCTGCCGGGAGAGCTCGAGAGCTATCAGGAAGTTCGATCGCAGCGGTACCCGCTCGAGTTTTTCATCCAGGGGGCGAAATACAAATTCGCGAATATTCTTTCCGGACGTCGGCACCTATTCGGGGTCGCCAGCCCGGCGAGCATTTTTATTTTTGGCACGGACGAATACGGACGCGACCAACTCTCCCGATTCATATATGGGGCACGCATTTCGTTGATAGTCGGGACGCTCGCGGCGGCGGTTGCGCTTTTTATCGGTCTCGGAGTTGGTGCTCTGTGCGGCACGTTCGGCGGGTGGGTCGACGTTGTGATCATGAGGTTCACCGAGCTTTTCATGGCGCTGCCGTGGCTTTACCTATTGCTTGCCGTGCGCGCAATCTTGCCGCTTCGTACCAGCGCGTCGGTGTCGTTGCTGATACTCCTGTCCGTTGTCGCGCTCGTTGGATGGGCAAAGCCTGCGCGGCTTTTTCGTGGCGTAATTCTCAGCGCACAAGAGCTGGATTTTGTGGTCGCTGCTTCGGTGATAGGCGGCGGCAAGTGGTACGTCTTTCGCCGCCACGTGCTGCCCCAAACCGGCTCACTTCTTCTAACCCAAGCCGCACTGCTGATACCCCAATTCGTAATCGCCGAAGTGACCCTTTCTTTTCTAGGACTTGGCGTGGGCGAACCCATCCCTAGCTGGGGTTCCATTCTAGCGCCGCTCGCGCGTTACGAGTCGCTAGCACTGCATTGGTGGCTCGTTTTGCCCGTTTGTGCCGTAGTGCCGTTATTCTTTAGCTACCACGAGGTCACCAGTATCCTTCAGCGGGATGATATACCGCCTATGATGTGAAGGTGGGAGAGCATCCTTGGGAGTCAGCGCTCGGACTGTATCGCCTCGACACGTTTGCGCCACGCTCGGCGTGTGTGCGATTTCATTCGCCATTTTTCAAATAAGCGCACCCCGATCCTCGCAGGCTGCGCTAACTAGTCACGAAGAATTACTTCAAACAGATTCGCCAGTGGGCCATCCCGGCGGGCGTCTGGTATTCGCACTTCGATCGGAACCCAAAACGCTGAATCCAGTTCTGGCGGCCGACACGATTTCGCGCGACGTACTCTCGTCGATGCACGCGGATCTGATTCACATCAATCGCGTGTCGCTGAAGACGGAGCCGGCACTGGCGAAGTCCTGGAAAGTCTCCGCCGACGGAAAGATCATCACGATCAAGCTTCGTGAAGGATTGCGATTCTCGGACGGCCAGCCATTCGACGCCGACGATGTGGTGTTCAGTTTCCGCGTGTATCAGGACGAGAAGATTCACTCGCCTCAACGTGACCTGCTGACGATCAATGGCAAGCCGATCGCCGTTGAAAGGGTCGATACCTACACCGTTCGCTTCACGCTGCCGGACACCTACGCCGCAGGCGAACGGATTTTCGACAGCGTTGCAATGCTGCCGCGCCACAAACTAGAAAAGTCACTCGCCGACGGCACCCTTGCGAAGCAGTGGGCGCTGAATGCGGCCCCCTCCGACATCGCAGGCCTGGGCCCATTTCGTTTCCGGTCCTACGTTCCGGGACAACAAATCGCGCTCGAAAGGAATCCGTTCTACTGGAAGCAAGATAAGTCTGGCGTGCGGCTGCCATATCTTTCGGAACTCGATTTCCTGTTCGTGGCAAACGAAGACGCGCAGCTGCTGCGATTCGAATCGGGAGACACCGATGTGCTGAGCCCGATGAGCGCATCTTCCTACGCCATTCTAAAGAACTCCGCCAACAGTTCTCCGAATGTGTGCCTGAACGATCTGGGAGCGAGTCTCGAGTTTAATTTTCTCGATTTCAATTTAAACGATGTGTCGTCAAAGAATTTGCCGGACGTGCAGCGAAAGCAGACGTGGTTTGGCGACGTGCGGTTCCGCAAGGCCGTGTCCTCCGCGATCGATCGCGACGCACTCGTGAGGCTTGTTTATGGAGGACGCGCGACTCCGTTGTGGGAGCACGTAACCCCGGCGGACAAAGCATGGATCAACACATCTCTGCCGCGTCCGGCGCGTTCTCTCGACCAAGCTCGCAAAATCCTAAAAGACGCTGGGTACTCCTGGGACGGCGACGGGAACTTGAAGGACCCCAAGGGCACGCCGGTCAGTTTCACGATCGCCGTGAGTGTTTCGAGCCAGCCGCGCTCAAAGATCGCGACGTTAGTTCAGCAGGACCTTGGGGACTTGGGAATGAACGTTCAAGTGGTGCCGCTGGAATTCCGCGCGTTGCTGGATCGCGTGTTCAACACCTTCGACTACGACGCCGCGGTGCTGGCATTGACGAGCGGAGACGCCGATCCGACTTCCGAAATGAACATTTGGCTCAGTTCTGGTGCGACGCACGTTTGGCACCTGAACGAGGCCTCGCCAGCCACTCCATGGGAGGCCGAGATCGATCGTCTTATGAACCAACAGATGACGACGGTCGCGTACAAGAAGCGCAAGGCTCTCTACGATCGGGTTCAGGAAATCGAACAACAAAATCTGCCGTTCATCTCGCTCGTCAGTCCGAATGTTCTATTTGCCGCAAAGAAGAATCTTGGAAACGTACAGCCGGCCATCATCGAACCGTACGCGCTCGCCGGTGTGGATCAGACGTACTTCTACGAAAAGGGAGCTAATTCGTGCCAGTGACCTCCGGCGACGCAGAAAAAGAAGCAGCGGTTCGCGGCGACGACGAGCTAGTTGCCGATTGCCTTAAGGGCGGTGAAGAAGCCTGGGCGGAGCTCGTTGATAAGTATAAGAACCTGATTTTTTCTATCCCGATCAAATACGGATTCAGCCGCGATGAAGCCGCAGACATTTTTCAGGAAGTCTGCATGAACCTTCTTTCCGACCTGAAGAACGTTCGCGAGCCGAAAGCGCTACCGAAGTGGATCATCATGGTCACCTCGCACAAGTGCTACCACGCGAAAGCCAAAAGCCAGCGTCTCGTTAGCTCGGATTCGGAAAAATCGCCCGTCGATTCAATCGAAGTTCCGCCGGTCGGTGACAAGCTTGTCGAAGAAGCTGAAACCGAGCAGCGCATCCGCGAAGCCGTGGCCGCCATGTCTCCGCGCTGTCAGCAACTGGTCCAGATGCTTTTCTTCGAGGAACCATCTCGGCCCTATAAGGCGATTGCCAACAGCCTGGGAATTTCAACGGGCTCAATCGGTTTCATGCGCCAGCAATGTCTCGACCGCCTGCGGACGCGTCTAAAGGGAAAACTCTTCAACTGATGAAAGCCGCTAAGCGGAAACCCAGAGCCGCAAAGCGAAGGACAGGGAAGGCGGTTCGTCTGTCTTCAGCCGGGTCTGCGTCCGCCTCGAGCCTCGACGCTTTCGTCGTCGAGATATTGAAGCGTCCCGACGAAGCCAGCCGCACCGAACTCATCGCCTCGGCAAAGAGCGTCCACAATCCCGCGTCCGTTACTTCTCTTGCGGAGATCACTCGAAGCAAGCTGCGGATCAACACCGCGGAGGCTTTGGTGTTGGCGCAGTCGTCGCTGAGCTTAGCTCAACTGATTGATGACCCATCGTCGATCGGGTTAGCGCTCCGGTCGAAGGCCAACGTCCACTACATTACAGGGGAAAACAAACTGGCCCTCGAGCTTCACGGGCAAGCATTGGAACAGTGGAAGAAAATCGGCAACAAGTCCGAACTCGCGCGCACGCTGAACGCACTGATTCAGCCTTCGCTCTTGCTTGGGGAGTATGACAAAGCTTTTCAATATGCCGCCGAAGCAAAGAAAATCTTCCGTGTTCTACGCGACAAAAAACGCCTCGGCCACGTTCAGATCAATCTTGGAAATGTTTTTCACCGGCAGGACCGGTTTGAAGAAGCCTTAGCCTGCTACGACAAGGCGTATCGCCTGCTTGTCCCCTTGAAAGATAGCGAAGGTCTTGCCGTCGTCCTGAATAACATGGCGGTCAGCCTGATCAGCTTGAACGATTTTCCCCGAGCGCTCTCTACCTACAAAACCGCTCGCCGCCTGTGCGTCAAATATAAGTTGCCCATCCTTCTCACCCAGACCGACTACAACATCGCCTACCTATACTACCTGCGCGGAGAATATGGCCGCGCCATCCAGATGCTTCGTGAGACTCGCACCGCCTGCGAACTCAACGGCGACGCGCACGTCCTGAGCCTATGCTATCTCGATCTCTCCGAAATCTACCTTGAACTCAACCTGAGTAAGGCAGCCGCGGACACTGCCCGCGAGTCGTTCACCCGATTTAATGCCCTCGGGATGGGCTACGAGGAAGCGAAATCGATTACGAACGAAGCGATTGCGCTGGGACAACAAGGGCAGGCAATTCCCGCGCTGGAGCTTTTCCGAAAAGCTCGCGCGATTTTTGTGCGCGAGAAAAATCAAGTCTGGCCTTGGTTGATCGACCTTTACCGCGGACTTGTATTGATGGAGACCGGGCGCCAATTCGAAGCAAAACGTTACGCCGCCGATGCGCTCCAATTCTTCAGGACCGCGTATCTATCCGGTAAGACCGCGCTTTGCTACCTGCTGCTGGCGCGCCTCGCGATGGAATCGAACGATCTCGGAGCGGCTGGCAATCACTGCCATGAAGCCTTGCAGGTCCTGAAGGATTCCAATCTACCGATTTTGCAATTTCAAGCGGATTTCATTCTCGGCCAAGTGGAAGAGCGGCAGGGCAACTTCGAAGCCGCGTACCGCTTATTTGTGAAAGCGCAAGCAGAGGCCGAATCGCTTCGCAGCAAATTGCACCGCGATGAGCTGAAAATCGCCTTCATTAAAGACAAAGCCAGCATCTACGAGCACCTAGTTCGCCTCTCCATCGAGAGGAAATTTCAAGGCGCTTCGGACGAGAAAGCGTTCGAGTACATGGATCGGTCCAAGTCGCGCAATCTGGCCGAGGAGGTATTCCGCAGCGTTCTCGCGGGCGCCGGCAAGCAGGAGATGCAGAGCGAACTGGCAAAGCGTCTCCAGAATCTGCGCGAACAGCTGAATTGGTATTACCACCGCATCGAGATCGAACAACTCGCGCGAGAGCAAGCGAAACCGGAAGTGGTCAAAGCTTTGCAAGCCCAGATCGAAGCAAACGAGACAGAATTACTCCGTCTGCTGCGTGAGAGCCCGGATTCGGGTGAACAAAGCCCCGAATCGCGACTTCCCGCGGATGCGTCGGTCATCGCTGTACAGGCCTCGCTGAAAGAGGGGGACACGCTGCTCGAATATTTTTCTATTGGGGATCGGCTGCTCGCTGCCGTAGTCACAAAGCGCGATTTCCACATGATACCGGTGACGATCGAGGCGAAGATCGTCAAGCTTCTCCAGGCGCTACGTTTTCAGTTTTCGAAGTTTCGACTCGGCGACTCTTACGTCGAGGAATTCCACGGCGCGCTGTTGCGCGCCACAAATGGCCACCTGCAATTGCTTTACGACGAACTGATCCGCCCGATTCAAAGCTATCTTGCGGACGGCCATCTCATCGTGGTGCCGCACTCCATTCTTCACGAAGTACCTTTCCACGCTCTCCACGATGGGGTGAAATACCTGATTTCCTCGCACACGATCTCGTACGCACCGAGCGCGGCGATTCGAACGCTGTGTGCCCGGCGCGAAGTCGTGAGGCAGGGGCCGGCCGTCATTTTTGGTATTCCGGATGAACAGGCGCCGTTGATCCGGGAGGAGGCGGAGAGCGTCGCGAAAATTCTGCCGAATTCAAAACTGTACTTGGGTATGGCGGCAACCGAATCCGTCCTCAAAGCGGAAGGCAAATCGGCTCGCTACGTTCACATCGCGACGCATGGACGGTTTCGCGAAGACAACCCGATGTTCTCCAGCATCCGTTTGGGGACTTCGTACTTAAATGTCCACGATCTACACAAATTGCATTTGCCGGCCGATCTCGTATCGCTTAGCGGTTGTTCCACGGGCCTGAACTCCGTGCTTGCCGGGGACGAACTGATGGGTCTGGTTCGGGGATTCCTCTCTGCGGGTCCGCGCACATTGTTGCTCAGCTTGTGGGACATTGACGACCAGCGGACCAGCCTGTTCATGAGTAAGTTCTACACGGGTATAGTTTCGGGGCTTTCGAAGTCGGCAGCGCTCGCCCAGGCAATGCGGCAGATGCAGGCCACGGATGGACACCCGTATTACTGGGCGCCGTTTGTACTGGTAGGGAGTGAGTGATCGGCGGATGTTCCACAATGGAACACAATTTCTTCTATTTTTCGTCCGGCTGCTCACACTTATTGGGTGATGAACTAAGCGCCCCGAACCCGGGGCGGTATGGAATGTCGAACGACGGAGGATTGGCGTGAAGCACTTTAACTCTCAAGAATGGGCAGATTTTGTTCGGGGGGTGGCTGGCCCCCAGATCGCGCGCGAGATGGAAGACCACGCCGGCAAGTGCCAGTCTTGCGCGTCAGAGCTATCTGCTTGGGCCGCACTTTCCCTGGCTATGCGTCGCGAGCGCAACTACGAGCCACCCACCTCCGTCGTTCGCGTAGTGAAGGCGGCCATGAGCGGCGCGAAGCCCGAAACTGTGTCGAGCCGCGTGCGCATCTTCGCGCACCGGACCCGCGGTCACTGTATAAAGGTGTGCGCCGTGATGCCGCACATTCGCGCGGAGTTGATTGGCGAGCAAAGGATGCTGCTGTGAAAGATCCGCACCCACAACCAGAACGGCTTTCGCGGTGTATAAATCCGCGACGGTCGCGAGCGCATCATGCCTGCCCGCGAGTGCGTCGAAAAATGCCGCCAGATCGCCCGTGCGGTGATGATCGATGTGATTCGTTCCGAGTCCCTGCCGCGCCAGCTTGGCCAGGAAAAAATTTTCTTCGTTGGTGGTGTGATTCGAGCCGATGACGCCGATCTT
>Ga0209169_10000372_pt1 | contig 26937 bp, 29 predicted proteins | sample HubBroMetageWRM4_FD_188346 | JGI IMG/M metagenome (GOLD analysis project Ga0209169, IMG submission 188346) | Warmed soil microbial communities from the Hubbard Brook experimental Forest, New Hampshire - Hubbard Brook CCASE Soil Metagenome WRM 4... | ecosystem: Environmental > Terrestrial > Soil...
CTTGCAGGGGCGGCCGGTGAATTTCTCGTAGACCATTTTGCCGTTGAAGGCGACGACGCGCGGCTTCAGGTCTTCGAGCTTTTGCGCGAGCAGGACGCGGCCCTCGGCGAATTCCTGGCGCTCGATTTCCTCGACGGCGCGGGTGGGGCGCTTCACCAAGTCCGTCATGCCGATGCCGAATTCCAGGATGCGACGGTCGTCTTCGTAGCTGAGGGGCTCGGGGATTACGCCGGATTCGTACATGATCGGCCAGAACTGATTGCCGCGGCCGGCATAGTAGTGGCCAACGCGCGCGGAGCGGTCGCCGGGATTGGCGCCGACTAAAATCATTCTCATTCCTTTGCGGAGATAGTCCGGCAGTGTGCGCATTCAGTCCCTTTGAAGTTTAGCCTATGCCTTGCCGCGGCGCCCCATCGTAATGGAGCGATTATCCGCCAGCCCTTGCCTACTCCGCAAGCATGGCGGAGCGAGTGTTGCTTGCGCGATGACCCTGGGGGCAGATGGATTCCTGGGCCCGCAAGCAGAATTTTCGCAGAGGTAAATTATTGAAATTTGGGGATTTGCGCGGGCCGTGATGCTGCGCCAGCGCGGCGGAGCCGTGATTTATGCTACTCTGATATGGAACCTATATGAGCGCATCGAAATTAAATCCGTTGCAACCGCGCACGCCGCTGCCTTCGCAGGTGGTGAAGGACGACGAAGGCGCGCTGGTCGCGGCAGCCAAGGGCGGCGATATCACGGCGTTTGAGACGCTCGTGGGCCGCTACGAGCGCAAAATCTTCCGCCTGGCGCAGAATATCACGCAGAACAAAGAAGACGCCGAAGACGTGATGCAGGAAGCGTTCCTGAAGTCCTACCAGCATTTGGGGGAGTTTCAGGGCAATTCGCGGTTTTATACGTGGCTGGTGCGGATCGCGGTGAACCAGGCGCTGATGAAGCTGCGCAAGCGGCGCCCGAACCAGGTATCTCTGGATGAGGAAGTGGACACGGGCGAGGATACGATGCCGCGCGAGGTGGAGGACTGGGGTCCTTCGCCTGAGGAGCGATATAAGCAGGCCGAACTGGGCGGGATATTGAGCAGCACAATTGCGGAACTTGAGCCGCCTTTCCGAATCGTTTTTCAACTTCGCGACATCGAAGAACTGTCAACGGAGGAGACGGCGGAAACGCTGGGACTTTCCGTTCCGGCAGTCAAGTCACGGTTGCTGCGGGCGCGATTGAAGTTGCGCCAGAAATTAAACCGTTACTTTCGACAGGGTGAGAATTCGTGAATTGCAAGAGCATCGTCAAGGAAATATCGAATTATCTGGAAGAAGCGCTGGACCCTACGCTGAAATCCTCGATCGAGAAGCATTTGGCGAATTGCGAAGATTGCCGGGTGGTGGTGGACACGACACGGCAGACGATTCAGATTTTCTGTAATTCGGAGCCTGCGCCGTTGCCGGAAGATACGCGAGTGCGGCTGCGGGATGCGTTGTTCAAGCATTTGAACAAGCTGCGCACCGGGCCGCGCGTCTAGACTTCACGCTGCAGATCTTACCCGCCTACACCTCAGCCATTTAGGCCGTCTACACCTTAGGAATTTGAATCCCACGCGCTTCTCCTGCGCGAGCTTCTTGTTCCCATAGCGGAACCTGGCGGCCCATTCCCTTATCACGCGCCAATTCGTAGATTTTTCCCGCGACGACGATGTCTTCGATGGCGATGCCATTGGATTTGAACAGGGTGATCTGCTGGGGAGTACTGCGGCCGGGAGTTTTCCCGGCGACGATTTCGGCTAGTTCGGTGACGCTGGACCAGCGTCGTTTGTCATCGCCGTACATTTGAATCAGGTCGCCGGATTCGAGTTTCGATTGCTCGCGGGAATCGGCGACGATGATGTCGCAGCGGCGAATGGCTTCGCCGTTGAGCTCGTGCTTCTGCGGGAAATTAGCGCCGATCGCGTTGATGTGCGTTCCGGGCGCGAGCCAGCTGCCGTCGAGGACGGGATCGGTGGACGTGGTGGAAGTGACGACGATATCAGCGCCGCGGACGGCTTCCTGGGCGGAGGGTACCGCAACAACCGGGAAGCTGAGTTGTTCGGTCATTTCCTTTGCGAAGCGCTCGCGATTTTCTGAATGGCGGCTGAAGGCGCGGACCTCGGTAATCGTACGTACCAGTGACAGCGCCTCAAGTTGGGTGCGCGACTGCAAGCCTGTGCCGATGATGGCGATTTTGGCGGCATCGGCGCGCGCGAGGAGACGGGTGGCAACGCCGCTGGCTGCGCCGGTGCGAATTTGCCCCAGGTAATCTGCTTCGATCAACGCGACTAATTCGCCCGAGTCCACGTGGAAGAGCGAGACGAGGAAGCGCAGGCCTTCGCGCGCGCTGGTGTAAATCTTCATGCCCATGTAGCCGCTGGTTGCATCTGCGGCGGCCATGTAATGCAGATAGCTCTTGCCGGGAATGTGCAGGCGTTGGCGGGAGTGCAGCAGGGCGGAGCCGTCGGCTAGGCGGCGAAAAGAATCTTCGACGGCTTCGAGAGCCAGCGGCATGGTAAGGATTTGTTTCACGTCCGCTTCGGAAAGCAGTAGGGCCATGGAAAACACCTCAGTTATTTCGGACCTGCAATGATAGCGCCTGAAGGGGGAATGTCAGAAGGTGATGCGGTAGCGCAGGACGCGGGATTCTGGGGCGTCGAGGACGAGCAATTCGCCGTGCGGGCTGACGGCCAGCGCCGGAGCTTTGCGCGAGCCTTGGCCGAGTTCGGGCGCGAGATCAATATCTCCCTTGCCCGCGCCGTCGCTCGTGCTGGCGAGGTGCAACATGCGGCCATCGGAATCCATAACGAAGACACAATTGTTCCAGATGGCGAAGCCCGCATTGGGATTCCAGGTGACGCCATTGCTTCCGGCGGAGTTTGCGGCGGTGATTTCGGTGATCAGATGGCCTTCGCGGGTGAGTTTCATGATGCCGCCCGAGGGCGTGCCGAGGTAGAGGAAATTATCGGGGCCTGCGACGAGCGGACCGAAATGCTGGGTGCCAGGGAGAGTTTCGCGCGGCTCCCAGGTTTGCACCAGGCGCATGCGCGACGTGTAACTGAAAACTTTGCCGGCGTGCTGGTCGAACACGTGGATCAGGCCGTCATCGCCTACCGCGGCGCTCAACACGTTGCCTGCGAAGGGGCGCGTGCGCAGCCGTAGTTCAAGGTAGCGGTCGCCGTTGGGCATGAAAATGAAGACGCTATTGCGGACAGGGTCAGTGACGTAGAGCGCGCCGCCGCGGTCCACTGCGACGGATTGCGGGTGATTCAGGCCGTCTTCCTGAAAGGAGAGCAGCGGCTTCCCTTCCGGCGCGAATTTGGAAATGAAGGCGCTGCCGGAATCCACGATGAATATGTCGCCGAGGGAATTCGTAGCGATCCCGGAAGGCTGCTGCAATTGGCCTGGACCATTGCCTGCGGCGCCCCACTGGCCGATAAATTTCAGGGTCGGAGTGGCGGTGGGGGGTAGGGGCAGCGGTTGTGAAGTGGCTTGCGAGCAGCCGGTGAGCACGACGGAGAAATATAGAAGCAGAGCTGCGCCGAAAACCATCACACGTTTCGCCATGCAACAAATTTATCGCACTCGGCGGCGGGCGCGGTTGCAAATGATGCAGGATGAAACGCGGTGATTAACGGGTGCGTTTTCGAGATTTCTGCTCGCTGCCGTCTTTCACGCGGCGAACGATGGTCTGGTGCATCTGGTAGGTGCGGCGTTCCGGCGCACCGTCGCTGGAATCGAGGAAGGAAAACGTGATGTCGGCTTCAGGTCCGGCGGATTGCAAGCGTTGAATGGGCAGCTTGCCGCAGACGTTGCTTTCGACGAAAGCTGTTTCGTAGCGTCCCTTCTGTTTCCCCCAGGTGTAGACGCGGAGTGAAGTGAAATCGCAGGGCTGGCCTTCGGGGCCGTGCGTGCCGAGGAGCAGATATTGGGTCACGGGCTGGCCGGATTCGGACGGCACACGATTCAGCTCGGACCAGGCGACGATGCGCATACCAGCGGAGGTGGCGTAGTCCGGTAAGGGGGACGGAACGTCGAGTTCCACGAAGCGGCCGAGCAGCCATCCGGCAAGGACGGTCTGATCGGCGATATGCGCGCGGACGAGCCACCAGTCTTCTTTTTTGGGCTCGGGCTTTTCGTCGGAATCGCGGTCGTTCGATTTACGGTTCTTCGATTTGCGGTCTTTCGATTTGCGGTCGTTTGCTTTTCGGCCGACTGGTTTCGCCGATTCGGATCCGGGCGCATCGACGGATTCCTCTTCGGCGCTGGGAATGGCGGCGGGCGCGATGAGCTCGGGCTGGCGTGCTACCAATTCGATGGAAATATCCTTATTCAACTGGCGAACGCGCGGCGAATCGCGGCCCGGTTCGATGCGCAGATTGCTGAGTACCCTGGTGTGACCGCGCGCGACCACCGGCATGGCGGCAGACTTCGTTTCCAGGTCCCTCAAAGTTTGCCAGAGATCGGCGGACAGCAAATCGCCCTCCTCTGTCCAGCCAACGACACCGGCGGAGGTGCGGACTTTCACCTGATTCTGAAATCGCTGCAGGACTTCGAGGCGATCGCCGAAATTTACCGTGGTGACCGGTTCGCGGACCTGGGCCGAGGTGCTGTATAGGGTGACGGTGCGGCTGCCGGCGTAGGCGGTTTCGAGGGGCGGAGCGGGATGATGAAAGCGGACGTAGAGCGCCACTATCAGAACCATGAGCAGCGCGGAACCCAACAGGACTTTCCGGATCACAGACGAACTCCCAAGACAATGCTCGCAGCGCGCACGGCGCAGCGGCGGAGATGATTGCTTCTGATATTCAATTGTTTCGATCGCGGCATAGTGTGAAGTAGGTGACTGAAGATTCTACACTAACCGCACGGCGCAACCCTGCAGGCGACGCGCCGAGAGTTTCCTTGCGCGGGCAAAGGGGGGCTTTTTCGATTCTGATACAATGCGGAGCGCGCGGCGAGTTTTAGCGGATGGTGCCCGCGGGAGGCATGGCATGCAGAGTTTGGAAAAACTGAAACCGCTGGCGCTTTTGCTGTTGCGATTGGGATTGGGAGTGATTCTGGTGTTTCATGGCTATCCGAAGCTATTTACGCACACACACGAAGCGATGCAGGGTTTCGAGCACATGGGATTTCCCGGTTATTTTGTTTATATCGCGGGGGTGATCGAGTTTTTCGGCGGCAGCCTGCTGATCGTGGGATTGTTCACGCGGATCGCGGGATTGCTGGTGGCGGCTGAGATGGCGGTGGCGCTGGTGAAGGTGCACGGATTGATTTCGAATCCGGCGAAGGTGGAGAACTATCAATTTCCGCTGGCAATTGCGGTGGGAGCGTTTACTTTGGCGGCGCTGGGCGCGGGATTGGTCTCTATTGACCAGGCAATTTACGGCGACCGGCGCGGGTCGTTTTCACGCAGAGCCAAAGGCAAAGAGCGCGATTAAATCACCCGACGGCGTGCGCCGCCGGGCCAGCCTGAAATTTCCGGAAACGCTTAGGCTGTCTGGGCGGAGCCGTGTCCGGGCGCGGATGGTGCGGCGGGTTGCGCGGGCGCTTCCACAGGGATTGGCGGAGGAGCTTGCGGGATCACCAGCCAAGCGATGAAATATCCGAGCACAGCGGGGATCAGCGGGAACGGGAAAATGACGAGCACTACCCAGATCAGCCGCACGATGGTGGAATCCACGTCCAGATATTCGGCGATGCCCCCGCAGACGCCGCCCAGTTTGCAATCGGTGGAGGAACGCATCAGACGCTTCTGCGGACGCGGCGCGGCGCTGGGCGCGGCGTTCGTGTTTTGTCTCGCGCCGCAGTAGTAGCAGAAATTCGAATATTCGGCGATTTCTTTGTGGCAAGTCTGGCAATTCATGATTTTACCCTCCCGAGCGGTTGGGGCTCGAGCTTCATCCGCCTACTTTAGTATACGAACGGAGCGATTGAAAGGTTTCATAGGGTCACGCAGCTGCCGGTCGGCCTAGTAGGTCATCAGGTCGCGGATGGCACGGGCGATGTCATCAGTTTGCGGCAGGATTGCGTCTTCGAGCCGGGGTTGATAGGCGACGAAGGTATCGGTGGCGGCGACGCGCCGGACCGGGGCAGCTAGCTCGTCGAATAATTCGTCCGCTATGCGTGCGGCGATTTCCGCGCCGTAGCCCCAGGAACGCGTGTCTTCGTAGGCCACCAGGACTCGATTGGTCTTGCGGACGGATGTGGCGATGGCGTCCCAATCGTAGGGGCTGAGCGTACGCAGGTCTAGGATTTCGGCGGAGATTCCGTTGCGGGCGAGTTCCGCTGCGGCTACTTCCGCGCGGTGTACCACGGCACCGTAAGTGATCACGCTTACGTCCGTGCCTTCGCGCACCATGCGCGCTTTGCCGAAGGGCACGGTGAAATCCGGTCCGGGATATTCCGAGCGGTTGTAGGGCTGGCGGTAAAGATGTTTGTGCTCGAGGAACAGCACGGGATCGTCGGAGCGAATCGCGGTGCGCAGGAGGCCGCAAACATCGAGCGCGGTGGAAGGCATTACCACGCGCAGGCCCGGGATATGGGTGAATGTGACCTCGCCGCACTGGCTGTGATAAATCGCGCCGCCGGTAAGGTAACCGCCGATTGCGACGCGGATCACTACTGGCGATTTGAAATGCCCGGCGGAGCGCCAGCGAATGGTGGCCATTTCATTGCGCAGCTGCATCATCGCCGGCCAGATGTAATCGAAAAACTGAATTTCGGGGACCGGCTTCAGGCCGCGGATGGCCATGCCGATGGAGCGGCCGACGATATTGGCTTCGGCCAGCGGCGAATTGAAAACGCGTTGCGGGCCGAATTTGCGTTGCAAGCCTGCGGTGGCTTTGAAGACGCCGCCCTTCCCTTTTACGGTGGCGAGGCTTTCTTCGCGGCTGCAATCGGCAACGTCTTCGCCGAAGACGATGATGCGCTCGTCGCGCTTCATTTCGTCGAGCAGGGTGATGGAAACCATCTCGACCATCGTTTTCGGATGGCCTTCTTTTTTTGGAGTGGAATCGAAATCGCGCGAGGCTGGGTCTATGTCAGGCGAGTAAACCCATTTGTAAATCGAGTCGGGCGTCGGGAGTTCGGCTGCGAGAGCGCGATCGGTGGCTTCGATGATTTCGCGGTCCACTTCGGCTTCCAGGGCTTCGATTTCGCTTTCTTCCAGGATGCCTTCGCGCACCAGGAGCATGGCGAATTTCGGGAGCGGATCGCGTTGCGCTTCGGCAGAGCGTTCGGGCTCGCACTTGTAGAGCTTTTCGTCGTCGGACAGTGAGTGCGAATATGGGCGGATTACGTGCGCGTGGATCAGCGCGGGGCCTTTGCGCGTGCGGCAATGTTCGGCGGCGCGGCGCAACGCGGCGTAACTTTCCAGCGGCTCGGTGCCGTCGCATTCTTCGACGTAGAGATTCGGATAATTTCTCACGAGTTTGGAGATGCTGCCGCCGGGAGTTTGGACTTCCACCGGGACGGAAATGGCGTAGCCATTGTCTTCGATGAGATACAGAACCGGGAGGCGCTTGCCGCAGGCGGTGTTCAGAGATTCGTAGAATTCGCCTTCGCTCGTGGTGCCGTCACCGGCGGAAACGTACACAATTTCGTCGGGATGAAAGGAAACTGTGCCGCCCATGGGGGCTTTGCGCGCGCGGTCGAAGGCCTTGGGAAATTTTTCGAAGTAGGAGGAGCATTCCGCCGCGCCGATGGCTTGCAGGAATTGCGTGCCGGTGGGTGAAGAGCGCGTTACGACGTTGAAATCGCGATTGCCCCAGTGCGAAGGCATCTGGCGGCCGCCGGACGCGGGATCGGCCTTCGCGCCCACTCCTTGCAGCAGCATGTCGTAGGGAGTGACGCCGAGCATTAGCATGAGCGCGCGGTCGCGATAATGCGGGAAAAACCAATCGTAGGCTGGTTTCAGGACCAGCCCGGCGGCGGCGAGAACGGCTTCGTGACCGGCGCCGCTGATCTGGAAGAAAAGGCGGTTTTGGCGTTTGAGCTGGATCTCGCGATCGTCCAAACGGCGAGACATGAACATGGTGCGATAGATGCGGATCAGCGCCTCGCGCTCGAGGCCCTGGTATTTCGCTGGATCGTAGTTCGCTAATTTCGTTTTTGTCTGGGTCGGCATCGGGCACTCTCGCCTTAGAGGCTCGCCGCGGGAATTAGGTACACGCCATTATAGCGAAATGCCCGGCGCTGAGACAAAAAACGCACGGCGCAATCGCCCTGGCAATACTGGGAAAAGAGACAGGCAACGTGTGGCCATTAGGACAGGGAGTCAAAGAGTTCCGCGGCTTCGGTGAATCCCGGTTGACCTTGGCGGATTATTTCCGTTTTCGCCGATTTGAATGGTTCTTCGGCGGGGATGCGGTCGAGCCAGCGTTGGTGCGAGAGTTTTTCGTGGTCGGAGAAATCCAGACGGACGAGGACGCGGACTTTCGCGCTGGGTTCGGCGGCGTCGGCCTTTGTTGCGGACTTTTTCTTGGAGGCCGCCGGCTTTTCTGCTTTTGCGGAGTCCGCGGAATCGTCAGCGGCTTCGCGCTCGAATTTCAGGAGCATTTTTTTGCCGAGACGGAATCCTTGCGTCCAGCCTTCTACTTTGTGGCGGGCTTGCTGCGCTATTTCTTCGTTGGTGCCGAAATCGAAAATCAGGAAGTCATGGGCCATGAGTTATGTATAGCAAAATTTGGTGGGGGATGGCTAGGGGTGGGCGGTTTTGGTGTGGAATACGGCGGCAACGCGCGCGAAGGATGGAAATTATGGCGCAAGACTTTGGTTGCGCGGGCGATGGCTGCGTGGTAGCCTCAGCGAATAAAAGGCGAAGACCTGCGGATGGCGGGAGCTTGGCAATTTCATGGGGAGGCGGTGATGGCCGCGTCTGGGCGAGGCTTGGCGGGAGGATTGGCTGGCGGCTTGGCGGTGCGCGCTAGCACGACCTTGGAGGCGGTGCAAGAGGCGCTGGGGGCGCTGGTCGCGCGTTGTCGGGCGGAGGAAGTACTGACGGCCGTGCGGCACATTCCAGCGCGCGAGGCGCAATTCCGGGCGATGCCGGCTTGGGTGCGGCCGGAATTGGCGGCGGCTTATCACGCCAAGGGGATCGAAAAACTTTATACCCATCAAGCGGCGGCTGCAGAACTGACGCACGCGGGGAAGAATTTTGTAGTGGTGACGCCCACGGCTTCGGGCAAGACGCTCTGTTACAACTTGCCGGTGCTGAATGCGGTGCTGGGGAACGCGGATACGCGCGCGCTGTACCTGTTCCCAACCAAGGCGCTGGCGCAGGATCAACTGGCGGAGCTGCACGATCTGGCGAAGCGGCTGGATGATTGCTTTGGTGTCTTTACGTATGACGGCGACACGCCGAGCGACGCGCGGCGGGCGATACGCGAGCGTGGGCACGTGATCCTGACCAATCCGGACATGCTGCACACGGGAATTTTGCCGCACCACACGAAGTGGACGCGCGTATTTGAAAATTTGCGCTACATCGTGCTGGATGAATTGCATACGTATCGCGGGGTTTTCGGCAGTCACTTGGCGAACGTGCTGCGGCGGCTGGCGCGAATCGCGGAATTTTACGGATCGAAGCCGCAATTCATTTGTTGTTCGGCGACGATCGCGAATCCTGGGGATCTGGCGGCGCAATTGATCGCGGAGCCGGTGCAGGTGGTGGAGGAAAACGGCGCGCCGGCGGCGGAGAAGCTTTTCGTTTTCTATAATCCGCCGATGGTGAATCGGAATCTGGGCATTCGCCGCAGCTATTTGAACGAGACTACGCGCGTAGCGAAGGAGCTGCTGGCGCGTAAGCTGCAAACCATCGTGTTTGCGAATAGCCGGCTGAACACCGAGGTGTTGCTCACTTATTTGCAGCAGGCAAACCGGCCGGGTCCGGGAGAAGCGGAGCCAGTGCGCGGATATCGCGGCGGCTATTTGCCCGGGGAGCGGCGCGAGATTGAGCGGGGATTGCGCGACGGACGGATTCGCGGCGTGGTGGCCACGAGCGCGCTGGAATTGGGAATTGATATCGGTTCACTGGACGCGAGCGTGATGGCGGGATATGCGGGGTCGATAGCTTCGACGTGGCAGCGCGCGGGGCGCGCGGGACGGAGGAGCGGGACGTCGTGCGCGGTGATGGTGGCGTCGTCGGCACCGCTGGATCAGTTCATCGTGCAGCATCCGGACTATTTTTTCGGGCGCTCGCCGGAGCATGCTTATGTGCAGCCGGACAACCTGGAAATTCTGGTGAACCATTTAAAATGCGCGGCGTTCGAGCTACCGCTGGGGCCTGAAGAACGCTTCGGCGATGTGGATTTACCCGGCCTGTGCGAGCGGATGAGCGAGGCGGGATTTCTGCATCGCAGCGGCGGGAATTGGCATTGGGTGCAGGAAGCTTATCCGGCGGATACGGTGAGCTTGCGTTCGGTAACGTCTGACAATTTCGTGATTATTGATACGACGGGCGGAACGAATGGAGAGGAGAACGGCGAGCCGGAGGTGATCGGCGAAGTGGATTTTTCTTCCGCGCTGACGACCGTGCATCCCAAGGCAATTTATTTGCACCAGGGGCAGCAATATCACGTGGAGCGGCTGGATTTCGAGCAGCGGAAGGCGTACGTGAAAAGCGTGAACGTGGATTACTACACCGACGCGATTCGCTACACGCAGGTGCGCGTGCTGGAAATTGCCGAAGAAGAGCAAATCGCGGGGTCAGCCGCGCGGGCGCATGGCGACGTGTTGGTACGGTCGCAGGTGGTGGGATTCAAGAAGATAAAGTTTTTCACCAACGAAAATATCGGCGCGGGGAACCTGGAGTTGCCGGAAAACGAAATGCACACTACGGCGTTCTGGATCACGCTGGAACGGAATCTGTTGTGTGAGCTGCCTTACGCGTTGTCTGACCGGCAGAATGGGATACTCGGGTTGCTTTATGCGATGGCTTCGATGGCTAGTCTGCTCTTGATGTGCGATGGGCGCGATCTGGGGACTGCTGTGGGCGAGCGGCCGGCGGGTCCGGGCGTGGAAACCGAATGGCAGCAACCTTCGGCGACGCTTGGGAATCCGACGGAGATGAGGGAATTCTTCGAGCCGAATTTGTATTTGTATGATGCGTATCCTGGGGGGATTGGGTTCAGTGAGCCTTTGTTTCGAGTGCACGACATTTTGTTGCGGCGGACGCGTGAGCTGATTTTGAGCTGCCCATGCGAGCAAGGGTGCCCTTCGTGCGTGGGACCTGCCGGAGAAAAATGCGAGAAAACGAAGGAAGCGGCGCTGGCGATTTTGCAGCGGCTGTGCGCGTGAAGTGTATTGATCGAGGCCCGCAAAAGGAGATCACTTGATAGCGCGAATGTGGCATGGCGTGACGCCTGAAGCGAAGGCCAACAAATATTCCGATTTCCTGAATGCTAGAGCGATTCCGGATTACCGCGGCGTTCCCGGAAACCTGGCGGTTTACATTCTGCGCAGAGACGAGGGAGACAAAACCCATTTCGTCACTCTCACATTTTGGGAGTCGCTGGAGGCGATCAAGGGATTCGCGGGAGAGCCCGTGGATCGCGCGAAATATTATCCCGAGGACCGTGATTACCTGCTCGAATTTGAGCCTAAGGTACAGCACTGGGAAGTTGTGGGGAGTGCCAGACCGTGACGACGGATGGAGCGAGGGCTTGACGACGAGCGGAAATTCGCGATTCGAACACCTGACGGCGCTTAAACCGGCGCGGAAAGCTTGCGTTGCGGCGGAGGTTGCCGCGGGTGGCGCGCGGGGATTTTCGCCTGCGCTTCCCGATGGAGCGGAGCGGCTGGCTGAACTGCTGCAGGCGAAAGCGCTGAGTAACTCGTTTGGCGAGCACTTGTCTGTGCGTAAATGGTTTTCTGAGGCTATCGGGTGCGAACCGCCGGAAGGCTCGGTGAACGCGGAGGCGTTGCGGCTGCTCGCGCCGGGAGCCTGCGCGGAGGTGAGCGATCCGCGGAAGTGGCTTTTTCTGGATACGGAGACTACCGGGCTAATGGGTGGGACGGGGACGTACCCGTTCATGGTTGGTATCGCATGGTGGGATGCGGGCGGGCTGGAAGTGGAGCAGTTCTTCATGCGCGAGCTGAGCGAAGAGCACGCGTTGCTGTTGACGCTCGCGGAGCGCATGGCCGAGCGTCCGGTGCTCGCGACGTTCAACGGGAAATCGTTTGATTGGCCGCTGCTGGAGACGCGTTATCGCATGACGCGCAAAATCCGGGCCGTAGCGCCGCGGGCGCATCTGGATTTTTTGCATCCGGCGCGAAATTTGTGGCGCCCGCGTTTGGGGTCCGTGCGGCTGGCGGAACTGGAAAAGCATGTGCTGGGATGGAATCGGGGCGCGGACCTGATTTCCGAGATGATTCCGCAGTTCTATTTCGATTATTTGCGCGGCGGGCCGCCGGAACCCCTGGTGCAGATTTTTCTGCACAACCAAATGGACTTGCGTGGCCTGGCGGGGCTTGCCAGCCGCGTCTTAGCGGTGCTAGCTGATCCGCGGACGGACGGCACAGACGGATTGGAATTGTTCGGGGTTTCGCGAATCTGTGAACGTCGTCGCGATACGGCGCGCGCGAGGAAACATTATGCGCAGTCGCTCGACGCCGTGCTGCCCGCGGATACGGACAGGGCTGCGCGGCGTTCGCTGGCGCGACTGGCGAAGCGCGAAGGCGATTTGCCGCTGGCAGTGAAACTCTGGGAGAGCATCCTGGGCGGCTCGCGCGAGGGATTGGAGGCTTACAAACAGCTCGCGATTCACTACGAGCGCCAGGCTCGCGAACCGCAGCGTGCAGCGATTCTGGTGCGCAAGGCGCTGGCGGAGTTGCGTCCTGGTGCGGCAAACCGGTGCGCTGGGCTAAGCGCTGCGCTGCTGCGGCGTTACCGAAACGATTTCGAGCACCGGCTGCAACGCCTGGATCGTAATGCGCGCGCCGATCAGCGGGCTGTTGGGACCTTGCTGGATACCATTAATCCAGAGTCCCGGGCGCGAGACTAGGAATCTAATAACCGAGAATTCGACCGACTGGGGCACAGGGAGTTTTCATGCCGGAAACGGATAGCGCGGCAGTACGCATGGAGCGAAGCTCGGACGCGGAGGCCAAGGAAATGAGCGGAGTGAGCGACCCGTATATTCGTGAACAACTGGAAAAACGACGCAAGGAGTTGACGGCCGTGCTCGCGTCGCCCGTGGCGGCAGCTCCGGCGGCGTCGTTGATGGAGCTGCTTGGCGAAGTGGATTCCGCGCTGCACCGGATGGATGACGGGACGTACGGAATTTGTACGGAGTGCCATGATTCGGTGGAAAAGGACAGGTTGCTGGCCGACCCGTTGGTTCGGCTGTGCCTGGATCATTTGACGAGCGACGAACAGCGCGCGCTCGAACGCGATCTGGAACTCGCTGCGCGTGTGCAGCGCGGATTACTGCCTCGTACGGATCTGCGTCACGGAGATTGGCGCGTGCACTACCAGTACAAGCCCGCGGGAATGGTGAGTGGAGATTATTGCGATTTAATTCCTCCGGCGGCTGACGGTGGCGAACTGGTTTTCCTGCTCGGCGACGTCGCGGGGAAAGGCGTGGCAGCTTCCCTGCTGATGACACACTTGCACGCGATGTTCCGCAGCCTCTCGAGCGTGGGCCTGACGCTCGATAAGCTCCTGGAAGTGGCCAACAGCGTTTTCTGCCAGAGCACGATCGCGGGGCAGTATGCGACGCTGATTTGTGGACGCGCGGGGCAACGCGGCGAAATCGAGATTGGCAGCGCGGGGCATTTGGCCGCTCTGCTCATCGCGAAAGATGGCGTGCGACAGGTATGTTCGACGGGCGTGCCGCTCGGAATGTTCTCCACCAGCCGCTACACGGTGCAGCGTGTGCGCATGGAGCGCGGCGACAGTTTGCTGCTCTACACCGACGGAATATCCGAAGCTGTGAATGCGTCTGGTACAGAATACGGCGCGGCGCGGCTTTCGAATGTTGCGGGCGAACGGCATGGCTGGGTGCCGCAGGAACTGGCGGCCGCGTGCATGAACGACGTGCAGAGCTATTCCGCCGGCAGCAAGCAGGCGGACGATCAGACGCTGATGGTGGTGCACCGCGCGGATACGGTGGAGCTTTCGCTGAATGATTGAGGCGGCACGCTGGGCGTGTTTTTTGGCCGCTTCGGAGTTGGCATCGCCTTAACCGTGCGGCTATTGAGCGCCGAGGTGACCAGGTGCAATGGATGTTGGGAGCTGCGTGATGGACTCGGGTGCAGAAGGCGCAGCGATTGCCGGGGACGCCGGCTCCCAGCCGATGGCGCGATTAATTTTGTCGAATGTGTCGCGTGTGGCGCCTTCCACGGTGAGGCAGTGCGTGGCAACGCAACGCAGGAATACTCCGCCGGTTTCAGTCTCGAACTGAAAGAAATTGGGACGGCGAAATAAATTCGTGCGCGTCTTGTATTTGTGCTCCAGCGCTTCGCTGTACTGGCCGAAGAAGTGCGCCGCGTCGTCGGGATTATCCAACGCCAGGCAGAACACCAGCCGAGTGGCTTTCGTTTTGGAGTCCTCGAACACCGCGTAACGATCGCCCTTCCATGCCGGAGCCAGCAATTCGGCGCGATTTTCATCCAGCAGCTGTTTCAGAATTTCCTCGATACCGAATTCTCCCATGGTGTTTTCTTCCAGCAGCTTCCAGTCGCCCGGGACCAGGCCTTTCCATTCCGGCAGCACAACGACTTCTGGTTTGACGCCATGCATGTACAAATCCGGATGCAGGATCTGCTGCGTGGATACGGGGGGATTCTGAAAAATCAGATGCAGGTCTTGCCATCCGGCGTGCGCTTTCAGAAATTCCTGCGTGAAGCCGGTGCCCGCAAGATATGGGAATAGAAGTTCGTCGCGAATGTAGAGCGGGGCCTTCGCGAGGTTGGGGTCTTTATCCATTTCGCTGAGGGCACCGGCGCGAATGATTAAGGTGACGTCTGGAACGTCACGCACGCTGACTTTTTGGTCGAGCATTTCGTAATCCACCATGGCGGCCATGGCGGAGCCTTCGCTCACGGCGTCGCGGGCGAGCTCGGCGTCGTCATTGGGACGCGCGGCTTTGATCCAGGAATCAATGTGGAAGGATTGATCTTCGAGCGCGTGGGTGAGCTCGTGAGACATCACGGTGCGTTGCTCGTCCGCCGGAATCCAATCCGCGATGTAAAATTCCTTGGCTTTGGGGTCGTAGAGGCCGGCGACCTGGTCGGTCAGAACGTCGAGCATGAAAGAGTCGAGCGGAAAACCTTTAGGGATGAGGCCGAACGCTTCCAGGGTTTTGTCGTCGGCGTAGCGCTCGGCATCCTTCTTGTCTTCTTTATCCTCGCGAATCAGGTAGTCGCGGACTTCCTGTTTGGAGCGGAGCGTTTTCTTGAGCGGCTCCTTGATCGGCAGATCCAGAATCTTGCTCATCTGTGCCAGAACTTCGTCGGCGGCTTTGATGAACTCGGGGCTGGAGCCTGGCGCCGTCTGCGACGAAATTTTGGGCTGCGGGGCGGCAACGGACTTGAGCGAAATGGCCGGGCGCTTTGCGGCGAATGCGACGCCACACGCCAGCAACAGCGCCAGGGCAATGTATCGCTTGGCTCCCGTCTGACGCTGCGTTCGCTGCATAAACAATTTCATTCAGACCTCCGGAATATTGCCGCAAGGACTGTGGTGCAAGAACGCTTCACGCTCGCGCGGGCACGGTTCCCTTCCAGAACCACACCATCCCGCCGAAGCGCTGCTCTAATGTGAGACTCTGCAGCCCGGCGTCGGTGAGCACGCGGCGGAGGTGGCCCTCCTCGAAGCGGCGATTGAGTTGCGCGGAAGTGGCCCAGGCGACAAGTTTGCGCGTGTCGCGCGCGTTGATGCATTTCTCGCGAGCGTAGGCCAGGATTTTGCTGACGGACATGGACGCGTGGGGATCGAGCGACGCCACCGTACCAGCAGGGCGAGTGACACGCACCATTTCGGAGAGAGTCGCGGCAAGGTGTTCGACCCAATAGACGACACCCGTGGCGTAGCAAAAATCGAAGGATGAATCCGGGAACGGAAGTTTTTCCACGGGCGATAAATGAAATTGCACAGGAGTGCGTTCGCTGGTCGCCAGCTTTCTGGCAATTCGTAGGAGGCTGCGACTGCGGTCGACAGCCGTGACATCGTAGCCGCTGCGAGCCAGCGCGCGAGCCACATGACCGGGGCCGCAACCGACGTCCAGAACGCTGATGGTACCGTGGCCGTTGCCGGAAATGGGCAGGTGCAACGATTGCAGAAACTCGCGGCGCAAGTCCGCTTCGGGACCGGTGGCGAGTTTGCGTGCATAGTAGCCGGCGCCGAGTTCGAACAGCAATCGCTTGAAGGGATCGCGGAACCATCGGCGGACCGGGTTAGTCACCATAGTTCGATGCTAACAAACGTGCGGGGGGTTTCCAGCAGATAATACGGGCAGGGCGAAATTGTCAGGCGGCAGTATGAACCACAGACTCTTCCGCGACGAGCAGGCCCAGGATCACACGCAAATTGGAGCAGAAAAGATCCCGCAGATAGGGCGGCGTGCCGAAGGGAACGAACAAGCGGAACAGATCCACTTCCAGCCAGCGCTGCGCGATTTCGGCCGGCGGCGCGTCCATGCCCGCGAAGCACATGCGCAAATCCCATTCCTGCTGCTCGAAATTGTTTTCGAGGACTTTCTCGAAAAGCTCCTCGTGGCAGTAGAGCAGGGATTGATGTACGGCGGGCTCGGAGTAAGCGTCCTGAAGAATCGGATGATGATAGCGGCCGGTATAAATGTCGCGCAGCATGGCAACGTGCGCGAGGCGTCCCAAGGCGGTGGGGATGGCCACCAGCCACTGCGAGACGAACTCTTCGATGATGCGCTGATTCTGCGCGAAGCGTTCGAGCGATTCCACGCCGCTCTCCCAAACCTTGGCCGACTGTCTTGCCGGCCATCATTCTACGACCAGCGGGATATTACTCTTAGTGAACGTCAGCGTCAACAGTAATGTGGTAAATGGCAGTATATGATCAGGGCCGACGCACTTAATAACGACAGAAGGTGAAACGTGAGATGAGCCTGCTGGCAATTTGGTGCGTGACAATCGGTACCGTGGGACTGCTGCAGCTGGCTTGGGTGGCGCTGAAGCCGCTGCCCGAAGAAACCGGAGAGCGCGGCAGGGAGCGCATGGAAGACCTGCTGGCTCTGCACGCGCGACATTTTCCGCAGTTGCGGCAGGCGCTCGCCAACCTGGACGACGATTATCTGCGGCGCAAGGCGTCTGGAGAAATTGAGCGGCACTTGCACGCAGAGCGCAAGCAAATTGTGAAGGGCTTTCTTACGGGGCTGGCGGAAGATTTCGGGCGTCTGGAGCGGCTGATGGCGGTGGTGCAGGAAATATCTCCCGCGGAACCCTGGATGCGGCAATTCGAGCGGGCGAGTTCGCGTTTCGAATTTCGCGTGAATTACCGGATCGCGTCGCTGCAGATTCATTCAGAGAAACTGCAATCGAGGAATCGGCTGACCCGGCTCACCGAGCTGGTTGGGAATCTTTCCGTGCAAATCGAAGCGAGCATGGCGCGAGTAGTGGGAGCCGCGAGCGAGCATTCCCCTGCGCTGGGGCACAGGTCGCCGAGTGATCGCCGAGACTGAATCGAAGTCGCCTGCGGTGGTGCAGCCGACGTCGCATGCCGGGAGTACAAAGCGGCTATTGTGCAATGCAGCACGCTGGTATTCGATTCGTCAAATAGGCATTTCTGGGCCGTGGGCAGGCCCTATAATGGAGTGTCCCGGGAGCCCATCGTGGAAACGGAAAAAATCCTGGTAGTGGACGACGAAGAGGCGATTCGCGAGGTCGTTTCGACCCTGCTGGAAGCGCAAGGATACCATTGCACCGTGTGTTCGAACGGACGGATGGCGCTGGACGCTTTTCGCAAGGGTACGTTCGACCTCGCGCTGAGCGATATCGTGATGCCCGAAATGGATGGGCTGAAGCTGCTGGCGGAGCTTCGCAACGAAGATCCGGACGTGCCGGTGATCATGGTCACCGCGATGCACGACATTTCCATCGCGCTGCAGGCAATTCGTGCGGGGGCATACGACTACATTCTGAAGCCCTTTGAGAAGGACCAGCTCCATTTGAGCGTGCGGCGCGCGTTGGAGCACCGCAGGCTGGTGATGGAAAATCGTACTTACCAGAGTGATTTGGAACATCTGGTGGCGGAGCGCACGCAGCAGCTTTCCATCGCATTGCAGGATTTGGAGCAATCTTACGATTACACGCTGGAGGCGCTGGGCGGGGCTCTGGACGCAAAAGATGCGGAGACAGAAGGCCATTGCCAGCGGGTGACGGCGTTTACGATCACCATCGCGCGGTCCATGGGCGTGGATCCAGGAGCATTGCGGCAGATCGCGCGCGGCGCGTTTCTGCACGACATCGGAAAGATGGGCGTCCCCGACAGCATTTTGCGCAAGCCGGGACCTTTGACTAACGAAGAGCGCGAAATCATGCGCAAGCATTGCGAGATCGGATTTTCGGTGCTGGAGCGGATTCCATTTCTGAAGGAAGCCGCGGAGATCGTGCTGTCGCATCAGGAGTGTTACGACGGGTCGGGTTATCCGCGAAAATTGAAGGGCGAGCAGATTCCGCTGGGGGCCAGAATTTTCGCGGTCGCCGATACGTTGGACGCGATGATTTCCGACCGGCCTTATCGCAAGGCGCTGCCGATTTCCGCGGCGCGCGCGGAGATTGAAAAATATTCGGGGAAGCAATTCGATCCGCGAGTTGTGGAAGTATTTTTGTCGCATCCGGACCGCGTGTGGATGGAACTGCATGAGAAGATTGGGGATCCTTTCCGCATGACGCAGATGGAGCGGGCCTGAGTTTTTTGTTGATTTGTCGTTTGCTTAAGTTCCCTTCCACAGTCTTGCGCCTCGCACGGCGCGTAGGTATGATTCCCTCGCAACGACCACGGGAGAGGTTTTCATGACGCTGATACCCATCAAGACAGCTTCGATCACCGGATATTGCGATTGCATCTGTGGCTGCTATGAACTGGCGAGCCAGCGCGACGACGAAAATGGCAAGGGATATTGCCCGCGTTGCGCGAAAGAACATCTGGAAATTAATCGCGGCATCGGTATTCCACAACCGGTGCCGTCCAAGAAGCCGGAGACTACCGGGCCGCAGCTGAAGATTGGGATTCCGGAGACGGCGGATCCGCCGGGAAGGCTGCGTTAACGATATTTTCGCTGCATGCACGCCGACGGCCGGATAAGATTCGAGCAGTGTCGTTGGCGGTTTTGATTGACCGCTAGAATATCGAGAGCAAAAGCTTTATTCCTTCCGCAAATTCTTCCTGGCGCGTAATCAGGCTGACTATCAAGAATCCTTCTGAGCGGAAATCGTAGAAGTGTCCTGGATGAACGTATACGTTCTTTTGCGTTAGCAACTCGATGGCCAGATCTTCGTCTGAGCGCGTCGCGGGGACGCGCAGCACGGCGTACCAGCCGGCTTCCACGGTGAGCCGAGCGCAGGATTTCTGCGTTGCGAGCTGGCCATCTAGTTCCGTTAGGTTTTTTCTCACGCGGGCCAGCAATTGTGTTTGAAATGGCTGGCGCTGCTCGAGCAGTGCGGGGATTGCAAGCTGAACTGGCGTGTTCATTGAGAGGTAGGTGTCCGCGATGATTTCCAGGCGGGCGAGAGCCTGCTGTTTCAGCTGCTCGGGTCCGCTGGTTATGAGCCACCCGGCTTTCATCTGCGGTAGACCGGAAATTTTGGATAGGCCGCTCATGGTGAACGTCAGGGCGGCGGAATTGTGCGCGAAGCTGAAGGGCACTCGGCCTTCTTGCAGTGCGAAATCCAGAAAAACTTCGTCGGCGATGATTGCGAGATTCCGCGAGGAGCAGATTTCGTTTAGTTTTTCCAGCTCGCGAGGTTTGGTGAAATGCCCGGTCGGATTATTGGGGTGGACTACGATCATCCCGCGCGTGCGTGGCGTAATGGACCGCTGTAAGGCGTGGAAATTAATCTGCCAGCCATAATCGTAGTCGAGCGGATAGCGCACGAGCTTTGCGTCCTGAATATCGGCGAGGAATGCGAAGAGCGGGTAGCTGGGCTCGGGGATCAGGATTTCGTCGCCGGGGTTGCAGAGTGTGCGGAAGACGTAGGAGTAGGCCTCGCTGGTGCTGGTGGTGAGGATGATGCCGTCGACCGGCACTCCCGCGCCAAGCGCAGCGTAGTATGCGGCGACCGCTTGGCGCGCGATCGGCAGTCCGCGAGGTTCTGGATCGTAGGCGAGACTGGCGGGATTTGCGAGGGCTTGCAGGATGGCGCGATCGCCGTACTCGAATCCGCATTCTGTGGGATTCGAAATCGTGAGATCGAATAAAGGCTTCCTTGCCGCGCGATGCCGGGCGAGAGTCTCGCTCAACGGATTGGCTTTCAGGTTCCAATTGGTGCGATCAGCAAACACTCCGTCCGGGCCTCCGGCGTGACTGACGAATTATAAGGAATGTGCCGGGAAGGAACAGCGAAATCGGCGTTGGTTCCGGTGCAAAGTTTACATCGCCGTGACAAGCACGTAGCGGAGCGCGCCTATAATCGCAGTGCGTAGTTTGCAAAACTCACAAGGAGATTGCCGATGAAAAGGATCGTCACTGCCGTCGTCGGGCTTCTCCTGCTGCTGATGCTCGCGGGGCAGTTTTCCGCGGCGGCGCAGGAAGATGCCATTGCCAAGACGAATCTAAAGGAGGGAGACGTGGCGCCGGATTTCACTTTGCTGGCGAATGACTGGAAGCCGGTGAAGCTGAGTGATTTCCGCGGCAAGAAAAACGTCATCCTGGCGTTTTACGTTCTCGCATTTACAGGTGGCTGAACCAAGGAATTGCAGGCCTATCAGGCTGATATGGCCAAGCTGGAAGCAAGCGACACCGTGGTACTTGGAATCAGTATAGACAGCCCCGCAGCAAACGCCGCATTCGCAAAACAGATCGCAGTTACTTTTCCTCTCCTTAGCGACATGAATCGTAAAGTCCTCACCGCATATGGAATCTTGAAACCTTACGACGTGCAAGGGGACAAATACGAGTGGGCGCAGCGAACGACCATCGTCGTGGACAAGGAAGGAAAAATTCAGCACGTGGAGCAGGGGGACGGCGCGGTGGATCCGAACAGCGCTGTGGCCATCTGCACCGATTTGCACAAACCTAAAGCCCAGTAGCGCAGAGCTGGGCGTGAATCGCAGCGCGGATGCCGAGCGCAATTGGCATCCGTTGCTGCAGCGCCGCACGGCGGATGGCGTGAAATCAGCGCGCGACGTTGCGGCGGTGATAAATCAGGGCGAAGATTCCTACGAACAGGCTGATGGCAGGCACGAACAAGAGCAAAATGCCGTGGCGGAGTGCAACGCTGCCTTGCGCGCCGGAAGCTGCCGCGCCCTGGTAGCACATGGCGCAGCTCTGCGCCTTAACGTGCGGGACGGGCAGCGCGATCAGAGCGGCGCAGGAAATTAGCAGTAGCGCCGCGCGAATTAGGATGTCCTTCTTCAATTCATTCTCCCGCGTTTCCTTCATACGCAGTGTAAACCGATCACGCGCAGCCGGTGCGTTTCTCTGACGCGCCCGTCCGGCCAGCGTCAATGCGGCCTGAGCTGCATCAAGCGGACGCTATCCGGAAAGAACATGATCAGCATCATGCAAATGCAGAACACCATGGCCGGAATCAGCAACAGGAACAGGCCCAGACGCTCAAAGCGCATGTGCATAAAATACGAAATGATCAGCGCCGCCTTGATGAGCGAGAGACCGACCAATATCGTGATCATTATAGGGACTGGCAGGCGCAAGTAAGCCAGAAAAACTTCCACGATCGTCATTAGCAGCAGCCAGACCCAAACCGTGGCGAAAAGTTTGGTGGTGCCTACGGCGTGCTCGTGGGTGAGCTCGGCGGTGTGTCCGTGTGCGCTCATCGGTTCGCTCGCTCCTTGTCACTTCGGGTTGACGCTCAACAAATACACCATCGGAAAAATAAACATCCAGACCAGGTCAACGAAGTGCCAGTACAGTCCGCTGACTTCGACGTGTTCGGCCGTGTACTTCCCTTTGTCGAAGCCCCAGGCGATGATCGCGAGATAGACCACGCCGATGGTGACGTGCAGCATGTGCAGGCCGGTAAGACCATAGAAAGTTCCGCCGAAAAGCGGAGCAGCCGGATTAAAGGGGTTCGACCACGGTGTGACCTTTTCGCCGATAAGCGTGACCCACTCTGTGGCGTGAATGCCGACGAAGAGAAGGCCGCAAATGATGGTGGCGATCAGGTAACGCACGGTTTTCTTGCGATCGCCGTTGAACGCGGCATTTACTCCGAGAACCATGGTCAAGCTGCTGGACAGCAGGACGAACGTCATCAGCGAAGACTTGGCGATGGCCGGCCAGATTTCAAACGGGCGCGGCCAGTTCGGCGTCTCCAGACGAACGTACGCATAACTGATGAGCAAGGCAGAAAACGTAAGTGAATCCGAAATGATGAACAACCACATCCCCAATTTTTTCGAATTGATGGCGAAGGGAGATGCGCCGCCGGACCACGGCGATGCGACTATGCCCTCGAATTCCGTGTCACTCACGCTTCACCTTCCCAGGTAGAGGAGTAGAAACAAGAAGACCCATAGCCCGTCCATAAAATGCCAGTACATGGAGACAACTTCGATCGCCGTGCCGCGCGTGACTTTTCTGGTGGCGCGGAATTGCACGTACAGCAGCGCTAGAATTCCGCCCAGCAGGTGCAAACCGTGCGCGCCGGTGAAGACGAAAAAAAAGCTGCTGCTGGGATTCGTCGCCAGGAAAATTCCCTGCGCGGCTAGCTGGCGCCAAGCCAGTATCTGTCCGGCGACGAAAAGAATGCCTAGAATCGTGGTGGTGGCCCACCAGTGGCGGAAGCCTTCTTCGTCTTTCGCGGTGAAGCGGCTGTGCGCGCGGGCAAGGGTGAAGCTGCTGGCGATTAGTACCAGAGTGTTGAGCCAGAGGAGGCGCGGAACTTGCAGCGGAATCCAAGCGCTGTTGGGCATGTCCTTGCGGACGATGTAGGCGCTGACGAAGGCCATGAAGAACATCAGAATGCCGGCCAGCGCTATGAACATTCCGGTGACGTAGGCGCGCTGCGGAACGCTAGTAGCACCAGAAGAGTCGCCACTGTCGCCTCCGTCGCCGGAGAAATTTCCGCCTCCCGGGCCCTTGCCCGAATGAATCAGCTCGATTTCTTCGGTGACGATTGTGCTTGGCATTGCGTTACTCCGAGTTGCGATTACGGTCCGGCGGAATTTGTGGCTGCGCCGGGAAGGACTGCACGCTAATTTATTTTACGCGCGCCACCTGCGATGGCTCCACCCATTGCGGGATGAAATCGTCCACCGCGCCGGGAACGCTGAATTCGTACGGGCCGCGATAGACGCTGGGATAGTGGCCGCCGAAATTATCGATGGGCGGCGGCGAATCCGTGTCCCATTCCAGAGTCGTGGCATTCCAGGGGTTCTTGGAAGCCTTGGGACCGAATTTCAAGCTGTAGAAAAAGTTGAACAGGAAAAATAGTTGCGCGGCGCCGGTGATGAACGCGGCGATGGTCATGAACTGGTGCACGGGCTGCAGGTGCGCGAGGAAGCCGACGGCCGAAGCGTCGGCATAACGGCGAATGCCGCCTGCGATTCCGATGAAGTGCATGGGCATGAAGATGCAGTAAGCGCCGACGAACGTGAACCAGAAATGAATTTTGCCGAGCGGCTCGTTCATCATGCGTCCGAACATTTTCGGGAACCAGAAATAGGTGGCGGCGAAAATTCCGAAGATGGCGGCCACGCCCATCACCAGGTGGAAGTGCGCGACGACGTAATAAGTAGCGTGAAGCATGTTATCCACCGCAGGCTGCGCGAGGAATAGGCCCGATAGGCCGCCGGAAACGAACAACGAAACGAAGCCGAGCGCGAACAGCATCGGCGATTTGGACTGAATCTTGCCGCCCCACAGGGTGCCAAGCCAGTTGAACGTCTTGATGGCGGAGGGCACGCCGATGGACATAGTAAGGACGGAAAACGCGAAGCCGGAATAGGGGCTCATGCCGCTCACAAACATGTGATGGCCCCAAACCATGAATCCCAGGAAGCCGATCGCGCAGATGGCGTATGCCATCGCGCGATAACCGTAAACGGGCTTGCGCGCAAAAGTGGAAAGCACGTGCGAAGCGACTCCCATGCCTGGGAGAATCGCGATGTAAACTTCGGGGTGGCCGAAAAACCAGAAGAGATGCTGCCAGAGCAGAGGTGAACCGCCACTGTGCGCTTGCAATTGATCGTTTACGACCAGGCCCGCAGGGATGAAGAAGCTGGTGCCAGCGGAACGATCGAGCAGAAGTAAAATTCCACCTGCGAGCAACACGCCGAAAGCCAGCAAGCCTAAAATTGCGGTGACGAACCAGCCCCACACGGTGAGCGGCATGCGCATCAGGCTCATGCCGGGAGCGCGCAGGTCTATCGTGGTAGCGATAAAATTCAGCGCGCCCAGCAGCGACGCGAGGCAGAAGAGCGAGATGCTGACGATCCACAGCGTCTGACCCCATCCTTCGCCGGGTCCAGTGATTTCACCGAGGCCGCTGAGAGGTGTGTAGCCCGTCCAGCCGCTGATCGGGGCACCGCCGGGCACGACGAACGCGGCGATGATGGAAACGAAGGCCAGGAACGTGACCCAGAAGGAAAGCATGTTCAAGCGGGGGAAAGCCATGTCCGGCGCGCCGATTTGAATGGGCAGAAAATAATTGCCGAAGCCGCCTTGTGGCGCGGTGGTCAGCACGAAGAAAACCATGATGGTGCCGTGCATGGTGACCAGCGCGAGGTATTGCTCTTGCGACATTTGCCCGCCGCTGACGAACGGCAACGTCGCGTTGGGCCACACCAGGTGAAAGCGCATCAGCAGCGAGAGCACGATGCCAATGACCACCGCCGTCAGCGCCAGCAGGAAATACTGGATGCCGATGACTTTGTGGTCCACGCTGAAAATATATTTCCGGACGAAACCACTGGGCTCCGCCATTGGGGCGTGCACGGTGGATCCACCGGCGTGCGCGTGCGAACTCATGCGTGGCCTCCTGGAAATTGGGTCCGGCTTACTGGGTGTTCCGTGGAACGAATCATGGGTTGGGTCATGATGGATAGGATCACTGGCCCGCCGCCTGCTGCTTGAGGAATGTGTCGTAGTCCGCGTCCGATACGACGTTCAGGTAACTGTGCATGCGCGAATGGCCCAGGCCACAGAGCTGCGTGCAGACCACTTCGTACTGGCCGATCGTGTTGGGAGTGAAGTGGAGCGGAATCACCATGCCGGGCATGGCGTCCTGCTGAATGCGCAGTTCGCGCACGTAAAAATTGTGAATCACGTCTTGCGAGCGGATCAGCAGGTTCACTTCGTGATTTACGGGAACGGTGAGCGTGGGAACTACGATGTCGTCTTTGCCTGCGGGATCGTTCGCGTCAATACCCAGCGGATTTCCGGTGGAGGCGCTGATCTGTTTGGGATCGAGCTTGCCGAATTTTCCATCGGGGCCGGGATAGCGGAAATTGAAGACGAACTGATTGCCAGTGACTTCCACTTGGATTGCGTCGGGGGACGCCGGCGTGAAGCGAACTTCCGCCCAGGCTTTGTGGCCCATCAGTCCGAGGCCGAGGAAAAGGACGATGGTGGCGGTGGTCCAGACGGCTTCCAGGGTGTTGCTGCCGCGCGTGAAATGCGCTTTTTGGCCGTGGTCGCGAAACTTAAAGACGGCGAAGGCTAGACCGAGCTGCGAGAGGATGAAAACCGTGGCGGTGACGGCGAGGGTTAGATCGTATTGATGATCGATCTCGGCGCCTACGGAGGTGATCGGAGCCGGCCGGACTGCCCAGGGAAAATTCGAGGCGAAAACGTAAACGGTGATGGCCACCATTACTACGATGATCAACGACAGCAGGGCCGGGGTTGCCGCAGAACCATTATTGCGCTTCCTGATCCGCATCGCTCTTGCTCTCCTGGCTGCGTTGGCAAAAAAGCGTTCGATAGGACCGCAGGGCCGATTGCAAAATCAAAACAGCACATCATATACAACGCGGCATGAATATCAAGAAGGATTGTGAGTAGTGGGTCGGTGCGCGACAAATGCACCAATCAGGAGTTGGCGCAGACATCGTTCTGCTCAATACATCTTATTGAATCCCTGGGCGAGAAGACATGATGGTGCAGTCTTTTCCGCTTTCGGCGTGAGTACCACCAGTTGCATATCCGAAACGCCTCCTTGGGCTTCGTAAATTACCTGCATTACTTCATCGAAGTTGACGTTGGGGTCCGCTCGTACTAAGAGAATGCGCCGATAACGCTGGCTGTAAATGCCTTTCAGGCGAGCTCCCATAGATTCAAGCGGAACAGTGTCGTGGTTAGCTTTCACCGAATGCTGCTTGGAGATAGTTAAGACCAAATCGCGGCAATCGAGCGTAAAGGATTCGGCAGGCAATCCAACATAGATGCCAGCAGACCGACGGGAAAGTCGTCTCGAACTCCACAAGGCCAGCAGCAAGAGTACTGTCAGCATGAGACGAATGCGAAGCGTAGTCCGCGTGTTCATCTTGTGTGCTCAGACGCCCACAGCATCGCAGAAGTTGCATTAACGAATTTTGTCCGTTTTGGTCACGTAGCCCGAAACTGACCTATCTCGAAACGTGTGGAATGCAAAGATGTGACTAAGAAGAAAATCGTACGTGAGGTATGGGTATCGCCCGAAACTGCAACCCGCGGGCCCGGAGTTTGGTGCGGTCGAGTGGATTCGAACCACCACGGTATTGCTACCGCCAGCCCCTCAAGCTGGTGCGTCTGCCAATTCCGCCACGACCGCATTCTGA
>Ga0209169_10000374_pt1 | contig 26925 bp, 27 predicted proteins | sample HubBroMetageWRM4_FD_188346 | JGI IMG/M metagenome (GOLD analysis project Ga0209169, IMG submission 188346) | Warmed soil microbial communities from the Hubbard Brook experimental Forest, New Hampshire - Hubbard Brook CCASE Soil Metagenome WRM 4... | ecosystem: Environmental > Terrestrial > Soil...
ATCAAAATCCCCACGTCTGGCAAAGCCGGCCAGACGTGGGGAACCCAGTTTTCTTACAACCTCTTCGATTCATCCTTCCCGCTTCTATTACTGCACGCAGGTTTTGCTGAAGCTGGTCAGCACGTTGGCTGCAGCCGCAATGGTGCAGACCTGGTTCGTGCCCGTTGAGTCGGTGTTGTTGAAGAGCTGCGTCGCTGACTGGTTGGTATTGCCGATCAGGTTGAAGCTGGAGTCGAACTCGAGCGTGTCCTGATGATTGGCGGCATTGGTGAGCAGGCTGGTGTAGGTGAGCACACCGCTCTGCTTGCTGGTCTGCTGCAGATCGTAGGTCTGCCAGACTGCGGTGGTTTGATTAACGCCTCCGCTCGAGGTGACGGCTTGCGAAAAGTCGAGCGTCAGCGGGAACTGGAAGCTCTTCGTGGTTACGACGCTGGGCTTGCCCGCGGTTGAGACCGTAGTCGTAGAGCTGGCGCTGCTGGTCTGGGTGATGTTTTGGACGTATTCGTTGTTGTTGATGATGAACGACTGTCCGTTGGAGAAGTTCACGTTGTTCGAGATCGAGGTGGTGACTTTGCCGTGGGAAGTATTCACGTATCCGCTGAGGGTGTAGTTGCGGACGGAGCCGACGTGTACGTGGCCGGTGACGGAGTTGCCGGCTTTAATGTTTTCGGTGACGACCGGGTTGGGTTGAGCGGTGAGAGTGTTTTTGGTCAGCCCACCGGTGACGACGGCGGAGCCGGAGTCGAGATAGAGAAGAAGATTGGCTGTATCGGAGAAGTATCCGTTGGCGTTGAAGACGCTGAGCGAGACTGTGTGTTGCTGGCCGTTGCTGAGTTGCGCGGCGAACGGCGTGAGATCGACGCGGTACGGAGCGAAGTTCAGAGTTTGTACGCCGGGGATCGGGAACCAGAGCCAGGGATCTCCCCAGCCGCCGGTGAAGATCCAGGGGGAGATGGGTGCGACGCCGGCAGGCTGGCCGTCGATGGAGATCTCGGTTTCGCGGAAGGCGGTGTTGCCGCAGCTCTCGAGCTCGGTGGAGACATCGTTAGGAACGCAGCTGTACCAGAACTCGTCGCCAATCTGGCCTTGCGAATAAACGTCGAGATAGGCGTTTTCGATATTGGTGGGCAGGCTGAAGGTGCCGGAGAGCGTGTCGGTTCCGGTATTGAGCGTGACCGTGCCGCCGGTGGGTCCGCTGGAAAGCGGAAGAACGACGCCGGCGGTGACGGGAGCAGTTTGTCCCTTGGCCAGCGGATAGAGTTCGACCGTGGCTGTTACCGATTGAATGCCGGTGTAGGTGCTATCGACGGTGTTGCCGAGATAGATCGATCCCTGCTGCGCGATGGTGAAGAGCGGCGAGTAGTCGGTGAGATCGTTTTCAACGTGCCACGAGGGAGCGAGGGTCGACCCGGGTTCGGCGGTGGTGCCGAAGTAAATATTTGCGCCTCCCAGCCAGATGTTGCCGGTGCGGTCGAATTGAACGCCGGCGGTGACCGAGACATCGACCTCAAGAACGACTTTGGCCCACGGGCCCGGGCAATCGGCAGGCGGAGTGTAGGAGAACGGATTGAGGTTGTAGTTGTTATCGAATGTGAAGTCGCTGAAGAGCGTGACGGTGCAAGGCGTGGTGGAGGGACGTGGAATGGGCTGATCGGCGGAGACGGTGTTGGCGCTGCCGACTTTGTACGGTCCGTCGGCGAAAGCGGCGGGGATGATCAAGGTTGCGAGAGCGAGAAGAAAAAGAGCTTGGCGAATGGATCGGCGCGCGGCAGGGCAAGTCGGCGATGGCATGGGGAGAACCTCCTGAGAATTGAGAAGCCGCGTCCGTCGCGGGTTTTGAGGCGAGGAGGCGGGCAAAGAAGTGTTGCAGTTTGATGGGAACAGTGTCAAGCGGCGGACCTTATGGAAGGCCGGGGCCTGTGCCTGGAGCCCCGCTGGTGAAAACGCGGGGCTTCGGGATGACGCCTTTCCAACGGTGATTTCTAAAGCCGACAAAAGCATTTATTGCCGAGGCAGCCGAGTTCGCCGAGAAATACTGTCGCCTCGTTCATCGGGATCACATTCTCCGCGTTACACATAGCTTCGACACGAATTGTGCAAATTGGTGACAAGGCGATGACAGTGTAATTGCGCGCTGCGCCTAGGATTTTCGCTGCAGGCCAATATTGATCAGGTCAAAGATTGTTCAGGCGAGCCTGTTTCGAGGTTTTCAGTCCCACCCCTAAACTCACCGTTCTATAAGGAGAAATTTGCATGCAACGTATTGTTCGCTACGTGATCGTTCTGGCCACACTGGTGCTGCTGGTCTCGGGCGCGGCGCTGGCTCAGTCGTATACGGCCAAGGCTTTGGTTTCGGATGTAACCGGAAAGGCACCACACATCGATCCGCTGCTCGGCAATCCATGGGGATTGGCGTATCAGCCGGGCGAGCCGTTCTGGATCAGTGATGAAGCGACAGGATGGTCGACGCTGTATGACGGCGCGGGAAATCCGCAAAGTTTGCAGGTTATCGTTCCGGCAGCTTCGGGCACCGGCGCCGGTACGCCGACGGGAATTGTTTACAACGGGTCGACGGAGTTCAAGATCGACTCGTGGACTTCCGTGTTTCTGTTTGCCACGCTGGATGGAACGATTCAGGGATGGTCGGCGTTCGATCCGAGCACCAGCCTAATTGGCGCGAAGCAGGCGGGCGCGGTTTACACCGGGCTGGCGATTTCGAGCCACACCACCGGCAATCTGTTGTTTGCGGCCGATGTCGCCAACAATAAGGTGGATGTGTACAACGGGACTTTCAGTCTCGTGAATTCATTCACCGATCCGAAAATCCCGGCGGGCTATGCGCCCTTCGGAATTCAGGACATCAATGGCCAGGTATATGTGACGTACGCGTCGCAGACTGGCGGATCGAATGGCGCGATCGACATCTTCACCGAGAGCGGGACGCTGGTGAAGCGGCTGGCGACCGGAGCGCCGCTGAATCAGGCGTGGGGATTGACGGTTGCGCCAAGCAACTTTGGTCCGCTGAGCGGAACGCTGCTGGTTTCGAACAACACGGCGACCGGAACGATCAACGGTTTCAGCCTCACGACGGGCAAGCTGGTGGGCACGATCAGCAACTCTGCCGGCAAGCCGATCGCGATCAACGGACTATGGGGAATCGAGTTCGGCGGCGGAACGAAGAACAACGGCGCGACCAATGCGCTGTACTTCACCACTGGGCCGAATCATGGCGCTCAGGGGTACTTCGGCGTGATTAATGTAAGCAACTAAGCGGGACAAGAGCCGCTTCACTGGAAAGGCCGCATGGGAGTGCGGCCTTTTTATTTTTGGTGAAGTTTTTTACGCAGGGATCAGGCCCTGGTAAATCGCCATGCCGACGACGGCGTCGATGCCGAGATCGTCGAGGGCCTCGATTTCCTGTTGCGATCGGATGCCGCCTGCGGCGATGAACTGGCGCGAGGTTTCCGCGCGGAGTTTGCAGACGATGTCGAGGGGAAGTCCCTGAAGCAGGCCTTCGGTGTCGATGTGGGTGTAGAGAAATGCCGAGCAGAAAGGATCGAGAGCGCGGATCATTTCTGCGGCGGTGATGGATGTGAGTTCCTGCCAGCCTTTGATGGCGACGTGTCCGGCACGGGAGTCGAGGGCGAAGACAAGTTTTTCTGTGCCAAGTTGCGCTGAGATTTCACGGGCGAAGTTGAGGTTGATAGCGCCGCCGGTGATGAGGGATGAGCCAAGGATAATTTTCTTTGCCCCGGTGCTGAGTGCCTTTTCGGCATCTTCGATGGTGCGGATGCCGCCGCCGACCTGGCAGGGAAGTTGGCGGGCAATTTCGCGGACGAGTTCGCGATTGTGGCCGCGGCCGAGGGCAGCGTCGAGATCGATGAGCTGGACGAGCGGATATTTACGGAAGCGGTCGATCCATTCCTGTGGATCGTCGAACTCGAGCGCCTTCTTACTGCCCTGAACGAGTTGAACGACTTTGCCGCCCATCAAATCTATGGAAGGGATCAGCATGGCCACCTCACGGGAATATTTTCGGTACCGAGTTGACGCTTGAGTTCTGCGATGGAGCCGATGCCGAAGTGAAAGATGGATGCGGCCAGTGCGGCGTCGGCGTGGCCATGGCGGAAGACTTCGGTGAAATGTGCTGCGCCGCCTGCGCCCCCAGAGGCTATGACGGGAATACGTACGGCGGCAGCGACTGACCGCGTGAGATTGCAGTCGAAACCGGAGGCGGTACCGTCGCGGTCCATGGATGTGAGCAGGATTTCTCCCGCACCGCGAGACTCAGCTTCTTGCGCCCATGCGATTGCGTCGAGTCCAGAGGCAGTGCGGCCGCCGCGAGTGAAGGCTTGCCAGCGTGGAATTTCATCGTTGTGATCGGTGCTTCGCTTGGCATCGATGGCTACTATGACGGCTTGCGATCCGAAGCGAGCGGCGATCTGCGTGATCAACGACGGATCGGCGAGGGCCGCCGAGTTGATGCTGATCTTGTCGGCGCCGGCGGCGAAGACGTGAGCGGCATCGTCAAGCGTGCGAATGCCGCCACCGACGGTGAAGGGAATGAACAATTCTTTTGCAGCGCGGCGAACCGTGTCGAGCAAAGTTGCGCGCTGCTGGTGCGCGGCGGAGATATCGAGCAGGACGATTTCGTCGGCGCCATTGGCGGCGTGAGCATGGGCGAGCGCGGCGGGATCTCCGGCGTCGCGAAGGTTGGTGAACTGGACGCCTTTGACGACGCGTCCGGCGTCGACGTCGAGGCAGGCGATGATGCGTTTGGTCAGCATGTCAGAGTTTGCAGAAGTTGCGCAGGATTTCGAGGCCGACCTCGCCGGATTTTTCCGGATGAAATTGGACGCCGAAGAGATGGCCGCGCTCGACTGCGGCGGAAAATTGGCCTCCGTATTCGCAGCAGGCGACAGTGCTATCGACGAGCGGAGCGCGGTAGGAGTGGGTGAAGTAGACGAATGGCGCGTCGGAGATTCCGCTAAAGAGACGCGAGGAAGGAGAGATCTGTAATTGATTCCATCCGACGTGCGGCGATTTCACGGTGGCAGGGAAGCGTACGCAGTTCCCGGGAAATAGCGCCAGGCTGCGTGTTTCAGAGGATTCATCGCTGCCGGTGAACATCCACTGCATGCCGACGCAGATGCCAAGGAAGGGAATGCCGCGATCTATAGCTTGGGCGATAGCAAGTTGCACTCCAGAGCGAGCGAGCCCGGCGGTGGTCGCGAAGTGGCCGACGCCAGGTAGAACGATTTTTGTAGCGCGTGAAACTTCTGCGGCGTTGCTGGTGACCGTGCAGGTTTCGCCGAGATGGTCGAAGGCTCTTTTCACCGACGTGAGATTTCCGGCTCCGTAGTCAACGATGGCGATCGTCATCACAAAACTCCTTTGGTGCTGGGCAGGAGGCGTTTCATGCGCTGGTCGCGCCAGCAAGCCGCACGCAGGGCGCGGGAGAAAGCTTTGAAGAGCGACTCAATTTTGTGGTGATTGGAGCGGCCGTAGAGCGTGCGGACGTGAACATTGCAGCGCGCGCCGCGAGCGAAGCCTTCGAAGAAATCGTGGACGAGTTCGGATTGCAGGTCGCCAACGAGGCGCGTGCGAACTTTGGTGTCGATGACGGCGGCAGCGCGGCCGCAGAAGTCGACGGCGGCGAGGCCGAGAGTTTCGTCCATGGGCATGACGAAGTATCCGGCGCGGAGAATGCCACGTTTCGAGCCGAGCGCCTGCTCGAAGGCCTGGCCGAGCGCGATGCCGACATCCTCGACGGTGTGGTGCTGATCGACATCGAGGTCGCCCTTGGCGTTAAGAGTGAGGTCGAAGCCGCCGTGGTGGGCGAAGAGTTCGAGCATGTGATCGAAAAAGCGAATGCCGGTCGAGACGGCATAACTGCCGCGGCCATCAAGGGTGAGCGAGAGATCAATTTGCGTCTCTTTGGTGTGGCGATGGATGGCGGCTTTTCGGGTCGATATTCTCGGGATTGTTTTCATGGCAAGGATGCTCCCTGCTCGGATGGATTATCCGGCTGGTGCGCGGCGATGCTGAGATCGGCAATTGTTTCCTGCAAGACTCTCAATAAATGATCGGTGTGTTCGCGGGGGCCGAGCGTGATGCGGACGCAGCCAGCGCAGCCGGGATCGGAGGAGCGGTCACGGACGAGGATGCCGCGGGCGCGCATGCGGTCGGTAAATGCTGCTGCATCGGCTGCAGTTTGGGCGACACGGAAGAGAACGAAGTTGGCTTGGCTCGTCCAGAACTTCAGTCCGAAGGACGTAAGCGTGTGTTCGAGGCGGGCGCACGAGTCGCGAATCTCGGCAACATAGTTGTGAATATAAGTTTGATCGGCGATCGCTTCAGGAAGGCAGGCGAGCGCGATGGCATTTACGTTGTAGGGAGACGCGGCGCGGCAAACTGCGGGCATTTGATCGGGCGGGCCGATGAGTGCGCCGATGCGAAGTCCGGCGAGACCGTAGGCCTTGGAGAAGGTGCGCGCAATAAAGAGGTTCGGAGATTCGCTGCGGCGCCTGAGAAGAGTTTGACCGCAGAATTCGAAGTAGGCTTCGTCAATAAGGATGGCGGCGTGCGGTGCGGCTTGCGCGATGGCGAGAAGGTCGTCGGCTAGCGCGAGTGAGCCGGTGGGATTGTTGGGATTGGCGATGGCGATGAGGCGCGTGCGCGGATTGATCCTATTGCGTACGCCTGCGGCAGGGAATTGGAAATTGTCCGCAGCAGGAATCGAGATAACATCCGCCCCGGCTGACATCATGTAGATGCGATACATCGAATACGTGGGCACGACGATGAGAGCTTCATCGCCGGGGCCGAGATAGGTCTGGCAGAGAAGATGGATGGCTTCGTCGACGCCGTTGGTGAGAAGAAGTTCGGTGGGGTCGAGGCCTAGAAAGTTTGCCACTTCTCTTTCGACGGGTTCGCGCTCCGGATAGCGGGCGAGATCGTCGGCGGTGATGCCGCGCAGGCGCTCGACTACGCGCGGCGAACAGCCGACGGTATTTTCGTTGAAGTCGAGGCGAAGGCTTCCGTCCGCGCGTCCGGCGAGCGGAGGGTGATAAGACGGCAGCGTGCGGATGGATTCTCGCGGGCTAAGCATGGGCGCTCCTCACGCGGATGGACTGAGCGTGCGCGGTGAGGCCCTCAGCTTGGGCGAGGCATTCGACAGTTTGCGCGATGTGGCGCAGGCCGGGCTGCGAAAGTTGCTGCACGGTGATCAACTTCAGGAAATCGAAGACGCTGAGGCCTCCGCGAAAGCGCGCCTGACCTGCCGTGGGCAGGACGTGATTGGGGCCAGAGGCGTAATCTCCGGCGGCTTGCGGGGAATAGTGGCCGACGAAGATGGATCCGGCGTTTTGAATGAAGGGAACATCGTTGCGATCGACGGTGATGTGCTCAGGCGCGAGTTCATTGGCCCAAGCGCGAGCTTGTACGCGCGACGGGGCTAGAAGAATGACGCCGTGACGGCGAATCGAGTCCTGCGCAGTGGGATTGCTTTGCGCGAGGCGCGTGACATTGTCGGAGACGGATTGCGCGAGTTTGCGCGAGGTCGTGATAAAGACGGCGAGCGCGTCCGGGTCGTGCTCGGCTTGCGAGACGAGATCGGCGGCGATGAATTCGGCGTTGCCTGAATTACTTAATACGACGGCTTCGGTGGGGCCGGCGAGGAAGTCGATGGCGCAGTCGAAGGCGACGAGTTTTTTTGCGGCGGTGACGTAGTTGTTGCCGGGGCCGACGATTTTATCGACTCGGGAAATCGTTTTGGTGCCGTAAGCGAGAGCGGCGATGGCTTGCGCTCCGCCGACGCGATAGAAATTGTGCACGCCGAGCATGGCGGCCGCGGCGAGAACTTCTTTGCTCGGGTTAGGAGATGTGACGCAAATATTTCTAACGCCCGCGACCTGGGCAGGGATGACGGTCATCAGGAGAGTCGAGACAAGCGGATAGCGGCCGCCGGGAACGTAGCATCCGACGGAGTCGAGCGGGCGAACGAGTTGGCCGAGGGAGCTGCCGAAGCGAGTGCGCGTCCACGATTTTGGCATTTGCCACTGGCAGAAACGGCGGATGTTTATCGCAGCCTGACGAAGGGATTGGCGCAGATCGGGTGAAATGTTTTTGTAGGCTGCGGCGATTTCTGCTTCGGGGACCTGGAGCGATTGATTCTTTGCCAGGCCGTCCCATCGCTCGGCGTAGCGACGAAGGGCGCGGTCGCCATTGCGGCGAACGTCATTGATAATGCGGCGAACCTGCGGCTCGAGAGTTGTAAGTTTTGTCGCGCGCGTGGCGAGGCTCTTCACCGCAATATCAGCCGCGCGGCCGGATCGGATGCGCATTACAACACCACCTTATTTAAGGGGTATTCGACGATGCCCTCGGCTTGCGCGGCTTTGAGGCGCGGGATCACTTCCCACGCGGCGGATTCGTCGATGACGGTGTTGACGGCGAGCCAGTCTTCATCGCTGAGATGAGAGATGGTCGGCTTCTGCAAGGCGGGCAGAACGGAGAGAACTCCCGATAGATTTTCTTTGCGCACGTTGAGCATGAGGCCGACGCGATCCTGCGCCTGCATGGCTCCTTGCAGCATGAGGGCGAGGTTGTCGATTTTGCGGCGCTTGTCGGGGTCGGCGTAAGCGCACTTATTCGCGATGAGTTGCGTGTTCGATTCGAGAACGGTTTCGAGAATGCGGAGGCGGTTGGCGCGAAGAGAGCTGCCGGTTTCGGTGACTTCGACAATGGCGTCGGCGAGCGTGGGTGCTTTCACTTCGGTCGCGCCCCAGGAAAAGTCGACGCGCACTTCAATATCTTTCTGGAGAAAATAGTTGCGGGTCACATTGACGAGTTCGGTGGCGATGATGCGATCGGAAAGATCTTCGGCGCGCTGGAATGAGGAATCCTCCGGGACTGCGAGTACCCAGCGGACTTTGCCACGGCTGCGCTTGGCATAAATAAGGTCGGCGACGGTGACGACTTCGAGGCCGCTCTCGATGATCCAGTCGAGGCCGGTGAGCCCGGCGTCGATGGCGCCGTGCTCGACGTAGCGTGCCATTTCCTGAGCGCGGATGAGCATGCACTCGATTTCGGGGTCAGCCGTGGTGGCGAAGTAAGAGCGGCCGTTGGTGTAGGCCGGCAGTCCGGCTCGCGCGAAGAGTTGCAGCGTGGCCTCTTGCAGACTGCCTTTGGGGATTCCGATGCGCAGTTTCTTATCTATTAAACCGCTTATAAAATCACTCATAAATTCTGCGACTCCTTTGTGGCGAGCGCGGGTGCGGCGGGCTCGAATGCGATTGGTTCGGTGAAGCAGGAGCGGGTGCCGCGATGGCAGACCTGGCCCGCGCCTTCGACTTCGACGCGGAAGAGCAGAGTGTCGCGGTCGCAGTCGGTAGCGACGGAGATCACGCGCAGACGGTTGCCGGAGGTTTCACCTTTCATCCAGAGCTGTTGGCGAGTGCGGCTGAAAAAAGTGACGTAGCCTGCGGCGAGGGTACGGTCGAAGGCGGCGCGGTTCATGAATCCGACCATAAGAAGTTCGTTGTTAGAAGTGTCTTGGACGATGGCGGGGATGAGGCCGCTGAGTTTGTCGAAGTCGAGATTGGAGTTCATGGTTGTCTCCGTCATTTCGTCGGCGCTGTGCGCGAAAAATAAAAGCCCGCTGAGCGTTGCGCGTCAGCGGGCCGGATGCTTATGAGTGCTGTTGGATCAGGTATTCAGATCGGGCACCCCCGCCGACGCGCTGTGCGCGTGATGATGATGGCGGTGGTGAAGATGGAGCGACATGCTGAAAGTGAGAATAGGCGGCGCCAGTGTGTTGGTCAAGTGTTCAAGAGAACGATTGTTTGGATGTGGACTAGCAATATTTTGAATAATCGATGATTGGCGTAGAATGCGGGCCGATAGCAATGACTGTCTTGGGGAGATCACTCAATGCTTAAATCTATTGGAGTCGTGGCTGGAAGCTATGTGTTATCGGTTGTTCTCGTTTTGTGTTCGGACCCGATTCTTAGCCGACTGTTTCCGGGCGATTTTGTTCCGGGAAAGATTCCATCTAACGTCGCGCTCGTCACCAGCACAGCGCTGTTTGTTCTGGTCTCGATTTTCTGCGCGTGGTTGTGCGCCCGCTTCGCGCCCGGACGCGCCGGGCGGCATGTTCTTTGGTTCTTCATCATAGGAGAAGTGATGGGCCTCGGCGCCACGATTCCCAACTGGAATAAAGGATGGCCGCATTGGTATTGGTTGTCCTGGCTGTTGACGTGGCCGGTGAGCTGCTGGATCGGATTGCTGCTTAGCGGCCGGCGATCGAGTCAGGCGACCGTGGCAGTCGGCTGACGGATCATTCTGTAGTCGCGTCTAAACTGATATGATGGATGGACGATTTAATGATTTAGCGTATGACTTGTCGCATTTCGTGTACGGCGATGTCATGGACAATCGCCCGCTGGTCAGCCGAATAATTTAAAAGTTGGGCGCGTAGCTCAGTTGGCAGAGCAATGCCCTTTTAAGGCATGGGTCGCAGGTTCGAATCCTGCCGCGCTCACCAAGATTTTCAATAACTTACCGGTGTTGGCACAACGGGTTGACGTTTCTTAGCGGACGATTAAGAAATTGGCCGCTGATACCCGCATCAATTCAGGTTTTCTCGTCGATTGGGTTGCAGCCTCTAATCGCACCGCCTCCGCCCCCGAGTTTCCTCTTCGATCCGTGCGGCATTCGGTTAGTGAAAGTCGCCGGAACTCCTTGCGTACCATACACGTCATTTTCAGCGCTTCACCCGTACTGAGATAACCTGCCGTGTCCAAATAAAGTCCTCGTGTCGAAATGCGGACTCTCGAGTCGTGTTAAAAGCTCGGCCCCGCTGCTGTCACCAAGAAAGCTATCAGCTCCAAAGCCCGTCTGTTGCGTCGTTTGCGGCAAGGGAGTCATGAAATCGGGAGTGGCTTGTGACAAGCGGTGTGGAAAGAAAATTGCGTTCTCCGGGTGCAAGCATCTGCGGTGAGCTTGAATGAGGGGAGCGATCGAAACATCATCGTCTCTCCACTTGCAAATCATCGCTAGCTGATACCTGGTTGTCTTTGCGAGGCGAGCCATGCAAAACCTAGAATTGACCGGGCTCCGAACGAGCGCGGATCTGATTTCGAGCATTTTGAATTGGGTATGTCCCATGTGCGGCGGAAGAATGGGCGGACCGGGCAACGAGTTCGTGTGCCAAGGTAAATGCAAGATCGATTGGCGAGAAATTTGGGAGCGAGTACGGGTTAACAGTGCAATTCAGCGCGTGGCGCGTGGGCGAAGGAGATTCAGATGGCAGTAACTCTTTCTCACGTCCGGGATATTTTCAAAAGCCTCGGGGCTGGCGATGGTAGCGAGTTCCTTTACCCACGTTGCAGACAACGTCGATTGGACGGTGAGGGAACACATCCTCTTGCCGGCCATTACCAAAGCAAAGCAGATTTTCTGGCCCACACTTTCGAGAAACTTGCCCAGGTCTTACCGCAGGGCACACAGCTTCAAGTGCAACACGCGTTGGTAAGCGGAGAATGGACTGTGGTGGAAATGCGTTCCCTTGCCACGGCACAAAGCGGCCTGAGGTTTGATAACCGGTACTGTTGGGTATGCCGGTTTAGCGCTGACAAAATTGTTGAGGTCCGAGCATATCTCGACTCGGCTCTAGTGGCTCGTTTATTCGAAGAGAATCCGATCTTGTGCGCGTCTGGCTCATCCACGGCTGTCAACGATCCAGTAATTTTCACGGCACTTAATATTCAAAACACTTGCTTCACGTCGCGAATGTTCGACGCCACGGTTTCCAGCAACTCTGTTGTGTTTCCCTCGAACATCAACTTGCCCATCGCGAGCGCATAGCCGCGTACCTGCTCGAACGTGACCTTCGGCGGCATGGAGAGTGCGCGAGGATCGGTAACGAAATCGACTAATGCTGGTCCCTTATGTTCCAGCGCTCGCCGAATCGCGGGTTCAATGTCGGCGGGAATTTCGACGCGTTCGCCATGAATTCCCGCGGCTTGAGCCAGCGCGCCGAAGTTGGGGTTCTTTACATCTGTGCCCCAGGGGACGTAACCCGCTACTTCCATTTCCGCCCGCACCATTCCGCGTGTCGAGTTGTTGAAAATCATGAGCTTTACCGGAAGATCAAGCTCGGCTGCGGTCAGTAATTCGCCCATCAACATGGTGAAGCCGCCGTCACCGCACAATGCAATACTCTGCCGTCCAGTCCCCAGGGACGCCCCGATGGCATGAGGCATCGCGTTGGCCATGGATCCGTGACCAAAAGACCCGAGCATGCGCTGATCTTTCCGCATGCTGATATAACGAGCTCCCCACACATTGCACATGCCGGTATCCACCGAGAAGATTGCGTCCTCGGCCGCAAACTTACTGATCGCGCTCGCCACCATTTCAGGGCGCAGTCCTTTCCCGCTGCCTTCGTGAGTGACATAGGTCTGGAGATTCTCGGCGGCCTTATTGTGAATTGCCAGAATCTTGTCCAGGAATTCACGGCCTGACCGTTGCTTCAGCCGAGGCAGCAGAGCTTTCAGCGTCTCGCCGACATCGCCTACCAGGCCAATATCGACTTTTGCACGGCGCCCGAGATGACCAGCTTGCTCGTCGATCTGGACGATTGTCGATTTCTCCGGCATGAAGGGGTGATAGGGAAAGTCGGTCCCCAGCATGAGTAACAGATCGCATTCGCCGATCGCGGCATGTGCGCCGCCCCAACCCAGAAGTCCAGTCATCCCCACAGCGTTTGGATTGTCGGCCTCGAGAATGTCCTTGGCTCGAAATGTGAAGCCGACTGGGGAGTTCAGCAATTGTGAGAGCTGCAGAACCTCGGTTCGCGCGTCGATGCAACCAGCGCCTCCGAAAATGACCATGCGTTCGCTCTTCGCGATCAGAGCGGCAACGCGCTCCAGATCCCGATCTGGAGGCCGCACACGGGATCTTTCGGTTGCGACGGGATGCTCCAGCATCGGATGCTCGATGGGCGCGGCTGAAACGTCGCCGGGCAGGATGATCATGCCGACGCCGCGTTCCAGGATCGCGGCCTGCATCGCGAGTTCAGCGATTCGCGGCATCTGCGCAGCGGAAGTTACATATCCCAGGTATTTGGTGCAGTCGAGAAAGATTTGATCTGGACGGGTTTCCTGGAAGTAGCTCGTCCCAATTTCTGTCGTCGGGATATGCGTGGCGATGGCGAAAACAGAAGCGCCGTTGCGCGCGCAATCGTAGAGACCGTTTAGTAGATGAAGCGAACCCGGTCCGGATGAGCCAATAACCGCGGTCGGGCGTCCGGAAACTTGAGAATCGGCTCCGGCAGCGAAGGCGCCGGCTTCTTCATTTCGCACATTGATAAACTTCAGCTTCCCATCCGTCGTGCGAATGGCATCGATGATGGGATTCGCGGAGTCTCCAACAATGCCATAGATGTTGCGAATACCGGATCGGATCATCAGATCAACGAGATAAGAGCCAACTGTTTGTGCCACGTTTTCCTCCCGGGTGGGCTGGGTTATTTTCTCTGGTAGAACAACTCTACAGCCATCACCAAGACCCTAGCCAAAGGTGAACGAAAAGGCCTGTACGCCGGGATCGAGGAATTCGATCTCAAACGTTCGATCTCCGATACGGCCCTTTTGCCGGATGAGTTGATAGAGGCGCGGTTCTCGAATTTCGCCGGCGCCGTCTGGAGCTGCATCAACGCCAGAGTTCTCACCGGGCATTGCGCCGTCCAACGTCACCTTGAAACGAATGGGTTGGCCATTCTTCGCTGGACCTAAAACCATGTGCAAGTCGCGGGAGTGGAAGCGGAACATAATTGTGCCGGGCGCTGACTGCAGGACTCCGCTCTCGCCGCCGATGTTCCAAGACCCGCTCAATCCCCATTCGTTCATAGATGGCGCCGTGGGCAGGGTGTAGGTTTTTCGTGAGTCTTGAGCTACGCGTTCGGGGGATGCGAAACGCTGGGCCTGACGATATCCGACATAGGTCTCGGGAGATTGCTCGTCTCCGCTGGGTGGCGCCTCGACTCCGGCAGCGGATATACGAACTGTGGTGTCATCCAGGCCGGTGGCTCCATTGGCCTTGAGCAATTCCTGAATGACACGCTCGGAGTCGCGATAGTCGCCCTCCCCGAAGTGGTGATAGCGAATCCGTCCATTTCCGTCGATGAAATAATCTGCCGGCCAATATTCATTGTTGAATGCGTCCCAAATCCTATGATCGCTGTCGATGGCGACCGGATAGGTAACATTCAAATCGCGCACCGCGTTTTGCACATTCGCGTGCTCTTTCTCGAAACTGAATTCTGGCGCGTGGACGCCGATCACGACCAGGCCCGCATCTTTGTATTTAGCCGCCCACGCTTTCATGTAAGGCAACTCTCGCAAGCTGTTAATGCAGGAGTACGTCCAGAAATTGACCAAGATAACTTTTCCACGCAACGATTCGCGGCTTAAGGGGGGAGAGTTGAGCCATGAGACCGCGCCGTTCAGGTCAGGCAGGCGCCCTTCATCGTCAAGAAAAGGTTGAGAGTCAGCATTCACGGTCTTGACGAAAGAAAACTTTTTAAGCGAGTCTGTGCCCCATCCCGTTACGACAACGAGGATTCCCGTTATCGCAGCCACACCGAGAGCACGACGGATCCAAGATTCAAAATGGAAATATTGCTTCATGGCTGAGCACTCCCGAGAAATTTCCTATTCCTGTCGAACCGACTCGTCCTCACGGTGCGTAACGCGTAAATACGAAGTCGTGCGCCTTCGCGAAAGCCGAGTGGCAGGGGAAACATGTTTCATGCTGCGCCTCGTCAACTGGTTTGCCGTTGATGAAGCGACCGAATCCCCAGCCGCCGGTCGATGCGTATTTTTTGGAATCCTTCACCATGATCTGAACCGTTGTAGCCTGGCCAGGAACGAAAGCCTGAAATTTGCCCAGTGCGCCGTTGTCCTGAACCGAGGGCACATGCTTCCAGGCGACCTTGGCAAGAATCGTGCCGTCCGGAAAGGGAAGCGTGTCCTCTCGATAAGCCGTCATTGCTACAGGATTTCCGAGAATGCCTCGCAGTTCGTCGAGGATGGCTTCGTGAGAGGGCGCGATCAACTCCCACTGTCGGTAACCGGCAGGGATAGTAACACCGTAAATCGGCGACGCGTTGTCGGCTCGGGTGACGGATGGGGCGGGGCCGCTGCTGGTCTCTTGGGCAGGAGTGCCTCGGGCGAACACGGTCAACGCTGCCATCGATAAGGCCGCAGTCGTTGCCAGACACTTGAATCTGATACGCATAACGAGTTGTCCCCGCAAATGTTCTTGGAGATCAGATGCCGCTGCAAATCGAAAAGGTACGGTCCTGCGGACTGCGGTTATGTCAGTCCGCAGGACCTGCTCCCTGAGGTCAATCAAAAAGCGTCTACGTCGATGACAGCCTTGGCGAAGGCCTGTGGGGCTTCCTGCGGTAGATTGTGGCCGCAGCCCCCCGTGATAAGCCGGTATTCATACTTGCCCGTGAACTGCCCGCGATAGGCAGCGGAGGGGGGATGTGGTGCTCCGTTTGCGTCACCTTCCATCGTGATCGTGGGCACGGAAATCGCCGGACGCTCGGCAAGCTGCTTCTCGAAATGGTCATATTGCGGCTCGCCTTCGGCGATGCCGATCCGCCAGCGATAGTTGTGAATCACAATGGCCGCATGGTCCGGGTTGTTAAACGACGCTGCCGTTCGCTCGAAGGTGGCATCGTCGAAATTCCACTTCGGTGACGCGAGCTGCCAGATGAGCTTGTTAAAATCGTGCCGGTTTTTCTCATAGCCGGCCTTGCCGTTTTCCGTGGCGAAATAGTATTGGTACCACCATTGGTACTCAACTTGTGGTGGCAACGGGGTCTTGCCGGCGGCCTGGCCACCAATGAGGTAACCACTCACCGAGACGATCGCCTTGCAGCGTTCGGGCCAGAGTACGGCGATGTCGTCCGCTGTCCGCGCTCCCCAATCGAAACCGGCGACGATCGCTTTTTCGATCTTTAGCGCATCGAGCAGGGCGATGGCGTCGAGAGCAACGACCGATGGCTGACCATTTCTGAAGGTTCCGCTGGAAAGAAAGCTGGTAGTGCCATAGCCGCGCAAGTATGGGACGATCACGCGGTAGCCCGCCGCCGCCAACAAGGGCGTGACATCGGTGAAGCTGTAAATGTCGTAGGGCCAGCCGTGGAGTAGAAGTACTGGACGTCCGTTGGCGGGGCCAGCTTCTACATAGCCGACATTCAGCAGACCAGCGTCGATCTGCTTCACCGGGCCGAAAGTTGCGCTGGATGTTGCGCCGGACGATCCGTTCGTTCCCAGCGTAACCGTATCCGGCGCCGCCGGAGTCATATTCTTAGCGTTTGTCTTGCCCGGTTGTGCGACCGCAGAACCGATTGCAACGAATTCCGCAGCGGCGAAGGTCATCGCAGCGGTGCGCATGAAGCGGCGCCGGTTCTGGTTGATCTCATCGTGATTCGGGGAATCAGGATTCACCCGACCCTTGTTCATTTGATCTCGGTTAATTGCCTCAGACATTTCACTTCCTCCAATTGGATAGATTCCGGTCTGGCTACTTGGTTCCCTGAGTTTGCTAAATCACATTGATGACGACGTCGACGTTGCCGCGGATGGCCTTGGAATAGGGGCATGTCTGATGCGCGGTATCCACCAAAGTCTGCGCAACTTCACGCTCGACTCCCGGCACGCTGACATTGAGTCGAGCCCGCAGGAAATAAGCCCCGTCGGCAGTGCACAAATCCACTTCCGCATCGATGGCCAGGTCGGCGGGGAGTGTGATTCGCATTTTGCGAGCGGCAATTCCCATAGCGCCTTCGAAGCATGCGGACCACCCAGCCGCGAAAAGCTGTTCTGGATTCGTGCCCCTGTCTACGGTACCGGGAGTTGAAAGAGTAATTTCCAGGTGACCGTCAGAGCTGCGGACCGAGCCGTTTGCCCGCCCACCGGTGGTGTGAGTTTTTGCGGTATACAGCACCTTTTCAACTTGGCTCATGGTGGGCGTTGATTCTGCCGTTTGCATGCATCTTTCTCCTCTGGAGTGACGAGTAAGCGTTACGTTCACAGATCGTGCATGCGGCCCTCCAATCGCTGGCCAAACTGAAACTTAGCGCTGTGACTGTCAAATGAGGAGGTTGCGAGGACTGATGACACAGAGATTGAATTTCCCGGTGGTCGCTATGTTGTTGGGCCGTCTCAGGTGTCAGCGCGACGACATACGTTTGGATTTTCATGTGCCTCGCCGATAATTTTGGCGGAACCAAACACAGCTTGAGGACAATTCTGCAATGGGGAGGCGAAGGCAAGCTTTCGCGATGGGAAGGCAAATTGCAGAGAACCGAAATGTGGCGCAGACCGTTCGAGGTAGGGGAAGGTTTATGTTCGACGGAATTTTTCAGCCAACGCATCTTTTGGTCATCTTCTTCATCGCCCTACTGGTGTTCGGGCCGAAGAAACTTCCGGAATTGGGTAAAGGGATTGGCGATGGCATTCGCGCGCTGAAGCGGGGTTTGAAGGATCCAACTGCCGAAGAGCCGAAGTGTTCAAACGCAAATGACGGTTCCTACGATGGCCTGTGATTGGTCCGTGGACCATGATTCTGCGCGACCGGAACAGGCGACCGTAGCAGCGGACAGAGCGATAATCGCGTCTTCGCGGAGGTTCCAAAATTGACACACATCTTCATATCGATCTTAGGTCTGTGGCTTCTGTTCCTAATCCTGCGATCGATGATTCGAATTGCGCTGATGAATCGCCACTATCGCGACTTTTTTGCCGAACTCAGCGGGCGTGTAGTCTACAGGGTTGTAGCTCTCCGGCTTAGCCGTAACCGGGACGCCGGAGCATTGCATCGAGTATTACTGTGGGTTTTTCCCGCCTACATCCTCTCGCTTATTTTTGTCTACTTCGTCGGAGCGATGAGTGCCTTCACATTCTTGTATTGGGGAACACACGCTGTTAATAGTTGGCGCGAGGCGTTTCTCGCTTCCGGGTCAGCATTGAACACTCTCGGCTTTGCCACGCCAGCAAGTATTGCTGGCCAATGGCTGGCGGTTCCAGAAGGCGCGTTAGGCCTTGGCATCGTCGTGTTCCTCTTTACTTTTATTCCCGGATATCAAGCGGTCATCCGGTCGCGCGAGGATAAGACGTCGTGGTTGTATACGCGGATCGGTGATCATCCGACCGGCACCGCATTGCTTGAATGGTGCCAGCGAGCCGGCATCGCCGGCGACATGAGAGATGTATGGGAAGACTGGGAGGACTGGTTCCGAATGCTTGCCGATACGCACTCGGTGTTACCGATGCTCACTCTTTCACCTTCCGTACAGGAAGGACAGTCGTGGGTCCTGGCGGCAGCGGCCGTACTTGACGCCGCCGCGCGTGCAGCTTCGTCGACCGAAACGAAAGATGCAGAATCTGCGAAGATCTGTGTCTGCACCGGAACTCGTGCGTTCGTGGCGATCGCCGACGCGCTGGGGCGAGCGTGCTCAACTAGGCGTGGCTCGGCCAGAATACCCTCGATGTCGGGAGTCAACCCGGAAGCTCGGAGGGAAGAGTTCTTGTCCTTACGAATGCGGTATGAAGAAGCCCTGTTCTTCGTTGCGCGACGAACGTTTGCACCGCTCGACGGGATTCTAGTGGAGAGGATAGAGCGCTAGAGCATTGTGCGTTCGATCCCTTCGACCGAATGTGGCCCGGGTTTCTTACGCGGATCCCTTTCGCCTATCTGGCAGCCGGTGCGCCATAGAAGCACGCTTACACTCCTTACCGACTTTCTCAACTGTGAGATTTCGTAGTTTGGCGCGGGCGCGAGCAAGGCGGGCCTTCACTGTTCCCTCGGCCACTCCTAAGGTTTCGGTCATCTCGCGAATGGTGAGGCCTTGCAGGTGGCGGAGTTGAAATGCTCGACGCAGAGTAGGCGAGAGGTGCCGCGTTAAGTGCAACACGTTTCGTGCAAGATCCGATCTGCGGCATTGCTCTTCAGGGTCAGGTTTGTGGTCGGGCAATAGTTCCGAGAGCGCATAACTCTCTGCGTTTGGCTGCTCGTCCAGAGAGATATGCATCTGGCGCGGCCGCCTGCGCAGTTGCATCCGCGCGGAGTTGATTACGATTGCCGTCAGCCACGTGGACATCCGCGCGTGGCCCCTGAATTGTCCCATGTGCTTGTAGGCGGACAATAACGCGTCCTGAACTGCGTCTTCCGCGTCGGCGACGTTTCCTAAATAGCGAAACGCCTGCCGGTAGAAAGAAGGCAAGTAACGAGATAAAGCTGCAACCATTTCTCGTTCGTGGTTGCCGAGAGAAGCGTCGCCCCGCATTTGTGCGCTATCGATGGTTGCGATTGTCGTTCCCATTGCTGAGTGTCCTCCGACCCCATACCTAATTCACGATGTGACGTTACGAGCTCGATATGCTTAAACGGTGAGTGGGCAGCTTGGATGGTCACACTGACATGCGACCTCTACGTTTTCGTTACCAGCGTCTTGACAGGACTCGCTGCAATATTCCTGGCCGGGGGTAACGTCACAAAGACAAGGGATGTGCGCGCACTTGTTTTTCTCTTGATTTGCCATATGCATTTCCTCCTCTGTACTTTTTATTTCTCTTTCGTTCGATGAGTTATCTCGCTCCACTCCCATGCATTGCATTCGGTGCTCCAAACGTCGCGCTCGCATAGATCCGCGTTTTTGCTCGCTGTGGCGTATACGCACGTTTTAAAAGGTGTCCAAAGCGCGACGCTCAGTCGGCATGCGGACGCCCGGTAACGATAGGAAGAAATTTGGGAGTCGCAAACACTAGCGCAACTCATGGAAGCACTTTGCGAATCGCATCTCTCCTGCGCCCCATTTGTTTGGCACCGCGCGTGCTTCGCTATGCGTTACGGAGGAAACGAACATGAAACTTGTACGACGCACCCTAATCTGCACAGTAGTCTCGCTGACCGGGCTCGCGACATCATTCGCGCAGCAGGTCCAAACTGACTTTGATCATCGAACAGACTTCTCTCAATACAGGACGTACAACTGGGAGCAAGTTAAACCTGCCAACTCGCTTTGGACATCGCGCATAAAGAATGCCGTGGACCAGCAGTTGGCGGCGAAGGGATGGGCTCTGGCCGACCAAAACGCTGACGTTGCCGTGATGGCGATAGAAACAACCCAGACGCAGCGAACTCTGGAAACGTTTTACGACGGCTTCGGTGGCGGTTGGGGATGGCGCGGGTTCGGAGACTTCGGCGACGCAACCACGACTGAACACGACTACAAGGAGGGAACGCTTGTCGTCGACATGTACGACGCGAAAAGTAAACGACTGATTTGGCGAGGTAGTGCCGAAGACACGCTGTCCGACAAGGCAGTGAACAATGAAAAGAACCTCGACAGGGGCGTAGCGAAAATGTTCAAGACGTTTCCTCCAGGCTCGAAGACACATTGAGCAGGAAACCGTCGAAGCGTGTGAGCCGGCAAGATCCAGCCGCGTCGTCCGATGCACGCGGATTGGATCTCAACTAAGGCGCAGAGGCCGATTTGCGGGCTGCGACGCGCACTGCTCCTGGTTCCAGGGATGGAACCAGGACACTCTTTCTTCTAGGACATGCCTGGAAAGCTAACTGCCGAATCATTATTCAAGCCGGAAGTGATCTGAATGCGGTGTCTCGTGGGGTCTCGTACGATGTATGCGGCCCGTTTGATGCTGATATGAACAGTTGATCTGGCTGGCCTGCTGGTTCTCCAAATCTCTCGCGGCGAATGCCGAGGCGTTGCATCATGGCGATGAGTGTTGTCCTGGCCAGCCCCAGCTTGGCAGCGGCGCCACGTCGTCCTCCAACCACCCAATTGGTCGCGCGAAGAGTCGCTATGATATAGGCACGCTCGAACTCCTCCAGCGTTCCGGTGTGCGTAACCGATGTGGGCCTCACATTTTGCGTCAGACACTCCGCTGTCCGCAGGTCGATCGTCTGTACGTCAAGCACCGGGCCTGTGGTCACGATCACGGCATGCTCGATGACGTTCTGAAGTTCCCGAATATTCCCCGGCCAGTCATAGCGTTTCAGAGACTCCATCGCCGAATCAGGTACGCGATGAATTACTTTGTTCTGCCGTTTAGCGAACTTTTGCACGAAGTGTTCGATCAGCAATGGAATATCGTCTTCGCGTTCCCGCAAGGGCGGCAGTGTGATCGGAAAAACATTGAGCCGGTAATAAAGATCAGCGCGAAACTTCCGCTCCTGCACCATCCGCCACAAGTCCTGGTTGGTCGCCGCGACGACCCGCACGTCGACTTGAAAAGTGCGACCACCGCCCAGGCGCTCGAACTGCTTCTCCTGAAGAGCGCGCAGGAGTTTAGGTTGCAGTTCGAGTGGAAGATCCCCGATTTCATCCAGAAATAGTGTTCCTCGGTCCGCTGATTGAAAGCGTCCCATGGTCTGAGCCACGGCGCCTGTGAAGGCGCCTCGTTCATGGCCGAATAGTTCGCTCTCCAATAAAGCACTGGGAATCGCAGCGCAATTCAGGGCCACGAAACGGTTCTGGCGACGAGGGCTGGCCTCATGAATTGCTTGTGCGATTACCTCTTTGCCGGTGCCGGTCTCGCCTTGCACTAAGACGGCAGAGTCCACTCGCGCAACCATGTTGATTTGCTCGAGTACCGCCCGAAAGTTCGCACTGGATCCAATTAAGTCGAAAGTAGCCATCTCTTTACTCCTTACGGAACCGCTCTTGGAAGGTTGGTTACAAATGCTTTTCAAACTCTACAATCAGAATGAAGTCGATCAGGATTTCGTACCACCCCAAACACGATAGTATTTGCACCGGGCTTTCCTACAGGTTGAATCGACTCGAAAGAGGCTGCGGCTTCACCCCTGCTGAGCGGCTCAGGAGAAAAGAAACATCCTGAGTAAATGAAAGCCTTGTCATCACGATGGGCCAATTGTGGAACGATCCCAGGAAAGGAACAACCCCAGATGGAGGCGTGTGCCGACTATATCCAGCTGTTTTTCGTAAGGTTAATTTCGGGAGTTGGCCCTAATTTGAGCGCAGAACAGCTAACTCTTTCGATCTCGAATGTCGACGCGCTTCCATCCAAAAAGGCGGGCATCGACCGACCATGCGCCTGGTCCGAGGAGGGCCAGGGCAGCACCGAGAGTCCCCAATAAGATGTAAATCCACGGATCTCCGGGTTGCGAGAATACTTTCCATGCCTCGACGGCGGCAACCAGCGTCCCTGCGACGGGAGTCCATAAACCAACCATCAGAAGGATTCCAGCCGCAACCGCAACTGCACATGGTATTGCCATGTGGATAGGAGGCGAGCCCCAAAGTCCCGAGATGCCATGATCAATCAGCGCAATGCCTGTAACCAGACGCAAAAGAAGCAGGGCGGCGCCAGGCCAGCCGTGTGCGAATGTGGAAAATAACCGTCGCAAAAAGACCTTCCTCTACAACTATGTAGAGTAGGGATTAATGTTGGGATTGGAAGCCCCAAAAGGAGCCGGAAGAGACACTCTTTCGAGTCACTGGAATTCGATGATGCCGCGTTTGATCCCGATCATGGCGGCGTGGGTTCGGTCGTTCGCGCCCAACTTGGAGAGGATGTTCTTCACTCGTCCCTTGACGGTTTCCTCCGTAACAGCGAGCTGATGCGCAATTTGTTTGTTGGCATTCCCGGCTGCAATCAGGCGTAAGACACTAATTTCACCCGGGGTTAGGGCGTCGTCAATGGCATGTTCGGCAAGCTGATAGGAAGCGTCAGGGGACAGAGTCTTTTTCCCGGCGTGGACGGCACGGATCGTATCGAGCAATTCTTTATGGAGGAGGTTTTTTAACAGGTAAGCTCGTGCACCAGCTTTGAGAGCGCGCAGAATTTGTACGTCGCCGACATAAGTGGTGAGTACGATGACTCGCGCCTCGGGAAACTCGTTGCGAATTGCGATGATCGCGTCGATCCCGTTCATCTCGGGCATCTGCAAGTCCATGAGAGTAATGTCGGGACGGTGCTCGCGGAACTGCTGGATTGCGTCGCGCCCATTCGAGGCTTCTCCGGCTAAAGTCATATCCGGTTGAATGGCAACCAAACCAGCAATCCCCTGTCTGACCAGGGGATGGTCGTCCACCGCCAGGATCCGAATCGAGTTGGTATCGGCGCTCATGATTCCTTCTTTGTCTGCGGCTCTCTTCCGGAGAGCTTCTCAAATAACCACGACCGGCGGGAAGAGGTCGCATAAGCCGCGCCTGCGGGGATGCTCAACTCAACCTCCGTACCCGCATCAAGATCACTCCAGACCGCCAGCTTCCCCCCCACAAGTTCGGCGCGTTCTCGCATACCGTGCAGCCCGTAATGCCCTTCACGACTCTCACCACCTAGAATCTTTGGATCAATGCCCTTTCCGTCATCACGGACTCTCAATCGCAACTCGTGCGCATCATATCGAATCTCGACTTCAATGCGATTCGCTTGTGCGTGCTGAAATGCATTGCGCAACACTTCAACTGCGATTCGGTACGCTTCATCTCGCACAATGGGATGGAGCTCCCGTTGGGTTCCTTCGACTGCCACATCTACGACAGGAGCGGTTCGGCTGGTTTCGGCGGCTGCAAGCTCTTCCGCAACCGTCCGAATTGCGACGGGAAGATCGTTAGTGGCGATGGTGGAGGATCGCAGGCTCTGTACAGCATCCCTACCCTCGGCGATTGCTTGACTTGCCTGACCGATAGCACTGTCGAGCGTTGTTTTGGCATGGTCCGGACGTGTTGGCAGAAGATGCGCCGCCGTCTCAAGGCGGAGCAACAACCCATGAAAGCTCTGCAGAAGCGTGTCGTGTAAGTCCCGGGCAATGCGTGTTCGTTCATTGACTCGTGCCTCCAGCCCGATGCTGAACTGATAGTGGAGTTGCCGAACGCGAAGTTGATAAATAAACCATAGCAACGACAGGAAAGTCGCCGCGCACGCCGCACGAAACCAATTGGTTTGGTACCATGCGGCTGCAATATCGAAGTCCAAGCTCACGCCTTCTTCGTTCCAGACGCCGGCGTTATTGCTGGCGATTACATGAAACCGGTACTTCCCCGGACGAAGATCGGTGTAGAACGCCTGACGCCGGGTTCCGGGCTCCTGCCAGTTTCCATCGCGCCCCTCAAGTTTGTAGCGAAAGCGAACTTTCTGTGGTGCTGGAAAACTCAGAGCCGTATAGTCAATTTCCAAGTCTCGCGTTAGCGCAGGAAGGACAAGGCCCGCTCGCGCCACGTAGTTGCGCCGATCGGCAGTGATTCCTTCCACGTATACGGGCGGGGCTACCGAATTCGCAAGAACATGATCGGGATCGATCGTCTGCAATGCGATGCCACTCGCAAACCACAACCGTCCGTCAGGAGACCTGGCGGCTCCCTGAAATGGGGCATAATCCGTTTGAGCGCCATCCAGCGCATCAAAGATCCTCGGCTGTAGAGAGATACTGGCATCTTCCCACCACTTCTTCAGGTCAGCATTCGCTATCTCAACCAGCCCACACTGCAAATAGAGCCACAAATTGCCGTGGTCGTCTGAAATGAACGAGTACACACTGTCACACGGCAGGCCATTTCTTGTCGTAAGAGTTGACTGTTTTCCATTTCTCCATGCGATGAGACCGAATGCTGTCGCTCCTAGCACCGAACCGTCAGGATTTACGGTTACTTGCTCGACTCTTGAGTCTTGGGAATGTTGGAAATGAAAGGTCTCAATGCGTCCGTCCCGATATCGTGCAAGATCACCGTTCATCAAGCCCAGCCAAAGACCTCCTCCGGGATCGGCCGCAACTCGGCGTGCGGCCGGCATCCGTGGAGCCGAAAACTCCTCCTTAATCTGGAAGTCCTGAATGCGAAAGAGCGGCTTGTCGGCTCCCCGGCTTTCGGCCCAAATGTTATGGTCCACATCCTCGGTGATTCCAACGATCATGCCTGTGGCAGTTCCGTCCCTCTTGTTGATTCTTCGAAATCTTCCCTGTGTATAAACCGTTAATGAATCGTCAACGCCAACCCACAGTCGCCCGGCATGGTCTTCAAAGAGCGATGCAACCTGGTGTCCCGGCAAGCCCTTCCCCCACGGAATAGAAGTGATATGGGTGTGACGGAGCAGATCGAGCGAGCCATCGCCTCCTATCCACAGGTCGCCATCTTTGGAGGCGAAAATTGAATCGACCTCCTCCAAAGTCAGTCCTTCACGCGCTGAAAAGTTGATCACACTCAAGTCCCGGAAGCTGTCGACACCCTTCGAGGTGACGACCCACAGATCTCCCTCGCGATCTTCCAGGAAGTGAAGCACGTAGTCGCCCGAGAGGCCATCTGCACTTCCGAAGTGTTCGATTTGGTCGCCACAAATCCGGTAGATTCCTTGATCAGTTGTTCCTACCCATAGCGCCTTCTGGCGGTCCATGTATAACGCTTCCACGCGGATGCTACTCTGCAATCGGGGCGCTATAAAGGGCCTCCAGACTCCTCCCGTCAGATGTTGTAGCTGGAGTCCCGGACCGAGGCCCGCTATTCCAGCCCACAATGAGCCATTGGGATCGACGGCCAGACCCATTATGCCGATTTGCCCTGCGTTCGCTTTGAGCGCAATCGGGTTATACACTCTTTGCGAATTGGGCGCCCAGCGCACCAAGTGTGTGTCTCCCCCAAGCCAGAGATTTCCGTCGCCATCTTGAGCCAAACTAAAGTAGGTGCCGGCTGGTATTCCATCTGCTTCGCCGTGACACTGCATTCCGCCCTCAACGATTTGACAAAGAGGGCCCACGCCCACCGTGGATGGTGTTTTTTGTATCCAAATTGTTCCGTCTCGTGCCTGGACGATGGCCGTGACCACTCCGCGATCGTTCTCATAATTTGTCAGGTGATCGTTCTGCCAGCGGCTCAATCCGAGGGCTGTGCCAATCCAGAGGCTTCCATCGGGGGTTCCCAACAGAGAATTGATTCGTGGTGACAGCAATTCTTGACCGTTGGGCGGAGTCCAGTGGGTGAAGCGAACACCGTCGAAGCGCCAAAGACCAGCGATCGTTCCAAACCAAAGATACCCGTCTGTGGTTTGGGCCACCAGTCTTGGCATGCTCCCAAAAACTCCATCCTGTGTCCGCCAGACGGTATGTCCATATTGTGAGATATGACGAGTGGGGTCCAGCGCTGCAAGCGTGCCCGCAGAAGAAAAATAGACAATCAACAAAAGTAACCCGCAGCGCGCGATGCCGTGCTTTTTACGCGAAAGAAGAAAGAGTGAGGAACGAAAAATGGACGAACTGAGAAAAACCGTGGGCCGAATTCCCATAGCTTGCATTCATTTCTCGTCCCCAAGCAGGTGGTACGCGGCGCAATCGTCGAGGCACGGATGCCATCGACGCAGGTATTGTCAGCTCGCTCCCGTTCCCTGATTCGATCTTGCTACAAGGCTTCAAATCATTGCCGACAATTTTCGCCTGTTTCCCGCAGGTCGCGCAAGGCAGTGTCGCCGCTTATCGCGAGGTGCTGGCGATGCTGTATTTCGTGAATCGTGTTTCATGGCGACCGACGCCTTACCGCCTTCGGCGCAGTCCGCACCACGACACGGGGTCGTGGCCTCGACACTGCGATGTAGCCATATCCTTTCAAGGCCAACGAAATTCGAAGAAAACGCGGCTATACGCTTTGGCATCGTGCTTGCCTTACTGCTCAGTGAGGAAACACAGCACGGAGCTCGAATGCCGATTCTGACAGTTGTAATCCCTTCATCGCTGGATGTCGCAGCACGAGAGACCGCTTCCAATCGCGGCATATCGCTCGACAATCTTGTCGGCGCGGCGCTGAGCGAGTACCTGGACGCCAACCGGCATCGGATGTATCAGATTTCTACGTCAACTGCTCTCGTCGATGGC
>Ga0209169_10000375_pt1 | contig 26914 bp, 16 predicted proteins | sample HubBroMetageWRM4_FD_188346 | JGI IMG/M metagenome (GOLD analysis project Ga0209169, IMG submission 188346) | Warmed soil microbial communities from the Hubbard Brook experimental Forest, New Hampshire - Hubbard Brook CCASE Soil Metagenome WRM 4... | ecosystem: Environmental > Terrestrial > Soil...
GCCCGGAATTCACAGTGATGCACGACAAAGGCAACGAGGAAAACATTTTCGATCGCGTCGATTACCAGCTTTCAACCGCCGATTCGGTGCATTTGAATCTGGGCTACACGCGTTCCTGGTTTCAAACGCCGAATTCGTTCGATGCGCAATTGGCCGCACCATGGTTTGGAGTCGTGGTGAACAACGGCGGTCTCGATCCGGACGGCAACGTGGTCGGGCCCACGGATCAGCGCTCGAAAATCGGAACGTTTAACATCGCCCCGACCTGGACGCATTTGATCAATTCATCGACGGTGCTGACCCTCGGCGCATTCGTGCGCCGCGATCAGTTCGACTACTATCCCAGCAGCAATCCCTTCGCAGACCTGGGCCCGTCCGACTTGCAGCAGGAGACAGCCGGGCAATCGAGGAACCTCACCAACGCTGGCGTGCGCGGCGACGTATCGTGGGTGAAAGGAGTTCACAACGTAAAAGCAGGCGTGACGTACGAGCAGACCATCCTCAACGAGGGCGACACTTTTGGAATCGTCGATCCGACTCTGAATGCAGTTTGTTTAAACGCGGACCTAACTCCCAACACCAATCCGAGCATCACGAGCCCCACGCAGTGCATCGGCGGGTTGCAACCAAACACCGGGCAAGGGTCGGTGGCGGCGTTCGTTCCGCTGCTGGGCTGCCTGGACCTGACGCGAACCGCGCCACTTCCGGTCAGCGATGGCTGCCCTTCGGGCCAGGCGACCAGCACCGAATCGATTTTCCGCGGGCACGCCGATGTGAAGCAACTGGCGATGTACGTTCAGGACACCATCACGGAGGGGAATTGGTCGTTCAACCTGGGAATTCGCGGCGATATTTACGATGGACTATCGCATGCGACTCAGGCCGAGCCGCGGTTGGGCGTGGCCTACAACATCAAACAAACAAATACGGTTTTGCGGGTGTCATACGCGCGAACGCTTGAAACTCCTTTCAACGAAAATCTGGTGCTTTCCAGCTTGGGTTGCGTGAACCCGGAAGTGGGCGCGCTATTTGCGCAGACGGGCGAAGGATGCGCGTCAGGAACTGCAACTCCGCTCCAACCCGGCTTTCGAAATGAATTTCACGCCGGGTTCCAGCAGGCGTTCGGCAAATACCTAGTGGTCGACGGCGAGTACATCTGGAAGTACACGCACAACGCGTACGACTTCAGCATTCTGGGAGCCACGCCGATCACCTTTCCGATCGAATGGAATAACTCGAAAATTCCGGGCTATGCCATTCGCGCGAGCATGCCGAACGTCCACGGGATCACCGCACTGGTCGTGATGTCGAGCGTGGCGGCTCGATTTTTCACGCCCCAAATTGGAGGGGTCGGCGCGGTACCGGCCGCGGTGGGGCCGTTCCGCATCGACCACGACGAACATTTCAATTCGACGGCTCATTTGCAGTATCAGCCGAAGAAGAATTCGCCGTGGATCGGATTCAACTGGCGCTATGACAGCGGGCTGGTCGCGGGTCCGGTGCCGTGCGACGGCGGAAATTGCGCCGGGATACAGAATCCTGGGTTCGTAAGCGTCCTGGGATTGTCACCCGATCAGCAATTTCAAGCCGGATTGTTTTGCGGCAGCGTTTTCGCGACGCCGCCCAGCGCCACGAATCGAACTGGAACGTCGATCAGCCCCACGGGTTCGTGCCCGTCATCACAGTACGGTTCGATCTACCTGCAGATTCCCAAACCCGGTACCGAGAACGACGACCACAATCCTCCGCGGGTGGCCGGTCGCAGCCTGTTCGATCTGGCGGTCGGCGACGACAATCTGTTTCGCGGCGACCGTTACAAATGGAGCCTGCGCCTGCAGGCCATCAACGTGACCAACAAGGAAGCGGTTTATAACTTCCTTTCGACGTTCAGCGGGACGCACTATGTGACGCCGCGAGCTTTGAGCGCCGAAGTAGGTTTCCACTTCTAACCAAACTGAGGGCAAACGCAGCCTCCTGCGTTTGCCCTCCCGCTTTCCACTTGTGTGGCCGGATCGGAGCAACTCGGCCGCTGTCACAGAAGTTTTACAAAACTCCAGTTGACACTGGTTTTCAACTAGCTTAGGCTCGTACCCTCAGTTGATAACCAGTTGCAACTAGGAGTTCGAGTGTTACGTCTCGGTTCCCGCTCCACAAGCTTGTTTTTGTGCGTTCTACTTGGTTTATGGTCCGCCTTGGCGGCATTTGCCGGAGTCGGTGGGCGGATCTCCGGCACCGTGAAGGACGCAAGCGGTTCCGTAGTTCCCAAGGCCACGGTATCGATAACCAACACTGCGACGGGAATCCGGCAAGCGCTGACCACGGACGACAAAGGAGTTTTCGCTTTTCTCGACCTGCAAGTGGGTCAATACGATCTGGAGATTGTAAGCAGCGGGTTCAAGCCGTATCAACGCAAAGGAATTGTGATCGATGCGGACTCGGCGCTGCTGATCGATGCTCTGCTGGAAGTCGGAGGCAAAAACGAAACGGTCACCGTGGATGCCAACGCCGCCCAGGTGGAAACGTCGAGCACTCAGCTGGGCGAAGTGATCACCGGCCAGCAAATGACTGCTGTACCGCTAAACGGGCGGAGTTATACCGATTTACTGGCGCTGCAGCCCGGCGTGGCGCCGCAGACGGCGATTACCAATTTGACGGTGCAGGACGTGGGTGCGGCGGCGTTGTCTCCTTCGGGAAATCTGAACCCAGGAACGGTGTCGATCAACGGGCAACGGGAATTTGCGAATAGCTTCATTGTGAATGGCAGCGATTCGGAGGAAGACGTAAACAACGGGACGGCGATCGTCCCTAATCTGGACTCGATTGCGGAATTCCGGATCCTGACTTCGAATTTTGACGCCGAGTACGGAGAATTCAGCGGCGGACAGATCAACGTGGTGACCAAGAGCGGGAGCAACGAGTTCCATGGAGACGCGTTCGAGTTCCTGCGAAATACGAATCTCGACGCGCGGAACTTTTTTTCGCCGACGCGGGGCAGTTTTGACCAGAACCAGTTTGGCGGAACGTTCGGCGGCCCAATCCGCAAGAACAAAGTATTTTTCTTCGTCGACTATCAAGGGACGCGGCTGACCCAGGGAGTGGATACCGGCAACATTGCGGTGCCCTCGGCGGCCGAACGCTCCGGCGATTTTTCTCAAGTTATGGGGCCCCCAGGAGATCCTTCGAATCCGTTCACAACCACCGACGCCAATAACAATGTGGTGCCCACGAGAGTCAGCGGACCTTTCTTCGCGAGCCAGTTGGCGAGCAAACTGGGTTATGCGGTCACCCCTAACGAGCCTTATTTTTTCCCGGGATGTACTACGGCTACCTGCGTCTTCCCCGGATTGGTTATCCCTCAGAGTGTCTGGTCGGCGCCGGCGAAAAATTTGCTGCAATACATTCCCACAGCGAACTCAGGCACCAACTTTTCCACCTCGGCCTTCAACCAGCTTTTGCGCGACGACAAAGGGGCAATTCGCCTAGATGGCAACTCTCGCTGGGGCATGCTCTCGGCCTACTATTTTCTCGATGATTTCTCACAGAACAATCCGTATCCGGTAGCGCAGGGCGGCGCCAGCGTTCCGGGTTTTAACGCGTTGAACGTGGGGCGCGCGCAGCTGTTGCAGTTGGGTGACACGAAATCCTTCGGTTCCACGGCGCTGAACGAATTTCACTTCAGCTACCTGCGTGACGCCATCAATCTGGGTCAGCAACAGGGCGGCGTGGGAGTGAGCCTGGAATCGCAGGGATTTGTGGTCGGACCGGGGACGCCGGGAATCAATCCGCTGGCGCCTAAGGTGGAAGGCGTGGCGAGCGTCAGCTTCAACGCTTTTTCGTTTGGAACGAACACGAACCAGCTGCTGCAAAAGAACAACACCTACCAGTTCCTGGACAATGTTTCGAAAGTGCTCGGAAATCACAATCTCAAGTTTGGCGGAGAATTCCACTGGGATCAGATCAATTCGTTCCCGGTCGCGCAATTTAACGGCGCGTTTTTGTTTTTCGGCACCGAAACGGGCGTGGACTTTGCGGATTTCCTGCTGGGAATTCCCAGCCAGTATAACCAGAGCCAACTACAGCCCTTTTACGGCCGCAATAAATACCTCGGCCTGTACGGGCAAGACAGCTGGCGGATCAAATCAAATTTAACCCTGAACTACGGAGTGCGCTGGGACCGGATCGAGCCGTGGTACGAAAAATACAATCAACTCGCGGTGTTCGAGCCCGGCAAGCAATCGGTGGTGTTTCCCAATGCTCCAGAGGGCATGCTGTTCCCGACCGATCCGGGAGTTCCGCGAACCCTGGCCCCGCCGGGAAACCGGGATTTTTCGCCGCGCATCGGCTTGGCCTATTCGCCGAATGTCGGCGGCGACGGCTGGCTCAGCAAAATCGTCGGGGGTCCGGGACGGACCAGTATTCGCGCGAGTTTCGGGACGTTTTATAGCGCGATCGAAGCGCTCACGATCGGGGTATCCAGCGCAAACACTCCGTACGGGACGACTTACACCAGCCCGGGGCCGCCGCTTTTTGCGACGCCTTTTATCACGGCCGCAACTGGGTTCGACAACGGACAGGCATTTCCCGCCCAACTGGCGCCACTGGGCGCGACGCGCAAGCACCCCAACCCCAACGTTGATTTCACGCAGTTTGAGCCGATCGACGGTATACCCGCCTATCCGACGACCAATCGAATTCCATACGCGGAAGAATATGCGTTGTCGCTTCAGCGCGGGCTGGGAGGAAATACAGTTCTGAGCGTCAACTATGTGGGCAACCAGGCACATCGTTTGCCGGTGTTAATCGAGAACAACCCCGGGGATCCCGCCCTGTGTCTGAGCTTGAGCACGCTGGCCGACGTCGCGCCGAACACACCGACCTGCGGAGCCTTTGGCGAGGACACGGTTTATACCACCGCGGCGAATAAGACGGTTCTGGGGACGCGCACGCCGTTCAGTTTTGCCTTTGGTAGCAACACCAATCTGGCCACTATCGGCAATTCCAATTACAACTCGCTGCAAGTGATCCTACACCGGACCAGCCGGGGCCTCGATATTCTCGCGGGATATACCTTCAGCAAGTCGCTGGACCAGTCGTCGAGCCTGGGCGAAGAAGTGAATCCGATCGATCCGGCGTTGAGCAAAGCGATATCGTCGTTCGACGTAAAACACAATTTTGTAGTGAGCTACACCTACCAAATACCGATCGAAAAATTGTTCCGCGCCGAAAATCGTTGGACGAAGGGCTGGGCGCTATCCGGTATCACCCATTTCAGCAGCGGATTCCCGGTGACCCTGATTAACAACGGCGACAATTCTTTGCTGGGAACGTCGCCGAATGGCGTTAACAATTTTGGAGTCGATGAGCCGGATGTCTTGCCGGGATCGCTGAACCTGAACGGCAATCCACGCAACGGGCAATCCTATTTCAACACTGCACTATTCCAACAGAACGCCCTGGGCACACCGGGAGACGCCAAGCGCCGGTATTTTTATGGACCGGGATTGAATAATTTCGATATGGCGCTGCTCAAGGATGTAAAACTCACAGAGTCGAAGACGCTGCAGCTGCGGCTCGAGGCTTTCAACGTATTTAACCACGCATCGTTCTTTGGTCCGCTGTCGGTGGACGGAAACATCGGCGACCTGGGCTCGACATTTGGGAACGTGGTCAGCGCGGCCCCGCCGCGCTTGGCCCAGCTGGGATTCAAGTTTTTCTTCTAGGCTCAGCGGCTCAAGGAGCTTCGCGCCGGGGCGTGCCGGTGTGCACGGGCCCGGCGACGGCTGGCTTCTAGAATTCCTGCTACAATTAAGTGCGGAATGGCCTGCGACGCAGGTGTCGTCGCGATGGTCTTTTGAACCAACACTGGATCCCAGGGAGTCCGCGTCGTCCTGCCCTTGTGCACGTCGATCGGTTTCGGCCGCTCGATAGCCTTAAAGCAGGCGCAGGGCACCCACCTATTCGTGGGGTTCAGGACCTAGCTGCGCACGGCGAAGTGGACCGCTCCGTGTTTCTGCGCATGGCATGCCGCCGAAAGGTTCAACACTCAAGTGAAAATACTATTCATTGGCGACATTGTCGGGTCGCCTGGCCGAAAGATTGTCCACGATCGCCTGGCGGACATCATCACGCAGCGCGGCATCGACCTGTGCATCGCGAACGGGGAGAACTCCGCTTCGGGGTTCGGCATAACGCCGCGGCTGGCGGAAGAGATCTTCGCCGCGGGCGCGGAAGTAATCACCGGCGGCAACCACAGTTGGGATCGCAAAGAGATTTTCGATTTTCTGCCGCATGAGCCGCGGCTGATTCGTCCCGCGAATTTTCCTGAGGGCACGCCCGGAAAGGGCCACTACGTGGGCCAGGCCAAAAACGGCGTGGCGTATGCGGTGCTGAATCTGCAGGGCCGCACGTTCATGGCGCCGCTCGAGGATCCGTTTCGCACTGCGGATCGCGAGTTGGCGGCCTTGCCGCCGGAGGTAAAAGTAATTGTGGTGGACATGCACGCCGAAGCGACGTCCGAGAAGCAATCGATGGGCTGGTTTCTCGACGGCCGAGTTTCGGCCGTATTGGGCACGCACACGCACGTCACTACGGCGGACAACCGCGTTCTGCCCAAGGGCACGGCTTACATTACCGACGTGGGCATGACCGGCCCGCACGATTCCGTAATCGGCATGGAAAAAGAGCCAATCGTGCAGCGCTTTCTGGATTCAATGCCGAAGAAGTTCGTGGTCGCGGAAAACGACATTCAGATGAATACGGTGCAGATTGACGTAGATGAAACGACCGGGCTAGCGCGATCGATCGATCGCGTGAATTTCCGCCTCGATTAGAAGAGCCGAGGGCCGTGGCATCGCGCGGGTCCCACCGATTAGGTCCATCGAGCCAACGCCGAACACACCCTCCCTCGGGGGGTGTGACGTTCGCAATTAAGGTGTGGTTACCTCCAACCCCAAAGTAACCAGAAACATCCAATTAACCTTTTTGGAACTTTCTTGCAGGCAAACGCGCAATAGAAGTATCTATGGGCCTGTCTGCTTTGGGGTGGAGGACTGTTTTCATGTCTCGGCTATTTGGGTTGGGAATACGCACTTTCTGCGGCGTAACATTGCTTTTCTCATTTTTTGGCGGTCTTTATACTTTACCGATACACGCGCAATGGCTGGTCACAGGATACCCCTCGCGTAGGCGCGTGCTTCCAGAAGTCACCGCGGGAGTGACCGCCATGAAACGCGACGCTGCGGGGCGAATTTATGTGCTCGCCACTCCCGCCAACACAATTTTGGTTTTCAGTCCGGAAGGCAGACGCGTCGGGGAAATACCGCAAGCGGAATCCGCGGCGGCCAAGATTCAATTCGCCGTCGATTTCGATCTAGATCCGGACGGCCGCGTTTTTGTGGCAGACCGCGCCGCAAATGCGGTTGAGATATTTTCGCCGGAGGGCGCGCTGATCGCGAAAGTTGCGGTGTTCGCGCCTACCGGCGTGGTGGCTCTTCCCAACAATCAATTTGCCGTGTCGACCTTACGGTCGAAGCGCCTGATCGAAATTCGAGATGAAGACGGGAGACTGGTGCGCAGCTTTGGCGATCCCGCTGACGCCGGGATCACGGCGGACCCCAACAAATTGCAAAACCTTGGAAAGGTTTCCGGGGATGGCGAGGGCGCTATTTACTTTGCGTTCGCCACTCTGCCGGATCCATTGATACGCAAGTTCGACCGATATGGCTACGCCGGGGGCGACGCGCGGTTTGACGCTAGCCACTACGCCCCAAATCTAAGTCCGTCGGCGGATGATCGTGTTCAGTTTGGATTTAATTACAGCCAGTCAAATTTTTCGGACTCTTACAACACGTGGGCGACCATTGGCAATAAGGGCGACGTGCAGTTCGGCGGCGGGCTCTCGCCAGGTTTGTTCTCGCGCGGGGGAAGCGGAGGGCCGGCGACCTCGCAATCAGCGGCGGACAACATTCTGGCGACGGGATTGGCCACCGGCCCGGGAGGTGGCGGACCGGGAGGAATCGCCGGCGGCGGAGTGGTATCGGCACAGGGATCGTATCAGGGAGATTCCCTTCACGTGCACCTCGGAGGCCATTCCTCCAAGTCGAGCGCCAACGGCAACTCTTCGGGAACGTCTTCATCCAGTGCGGTCGGCGCCAGTGATGCGAATCTGCAATTCAATGGTCAAGACTCATCGGCGGACGATCCGTTCGGGCCGTCTAATTCGGATGACGATTCTGCGCTGACTTACTTCAACGCCAACGCTGCGGGGTTCGGCCCCGGCATTCGCGGAGGCGGCGGTGGTTATGGCGGAGGCGGAACGCTTGGTGGCGCGGGGCTCTTCGGAGGTTTCGGGCGCTTCGGCGGCGGGGATATTGCCGGCGGCATCGGCGGTGGCGGATTTTTCTCGCGGGATCTTTCGCTGCAGAACACTCCGAATCTTTCCGAAACTAGCGCCTCGAGTCTGAAGCCCACAGACACGACGCCATCGAATGTGCTGACGGCGCCCACGGCGGGCGGCGCCAACCGTTTCGATGACCGGCGCTTTCACGGAGGTTTTGGGCGGGACATCTACAATTTTACCGGCACAGTGAAGTTGAATCTCGATCACTTCGGCTCTCCGCCGGGCGAGAAACCGGTAATCACGGCAGTGGGCGTCGATCCGGTGTCGCGGGATATCTGGGCGGCGATTGGCCGGGTGCTCGCCCATTTCGACAAGAACGGCGGGTATCTCGGCGAATACTACATCGTCACGCCCGAGGGGGCGCCGTTGCGCGCGAGCGCCATCATCGTGGAAGCAGACCGATTAATCGTCGGGTCGGATTCGCGCGGGGTGTACGAATTTGCGCGGCCGGACCTGCGAGCTGCGGGTTCGTCGGTGCAAGGGGCGGCGATTGCGCCGGGGGCGGCCGCGGAATCCGATGGTTCACGATCGCAATAACCGCACGTGTCCATCGCCAAACCTTTGGAATTGAAAACGAATTCTTCGCAGCCACAGCTAAAATGCTTTTGCTCGTCTGTGGCTCGAAGAAATAATTTTTTGCAAGCACAAAATGCATTGTGGAAAACTTGTGAATTATTTGTGGAGAGTGCGAGCGCGGCGCGTACAGTTTTCTCTTGCTACCGACGTTTCGTTTAGGCAGAATCCCGCCTCGCGTGTTTTACAGCAATTTAAGCCGCGATGTTTCATGACATGCCACAACGCGGGGGCGCGTTGCCGTAACATCTGACCTGGAAAGCCAGACCAAGACATAACCGCTGGACCGGCGGCATTTTCCACAGCATTTCCACTTCGGTGGAAATCGCAATTAAGGGCTGACTCGCTCGATGAACCTTTGGGACAAGATACTCCAGCACACCGAGCGCCGCGTAAATCCGCATAGCTTCGCCACCTGGTTCCGCCCGACACGCATGGACAAGATCGAAGGCGACCACCTGACGGTTCGCGTTCCGACCCGCCTGTTCTGCAAGCGCTTGACGGAGACTTACGGGCAGCTCCTCCAAGCTGTGCTTACCGAGATCGGGAAACCGCAAACGCATTTGGAATTTGTCTGCGCCGAATCGGAACCAGTGCAGGTCGCCGCGCCGGTTAGCCCGCAGGCGAAGCTCGACTTCGACGCGGTAACGAATCAACTGAACGCGCGTTACACCTTTGATTCATTCATCGTGGGTGCTTCAAATCAATTCGCGCATGCGGCAGCGGTAGCCGTGGCCGAGCAGCCTTCCAAATCTTACAACCCGCTGTTTTTGTATGGCGGAGTCGGACTGGGCAAGACGCACTTGATGCAAGCCATTGGACACACGCTCAAGCGCCGCAATCCGGCGTTGCGGCTTACCTACATCAGCGCCGAAAAATTCACGAACGAAGTCATTGCGTCGATTCGTTTTGAACGGATGGCCGGATTCCGCGACCGGTTCCGGAACATGGATGTGCTGATGGTCGATGATATTCAATTCATCGCTACCCGCGAGCGGACCCAGGAAGAGTTTTTCCACACGTTCAATGCGCTCTACGATCAACAGAAGCAGATCGTCATCTCTTCCGATTGCCCGCCCAAGGAAATTTCCTCGATCGAAGAGCGCCTACGCTCTCGTTTCGAGTGGGGCTTGATCGCGGACATTCAGCCGCCGGATCTGGAAACCAAGATCGCCATTCTGCAAAAAAGAGCGGAGAGCGAACGCGTGCAGCTGCCCGATGATGTGGCGGAATACATCGCGCGCGCGATCAAATCCAACATTCGCGAGCTGGAAGGCGCGCTCACGCGTTTGATGGCCTACGCGTCGCTGACCGGGGCCACCGTGAATCTGGCCACGGCGCAGCAAGTGTTGAAGAACATCATCGACACCCAGGAAAAGAAAGTCACCATCGAGCAGATTCAGAAGCGCGTAGGGGAAGTATTTGGCTTGCGCGCGCAGGATTTGAAGGTGCGCAGCAACTCCCAGCAAATCGCCTTTCCGCGCCAGGTTGCCATGTTCGTGGTCAAGCAACTGACCTCCGCTTCGCTGCCGGAAATCGGGCGGCAATTCGGCGGAAAACACCACACCACCGTGCTGCACTCGATCAACAAGATTGAGAGCCAGCGGCTCACCGACAAAGATTTGAACAAAAAAATCAACAGGCTACTCGACTCATTCGGTTAGATTTAGCCTTAGTACTACACCCCGCCTGAGAATCGCCCTGTGGACTCCTTGTGCATCGCTACCGTCGCTTTTTTGGTGGGCGTAAATTGACTGCGTTGCTCACAGGCTGGACCGAATTTCCACAATGGGACGCGGGGTTCAACTGGCTCGGTACGCTGGGCTTGACGCGATTTGCGCGATTTCCACAGATGCGGCGACGGCGACGGGGTTTGTTATATATTTAAGTAGTTAAAGAAAAGCAGTACAGTAGCCGCAGCAAAAATCAACGCACGCACCGTGAGGATTGCCCCAGATGGAATTCAGCGTAAAGCGATCGGATCTCCTGGACGAACTCGAGATGACGCAAGGCGTCGTCGAGCGCAAGACGACGATCCCCATTCTTTCGAATCTGTTGGTCGAAGCCAAGGGCAGCCGCCTGACCATTACGGCGACCGACTTGGAGCTGAGCATCCGGACGTCGTGCGACGCCAAAGTAAAGAAGGAAGGCGCGGGAACCATTCCGGCCAAGAAACTTTTTGAATTGTTGCGGCTGCTGCCCGAAGACGGCGAGATCAAATTCAAGCTACAGGAAAACCATTGGGTGCACATCACCAGCGACCGGCGCAATTACAAGCTGGTCGGCATGTCTAAGGATAATTTTCCGGCGCTACCGGCGTTTCCGCATGCGATGGTGAAGATTCCGGCAAGCCTGCTGGCGACCGCGATCGCCAAGACGACCTTTGCGATTTCTCTGGAGGAGTCGCGCTACACGCTGAATGGCGCGCTCATGGTGCTGAAACCGGGCTCGCTGGCCATGGTGGCTACCGACGGGCACCGCTTGGCGATGGTCGAGACGGATCACAAGTTCGAAGGATTCACCGCCGAGACGCGCGTGCTGGTTCCCAAGAAAGCCATGACCGAGATTCAGCGGCTGGTGGGAAAAGCCGGCGACGATGTGCAGGTCGAATTCGCGCAGGACGAAAGCCACCTGTTTTTCCAGGTCGGCCGGCGATTGCTGACTTCCCGGAAACTTACGGGCCAATTTCCCAATTACGAAGCGGTGTTGCCGCGCGACGCGAACAAGACGCTGTCGCTCGAACGGGTTGAACTTCAAGATGCCCTCCGGCGCGTTTCGCAACTCGCGGACCAGCGCTCGCATGCGGTGAAGTTCATGCTCTCGAATGAAGGCCTGGAACTTTCGTCGTCGAGTCCCGAATACGGCGAAGCGAAAGAAGTGATCGAGAAAGAATATAAGGGCGAGACAATCTCGATCGGTTTTAACGCGCAATATCTACTCGATTTTCTGGCCGCCGCCACCGATGGGCCGATCAGCTTTGAGCTGAAGGACGAACAATCGGCCGGCCAGCTGCGCCCCACCGGCGATGAAGCCACGCGCTATCGTTATGTCGTAATGCCCATGCGCATTTGATCACGGCGCGCTCGAAACGTCGTTCAAATCCCTCAAAATCAGCCGAAAACGCCCACCAAATCCACTACTTTTGGCGCTGGTTTGCCAGTCCCAATTTGGGCCTCCATTCTTGGATTATAACCCCCGTAAACTATTGATCTGTATATACATAATTCCCTCCCAGCCGTGGAGTTTGGCCTTGTGCAATTAGTATCGATTATGTAAAATCGTTGTGTTCAAGGATCCTCCTGAACGGCACTACATTCGGCCCAAACCAGCCTCGTTTTTGCGTGTCCGCGCCAGGATGCGCGGGGCTAAATCTGGATCGGATGTCCCCCTTTCCGCGGGGGAAAACGAAAAGCTCCGCCGTGTCTCACCGAAATTTCGGAATGGGACGGGATGGAGCCGCAACCCTTCGAGTCTCACCGGCGCCGCCGGGCGCCGTCGAATCATCGAGCAGCAATGCTGCGATTTTTCGAGCAAGCGAGACCAATGGGCAAGGCCAGTGTCGGCAAATCCACGCGACCGCCTTCCCGAGTTTGGCTACACGCACGTGTCATCTGAGGAGAAGCACGACCCATGGCTGAAAAAGAAACTGCGGGCGGAAAAGCCGCCGGGCACAAGTACGACGCGACCTCGATTAAAGTCTTGGGCGGACTCGAAGCGGTCCGCAAACGCCCCGCGATGTACATCGGTTCCACGGGCGAGATGGGATTGCACCATCTGGTGTGGGAAGTCGTTGATAATTCGGTCGACGAAGCAATGGCGAATTTCGCCGACGAAATCAACGTAACGGTGCACGAAGACAACAGCGTCACCGTGATCGACAACGGGCGCGGCATTCCAGTGGACATGCATGCCACGGAAAAAAAGCCCGCCGCCGAAGTCGTGATGACCGTGCTGCATGCCGGCGGAAAATTCGACAGCGACACGTACAAAGTCTCGGGCGGACTGCACGGCGTCGGCGTTTCGGTGGTCAACGCGCTTTCCGACTGGCTGGAACTGGAAATCTGGCGCGATGGCGAAGTTTGGGAACAGTCCTACGAAAAAGGAATTCCCACGTCGAAGCTGAAGGCGTCGGGCAAGACGCGCAAGACCGGCACGAAAATTACGTTTCACGCCGACCCCACGATTTTTACCACCACTGCCTATACCTACGACACGCTAACCCAGCGGCTGCGCGAACTCGCCTTCCTGAATAAAGGGCTGAAGATCACGCTGGATGACGAACGCAACGGCAAGAAAACGGAATTCCGCTACACCGGCGGCATCGCGGAGTTCGTCAAGCACTTGAATAAGGGCAAAGGCGTTCTGCACGATTCGCCGCTGTACATCGAAGGGAAGCGCGATCAGGTGGAAGTGGAAATCGCGCTGCAGTACAACGACAGCTACACGGAAAACGTTTTCGCCTTCGCCAATACGATCAATACGGTGGACGGCGGCACGCATCTTTCTGGTTTTCGTTCCGCTTTGACCCGCACCATCAACTACTACGCGAATTCGTTCGGCATGCTCAAGGAACAGAAGGACGAAGTCACCATCAACGGTGACGACGTGCGCGAAGGCCTGGTCGCCGTGATTTCTGTAAAACTTCCGCAGCCCCAGTTTGAAGGCCAGACCAAAGGCAAGCTGAACAGCGACATCAAGGGCGTCGTCGAGCAGATGGTCAACGAAAAACTTGGCGAATATTTCGACAAGCATTCCTCCATCGCGCGCAAGATCATCGGCAAGTGCATCGACGCGGCTCGCGCGCGCGAAGCGGCCCGCAAGGCTCGCGAATTGACTCGCCGGAAATCGGCGCTCGATTCGAGTGGGTTGCCGGGCAAGCTTTCAGATTGCCAGGAACGCGATCCGGAGCGCTGCGAGATTTTCCTGGTTGAGGGTGAATCGGCCGGCGGCTCGGCCAAGGGCGGCCGCGATCGCCGCTATCAGGCCATCCTGCCGCTGAAGGGCAAAATTCTCAACGTCGAGAAAGCGCGTTACGACAAAATGCTGGGGCACGAAGAAATTCGCTGCATTATCACGGCGCTGGGCACCGGAATCGGCAAAGACGATTTCGACGCAAACAAACTGCGCTACCACAAAGTAATCCTGATGACCGACGCGGACGTCGACGGCAGCCACATCCGCACACTGCTGCTCACGTTCTTCTTTCGGCACATGCGCGAGCTGATCGAACGCGGGCACATCTATATCGCCCAGCCGCCTTTGTACCGGGTGAAGCGGGGGAAAATGGACCGCTACATCCGCGACGAAGGCGAATTCGCGCGCGAAGTGATGAAGCGCGCCACCGAAGAACACTCGGTGAAGGGCAAGAACGGGAAGGCCATCGAGGGCGGCGACCTAACGACTTTCCTGCTGAATATTCAGGAATACGATCAAGTGGCTGCGAAATTTGGCCGGCGCCTGCGCGAGCCTAAGCTGGTCGAGCTGCTCGCCGAAAGCGAACTCGACAAAAAGGCCGACTTTGGCGACAAGAAAAAACTGCAGGAACTGGCCAAGGCGATCGAAAAGTCGAAACTCGACGTCGAAGCGAAATTCATTTTCGACGAAGAGCACAGCCTGCACGAACTGGTGTTGAAAAACGGCACTGAGCGCAAAATCAATTGGGCCCTAGCCTCGACTCCCGAATACAAGCGGCTGCGCACCCTGCATTCGGCCATCGCCGACCTGAACCGCGGCCCGTTCACCGTGGCGCACGGCAGCGACAAAGTCGTGAAAGAGGATTCCACGGGCGTGCTGAACTACGTGCTCGAGGACGCCAAGAAGGATTTCACTATCACCCGCTTCAAGGGTCTGGGCGAAATGAATCCCGAGCAGCTCTGGAACACCACCATGAACGCGGAAGTACGCACGCTGCTGAAAGTGCGCCTCGAAGACGCCGTGGCGGCCGAAACGATATTCTCGACGCTGATGGGCGAGAACGTGGAAGAGCGCCGCAAGTTCATCGAAGACAACGCGCTTGACGTGGTCAACCTGGACATTTAATCCGTTGAACTTTCAACTGGTGTGGAAAATTTTGCCGGGTCTGCGTGGGCTCAGTTGCTCGGATTTCCGGGCGACTCCCACGGACGATCCGAACAACGATAAAGGCGTGGCGTTTGAGTGCGCTACCCAGACGAAATGCGATGCATTCATGCGCGAGCTGGAAACGCATTTCGGCCCGCAGCGATTTTCGAACAACGCCACGGCTTTCGAAACCGTGAAGGCGTACGTCGCGGGACGGACTCTTTAAAAGATCAGCAGCTCACAATTTTAAGACGAGGGACGAATGGCGGACGAACTGAATCAGTCGATTACTACTCCGGTTGATATTGAATCGGAAATGAAAAAATCGTACCTGGATTACGCCATGAGCGTAATCATCGGCCGCGCGCTGCCCGACGTGCGCGACGGATTGAAGCCGGTGCACCGCCGGATTCTTTTCGGCATGTACGAACTCGGCCTGACGTCCACCAAGTCCTACCGCAAGTGCGCCAAGATTGTCGGCGAAGTCCTCGGCAAATTCCATCCGCACGGCGATACGCCGGTCTACGACGCGCTCGTCCGCCTCGCGCAAGATTTCAACATGCGGTACCCGCTGGTCGACGGCCAGGGAAATTTCGGGTCCGTCGACGGCGATCCTCCGGCGGCGATGCGTTATACCGAAGCGCGCCTTTCGAAAATCGCCGAGGAAATGCTGGCGGACATCGAAAAGGAAACCGTCGATTTCGTTCCGAACTTCGATGAGAGCGAAAAAGAGCCGGTCGTTCTGCCGACCCGCGTCCCCAACCTGCTGGTCAATGGCTCTTCCGGTATCGCGGTAGGCATGGCCACGAATATTCCGCCGCACAACCTGAAAGAAGTGGTCGAAGGCGCGATCCTGCTGATCGAAGAACCGGAAACCACGCTGAAGAAGATGATGAAAGTTGTTCCGGGCCCGGATTTTCCCACTGCCGGATACATCTACGGCCGCGACGGAATCGAACAGGCGTACAAGACCGGCCGCGGCTCGTTCAAAATGCGGGCCAAAGCTTCGATTGAAAAGCGCGGCAAAGACCGCGAAGACATCGTGGTCACCGAGCTTCCGTACCAGGTGAACAAAGCCCGCATGATTTCCCACATTGCGGAGCTCATCAACGAAAAGAAGATCGAAGGCATCGCCGACATTCGCGACGAGAGCGACCGCCAGGGCATGCGCATCGTCATCGAGGTGAAGCGCGACGAAGAGTCCCAAATCATCCTCAACAAGCTGTTCAAGCTCACCCAGATGGAAGAGTCGTTCAGCATGATCATGCTGGCGATCGTTGCCGGGCAGCCCCGTGAACTGGGCATCCTGGACCTGCTGCGTTTGTTCGTCGAGCATCGTATCGACGTGGTTCGCCGGCGTTCGCAGTACGAGCTGCGCAAAGCCGAAGAGCGCGAACACATTTTGCTGGGATACCAGATCGCGCTCGATTACATCGATGAAGTGATCCGCATCATCCGCGGATCGGCCAGCCGCGCCAACGCGCGCGAAAACCTGCACGACTATTTTCTGGACAAGAAAATATCGATCAGCGAAGACGGCAAGGCCAAGAGTCTGGCCGGCGTGAAGCTGAATAACAAGAAGTACGGCATACCTTCCGCCATCGAAGGCCTCAGCTACGCGCAGATCGACGCCATCCTCGAACTGCAACTGCACCGGCTGACCCGGCTTTCCACCGAGGATATTCTTAATGAGCTGAAGGCGATTCGCGAGCGCATCGCCGAACTCCGCGAAATTCTAGGCAGCGAGAAGAAGTTGAAAGCCGTGATCGTGGCGGAGCTGCGTGAAATCCTGAAGCAGTATGGCGACGAGCGCCGCACCCAGATCGTCGACCGCGTGGAAGAAATTAAACTCGAAGACCTGATCAAAGACGAAGAAATGGCCATCACCGTTAGCCACGCGGGCTACGTCAAGCGCACCTCCGTCGACACCTACCGCCATCAATCCCGCGGCGGCAAGGGCCGCATCGGCGCCAAAACGCGTGACGACGATTTCGTCGAGCACTTCTTCACCGCGTCCGCGCACAGCTACATCCTGCTGTTCACTTCGAAGGGTCGCGTGTACTGGCTGAAGGTTTACGAAATTCCGGAAGCGGCGGCAGCGACCCGCGGAAAAGCCATCGGCAACCTGGTGCGTTTCCAGGAGAACGAAAAGCTCACCGCCGTGGTGCCGGCGCGCGATCTGGAGCAGGCCGACCGTTATGTGTTCCTCGCGACCAAGAGCGGCACGGTGAAGAAAACCGGGCTCGCGGAATTCTCCAATCCGCGTCCGTCAGGCATCATCGCCATCAATCTGGACGGCAGCGACGAATTGATCGGCGCCAAACTTACCGACGGCATGCAGATGATTTTCCTGGCCAGCCACGACGGCCAGGCCATTCTATTCCGCGAAACTGAGGTGCGTTCCATGGGACGCGCGGCCGGCGGCGTGAACGGCATGGATCTGGGGAAGGGCGATTACGTGGTCAGCATGGACGCGGTGCAGCCGGATTTCGGGATCATCGAGAAGGAATACAAGAAATCGACGCGGAACCTCGATGAGCTCGAAAGCGATCAGATCCGCGATTCGCTGACTTCGCTGATGCTCACTGTGGCGGAAAAGGGCTACGGCAAACGCACACCGCTCGCGGAGTACCGCGTGACCTCGCGCGGCGGCAAAGGCGTCATCAACCTGAAATCTACCGACCGCAACGGGCCGGTAGTGGCGGCGCTGCAAGTTCGCGAAGATTCCGACGTAATGATCATCACCGGTCACGGCAAAGTGATTCGCGTGCACTCGGGCGAAATTCGTGAGGCCGGACGCTCGACGCAGGGCGTGCGGTTGTTGCGCCTGGACGAAGGCGACCGCATCGCGGCCGCGGCATCGATCCTCGAAGAGGAAGAAGCGGTCGTCGCCGTGACGGGAGAAAAGCCCGAACCCGAAAAGAAATAGCTTCCGCGTCTGAGTAGCCAGATTATGGGATGGTTAGTCCTGGCCGTAGGACCGATCGCGCTCGCAGCGATTATTTTGTGGGCGAGGGATCGGTATCGCGATGCTCATAACATTTCCGAGGCAACCAGAAAACTCATCGACGGTAAGAACGTCGAGATTGCAAAGGGCTTCATCTTTGGTTTTTATTTTCTCGGTTGTGCATACCAAGCTATCGAAACGACAGCCTTCAGGCAGCGTATTCTCTTCGCCGGCACCTCCATTGTGTGTTTATGGTTTTGCCTGATTAGATATCAGAACTACAGAAGAATTCGGATCGATTTAAAAAAACGTGTAGGGCCAAATTTACCGGATGTCAGCGACTAGTTTTTCCCATCATTCTGCTGGCGCGATGTAATACCCTGGCCTGGCACGCACGGTGACGTTCTTACGGTCCACTTCTACTTTGATTTCGTGATAGCCCTCCGGATCCTCGCCAGACGGGCGATAGCTGATGGTGTACTGCGCGTGCAGCTCACCGCCGATGGCATCCATCCCTTTTTCGATCGAGCGATCCCGGATCGGATTCATATGCAAGCCGCCAGTGGCTTTGCTGGCTACGGCGAGAGAATTGGTGGTCAGCGCGTTCTTCCCGGTTTTCACCAGCCAGATCGCCAGCGCTAGCAAATCCGGATTTTCGTTGATGTGCTCGGGTTTGCCGCGCAGGTCGGCCATCGCAGTGCTCAGACCAATCGAATAAATCGTCACATTGGCCAGCTGCGCCTGGCGCAGCACTTCGCCCAGGCGCGCTTCGCTGCCGGAATCCTGGGCTTCGCCCACCACCAGCATCACGCGCCGTCGTACCGCGGGCCGTTCGCTCAGCATTCCAATTCCTCGTGCCATCGCGTCGTAGAGCAGCGATTCGTCGACGCCGATGGGGAGATGTTCGATGACGTCGCGCACGGCGTCGTTGTCGGTAGTGAATTTCGCGCGCAAGTCCACAGTGCTATCGTAGCTGATGACGGCTGCTTCGGAGGTTTGGGCCATCACCGTCTCGGTAAAAATAATTCCCGCGCGCTTCATGGTCGGAAACATCGGGGCGATGTGCGAGCTGGCTTCCATGACCAGCACAATGGAAAGCGGATCGCCGCCCACATCGAAGTGGTCGATTTTCTGTTCGGTTCCGTTGTCGTACACCTTGAAATTCGGCTCTTTCAAATCCAAAACCATTTCGCCGGAAGAGTCGCTGACAATCACGGGCGTCGTAACCTGGTTCACGCGCACGCGGATAGCGTGCTTGAGCTGTTCGGCGGGCGGCATCGGTTCCGGCTGTGTGCCAGGTTTGGCATGCAGCGGGCCTGGGGGCGCATCCTGGCCGCGTACTGCAGGCGCACCGGCGGAAAGGCCGAGGAGCAGCGCGACAATGGCTGCGCTGGTCAGGTGCGCGAATCCGCGTTTTCGGGCCGAAAAATAACGGTGCAGCAATGCGCTTTTCATACCGTGGTCATTCGCGGTGAACCGAGGCACTGTATCTGATTCGTTCGCCCAGGCAGGCGTTGCTTAGCTAGCACTAGGGAGAGCCCAGCGCCACTGGCATTCGGCGGGAGTTCTCCTAAAATGTTAAGTTCGGATCAAAGCGAAGAGGAGACGAAGTGAAGAAGCGCGCGCGAGTGAAGAAGCAGCCTGGGAAACGGCGGAAGAATAGAGTGAAAGGGCTGCCCATCCCGAAGTTGATGTATCAGGATCCGTCGTTCATGGAGAGCTTGCCGGCCCGGCCCTTGCGGATTCTGGCAGAGTACCTGGATCCACTGGCGCGGCTGCGCCAGGAGAATGTTGGCGACACGATCGTCATGTTCGGTTCAGCCCGCGTGCAATCGCGGGAGAAAGCGCTGGCGCAGTTACGCGCGCTGCAGAACAAGGCACCGAAGAAACGCACGCCGGAATGGCGCAGCAAAATTACCGCAGCGCGCTCGCTGCTGCACATGTCGCGTTACTATGAAGAAGCCCGCGAGCTGTCGCACCGGATTACCTCCTGGGCGATGACGCTGGGCAATGAGCCGCGGCGCTTCGTGATCTGTTCGGGAGGCGGGCCGGGAATTATGGAGGCGGCGAATCGCGGCGCCTCGGAAGCGGGCGGGCCGTCGGTGGGGCTCAGCATTCAGTTGCCGCACGAGCAGTCATCGAACCCGTACATTTCGCCGGAGCTGAATTTTTATTTTCATTATTTCTTCATGCGCAAGCTGTGGTTCGCGCAGATGGCCAAGGCTTTGATCGTTTTTCCCGGCGGTTTCGGCACCATGGACGAGCTGTGGGAAATGCTGACGCTGCTGCAAACCAACAAACTGTCTTCGCACCACTTGATTCTGATTTATGGCCGGGAATATTGGGACAAGGTGCTGAGCTGGCGGCACCTGGTGCGCACCGGCATGATCAACGAAAAAGAATATAAGATGCTGCAGTTTGCGGATTCGGTGGATGAAGCCTTCGATCACGTGCGCCGGGATCTGGAAGCGCATCACTTGATTCTCGATTCCGAGGGCGAGCCGCCGCGGCGTCCGCACCAGCTGATTCCCAACGTGATGCGCCCCTAGAAACTTGGGTACGCTCGTAGCTCGCGACGAAACAAAAAAAGGCGGAAGGAGACCGGCTCCTTCCGCCTTTTGCTTTCATTGCTCGGGACATTCACCGATGGCAATGAGGTACTGACGCGTTATTAGTTGTTGGAAACCGGTTCCAGTTCAAAAACCGCCTTGAAGCGGCGGGTCTCATCCTGGTCGTGCAAAAGCACTACCGGAGCAACCCGCAGGGAATTTTTGCAATCCCGGCAGGTCGCGGCTTCACCCTGCAGATCCTGAACGAATCCGTCGGTGAAGTGATACTCGGCGCGCGGCCGGCGAGCTGCTTTGGTGCCCTTCGCGCCACACTGGGGACAGGTGAATTCCACACGGTCTTCCAGCGGATCGCGATTAAGCGCAGCCCAGGCGGTGTAGCGAACGCCGATCGTCTCCAAAGAATTTCTGCTCATGATGACTCCCCCTTCTGCCGAAAAACACTGCACTAATTCTAAGAATCACTAGTGTTTAGACGCACGACACGTCCAAATCGATGCATCAATCGGCCGAAATTCGTAAGTATCGAGAGCGAGACCAGTTAGCGTTTCGTGGCGGAACCGAGATCGCCGGCTAGTTCACGGTCAATCGAACGCTTCGCAGAGCTTCGCGTGCCCAGTTGTTTTGGTCTTCGACGGCGGCCAGCGGGAACCCCTTCGATTCGTCGGTGTCTAAATCTCGTAAGAAATCGCGAGCTCCGTAGCGCACTTAGGACCAACCACAAGAAAGTCATTCGCAGGTTTGTGCAGCGGTGCGGAGGTGTGTGCATGAGCGAAATGGGAAGCCTGTCGGGCTGCATTTTGGAGAATGATCCGGTGGCTCTCGGGCGGGAACGACGGCTGCGCGGCAAGGCGTTGATCGCTTCCGTCGGACTTGAAGTCGGGCTGGTCTCGGCGCTGCTCATTTGGCCGTTACTCTCGCCGGGGATTTTGGGCGGAAGACTGACCGTTACGCCGTTGCCACCTTACCGCGGAGCGGTTGGCGATGTGTATGCGCGGCCGCGCAGCCTGCATCCCGCGGTGGGAAGGAATGAAGCGCCGCGAGTGTGCCTGTTCTGCGCACACCCCGCGGCGCCAACTCATTCGTCTAGTTCTGGCGATAGCCGCGAAACCGCGAACAGCGGTGCTCCGGATGTGGGCCTGGGGGTTGGAGGCGATGTCAGCGGACCATTCATTCCAGGGACTGACGCTGGCGGCAATCACATGCCCATTGAGATCAAGAAGCCCGAACCGCCGCACCTGGCGCCGCGGCCAATGAGCGAAGGCGTGATGGCCGCGGCATTGATTTACAAAGTGCAGCCGGCTTACCCATGGATGGCGCGAAACCTTCACGTTGCGGGAACGGTGCGGCTGGGCGCAATCATCGGCACCGACGGAAGAATTCGAGAACTCGAAGTAATCAACGGCAATGCTTACCTACAGGCAGCGGCTGTCGCCGCGGTCCGTCAGTGGCGCTACCGGCCGACGCTATTGAACGGAGTCGCGGTCGAAGTTGAAACGTTCATCACCGTGAATTTCGTACTGGATCAACCTTGAGGCGAAAAAGGGCTGAGCAACCAGAGTTTTCTACAACAGCGGTTCGCCGGAATTCAGGCCGATCACCTGACGGGCGGCATCACGGAGGCGCACGATTTCGTGCCAATCGTCACCTGCAGCAGGATCAGGGGAAAGAAGCGGACCGAACGTAACGGTGATTTTTCCGTGGCGAGGCAGGATGGTTTTGTCGCGCAAAATTTCACGAGTGCCGCGCAAAGACACAGGGCAAATCGGTCGCAGAGTGTCAACGGCGGATTTGAACGCGCCCAACTGAAATGGACGAATACCAGCCATCGACGTAAAGGTTCCTTCCGGATAAATAACAATCGACTCGCCATTTTTCAGTGCCGCGTTCACTTCCTCGGACTGGCGGATGCGCGCTTGCGTGTCGCTGCGGTCAAAAGACAATTGTCCGCTGCGCGCGGCCAGCGTGCTGATGAACGGCATGTCGCGCACTTCGGCTTTCATAACGAATCGCACGTTGGGTGGCAGACACGCGAGCGTCACCACGGTGTCGAGATAGCTAGCGTGGTTTGGCACAAAAATCCACGGCCCGCCTTTGGCGAGCTGGTCGAGAATCTCGCCGCCTTGCACGCGAATCGGAATACCAGCCGCGCGCAGCATCTGGCGCGCGCCGGCGTGGACGAATCGCGTAGCGCGTTTCGGATCGCGCGTGAGCGAGACCAGAACCCACAACGGGAGCAACACGACCGAGAATGCAGCAAGCGCGCACACACCGTATAAATTCTCCAGAACTCGGCCGGCCGTGCTTTTCAGCCAAGCCCAAGCGGTAGGCGCAGCGCCCCGCACGGCCAGCTTGGCAATTTGCATCGAAGCGGACTGCTGCTTCTTGCCGAGCTTTCCTTCGAGGTAAAGGCGCCGCGTATCGCTGCGGCGCAACTTCCCGCTGGAAGTTTTGGGGATGGATTGCGGCCGCAGCAACGCAATCACATCCGGAGGCAGGCCCAATGCCTCGTCGACCGCACGCGAAATTTCGGCTTCGATTTCCTTGGCGCTGCGCGGGTCACGAATTTCCGCGGTGACGATCAGCCGTTCTGTGCCGGTGCGTTCGTCCGGCGCCCCGAAAGCGACCACGCAGCCGGTGCGCACGCCCTTCACCCGGCCCGCTATCTCTTCGATTTCATGGGGGTACAAATTGCGGCCCGCCTTGATGATCACGTCTTTCGCGCGGCCGGTGATGTAGATCTCGCCTTCGCCCCAATACGCCAGGTCACCGGAATTCAGCCAGTCTCCATCGCGCATCAATTCGCGTGTCGCCTCCGGATTGCGGTAGTAACCACTTGTGGCGGAGGGGCTGCGGAACCAAAGCTGACCTTCCTGGCGATCGCCCAAATTGTTACCTTCCGCATCCACAATGCGAACCTCGACGGAAGGCAACGGCTTGCCGGCGTTGACGAATTCCAGCGTGGCCGCATCGCCGGCGCGTGCGGGAATCGCGCGGCCTTCGGATTCGAACGTCGCGCGCTCGATGCGATCCACTTTGTAGCCATCGCCAAGCCGCGGCACGGAAATGGCGAGCGAGGCTTCGGCCAGTCCGTAGACGGCCATGAGCGCCTTGGGATTGAAACCGTGCGGCGCGAAGCGTTTGGCGAAGCGCTCGAGAGTTTCGGCGCGCACTGGTTCCGCGCCGTTGGTCGCCGCACGCCAGCAACTCAGATCCAGTCCTTCCAAATCTTTGTCCGCGATTTTCCGGATGCAAAGTTCATAGGCGAAATTTGGAGCAGGAGCGATGGTCGCTCGATGCTTTTGAATTGCGCGCAGCCAGCGCTCCGGCCGGCTGAGGAACGCGAGTGGCGACATGACGATCAACGGAATTCCGATGAAAAGCGGAACAAACCACGCGCCGATCAATCCCATGTCGTGGTACAGCGGCAGCCAGGAGACGCAGGCGTCGTCCGGTCGAATTTCCAAGCCGGAAACGATGGCGTGAATATTGGCCAGCAGGTTGGCGTGGGTCAGCACCACGCCTTTGGGATCGCCGGTGGATCCCGAAGTGTATTGCAGGAAGGCAATGTCTTCGCCGCCCGCCTGATGCGAGAGGTTTTCGACCGGCCGCCATTGCGTCGGCGCCGGCGCTCCGTTGGCCGAGGCCGCGGGGTTGGCCGTGGATAATTTTTGCGCGTTGAGCACTTCGCGCAAACTCGGCACACGTGGCTTTAACAGCTTGGCCAGGTTTTCGGCCTGCCGCCAGGTAATCAGAAATTGCGTTTCGGCGTTGCGCAAAATATTGGCTTGGCGAGTGGCGTATTCGGCGATGCGGTCGGCGCGAAACGGCGGATAAATCGGGACGGGAATGCCGCCGGCTAGCAGAATCCCGGCGAACGTATAAAAAAACTCCGCGCACGTGGGAAGCATAATCGCGACGGTCTGGCCAGGTTGAAGGCCGCGTCGCCGAAGTTCGAGCGCCACCATCGAGGCGTGCTCGTACAAATCGCCGAAGGTAATCGTCCGGAGCTGGTCATCTTCTTCGTAGACCTGAACATGGACGCGATTGGGTTCGCCGCGTCCGCGCAGTCGGATAATTTCGGTAAGCGTCGTCGCCTGGTGAATCTGTTCCTGGACATCGGGTCGCGCGAGCGCCGGCGCGGTAGCAGCGCCAGCTCCAGAAGAAGAAGCAGTCCCCGGGAATTTGGCAGCGATCGATGGGGCGGCTACCTCGGCGCCACCGCCGCTGGCACCGGCGGAGAATTCCTGGGCGAGAATCGCGTCAATTAAATCCTGCACCGTATCGGCTTCGGCGACCACTCGATCCGGCAGCCGCGCGCCGCACGCGTCGCCCAGCCGCAGCATCAATTCCACGCGTTCGAGGCTGCCCAGGCCGAGTTCGCGCTCCAAATGCGCTTGGGGGCCTCTCCCTCGAAGTTCTTCGAGGCCCCGCGTCCCGGCCAGCTCGACGAGCAACTGGCGCACCGAGGCCAGAGCCTGCGCTTCCACGGCGTGCCTACGCTCGAGTTTCGTTCCGGTTGCGCTCACAGCATTGGCGGGGAGTCGTTGGTTGCGCGGACATTCACGCGCGCTCATGCACGGTCGTCACCGCTAGGCCGAGCCTAGCACCGCCGCTCGTTGCGTTCAATGTGCCGAGGCCGCGGCGGCCACCCCGGCAATTTCACAGCGAAGGTGCCGCGAAGCGTGCCGGAGGTACCTTCGTACCGGGACCAAATGAACCGAGTGGCCTATCGACCGCGCCGCATGCAAAAGGCACTCTATGAATGTATTCGAGGCCGCCCCCAAGCGCTTCGAATGTCTGCACCTCCATCACCCCATGCCCACGAGCGGCCGGAACCCCCACCGGCCGCTCATTTTTTTTCGGCCCCGTACGTGTGCGCTGAATCACAACGGAAGACAGAGTGATTTCGCTGCAGACGAACACGGATCTGCGGCGAGCTGAAAGGATCGCGCGACTCTTAGATCCGAAGATTTGCCTTAACTATCGCCGGGGGCCCGGACGATACATTCCTACGGGACGTGTGCGCGCGCGAAACCTGGGCATCAGGGGCGGCGGCACGCTGTGCAGCGGGGCACCGCACTGATTGCAGCATTCCTGCGGGGTGTCACGAAGGCGCAGCCACTGGCCGCGGGCCGCGCAATGGGGATTCAGGCACTGAACTGTTCCGCCTGCCAGCGTGTGCATCGCAGCCTCCGTCGTACAGCAGCAACGCGCGAGAAATATCGCGTTAATGAGCGGAATTCTGCGCCCGCAGCCCTAGTGAGTCAAGAAAAATATCCACTATTAGTAGGGGTACATATTCGAGAAGCCGCAAACGGAGAATCGCGCGAAGCGGAGCAGACGGGCGTTCGATTTGGAAAAAGCTCAATCGTGACTGACTGGCGGATTATTCTGCGGCGAAGCCTTCAGCAGCGTTTCCAATTCGGCCAGCTTCTTCTCGGCTTCGTCGATGGCTTGCTGCTTTTCGGCGATTTTGGCCTGCTCGTCGGTGAGCTTGCGCGCGCCGGCGCGATCGTTGGAATAATCTGGCTTGCTGTAATACATCTGCGAATCGAGTACCTCGGTCCGCTGCATGAGATCGAGATCGGTTTTCATGCTGGCAATATTTTCTTTGGCGTCGTTAATTTGGGCCTGAATTTTTGCGTCAAGGTCGGCTTGATTGGGCGCTGGGCCGGGCGCCGGGGCTGCGGGATTGGCGCCCGCGGCACCATCCGGGGAAGCGACTACCGTTCCATCAGGAGCCACCGCGGGATTTGCACCGTCGGCTATCGCATCATTCGATCCCACTACGCTGATTTCGTGGCCCGCCTTGGGAATCGTGTCGTTGTCCCAGACCCGCGCCGACTTGGATTGGTCTTTCTTGCTGTCCTGGGCGCGTTTGGCGGCAGCAGCGAGGGGATCGGACGTAGATTGCCCCGACGATTGCGCGGAGAGCGCGCCGGCCGGTAGAACCAATAGAATTCCCAGGCCCAACGCGTGGGCGAATTTTGCGGATTTCATCTGCGCCTCCCAATGACGTGCTGGTATAGGCTAATTCTAGCCGTCATGGCGTGAGCATGGCGAAATGCGTCAGACCGAGCACCCAAAAAGGCACCTGTACGGTGCGGCAGTTCGCACGACTTTCTCCGCCGCACATTAGCCAGGAACCCAGACTAAACCCTTGTGTGTTTAGCTGGTGCTCGGCATACTCTCCGCAACTTTTATCGCCAACGCAAGATTCGTACTTGGGAGGCGCTGTGAAAATCGCATTGAGAATCGGACTGTTCTTATTTATCGCGTTGCCGGGAATGTGGTCTGCGGCAGGCGCACGCCAAATCTCGGCGCCCTCGACACTCATGGCCAGCGCCCCGCCAATCCAGGTTCAGG
>Ga0209169_10000376_pt1 | contig 26909 bp, 27 predicted proteins | sample HubBroMetageWRM4_FD_188346 | JGI IMG/M metagenome (GOLD analysis project Ga0209169, IMG submission 188346) | Warmed soil microbial communities from the Hubbard Brook experimental Forest, New Hampshire - Hubbard Brook CCASE Soil Metagenome WRM 4... | ecosystem: Environmental > Terrestrial > Soil...
CCAACGGCCATTGCCATTCGGAAACGGATGCACTGCGACCAACCGATGATGAAATCGCAGCGCCAGCTCGTCGGGTGAATAGGATTTATTCTCCATCCAAAAGCGGGTGTCATCGATCGCGGTTCGAAGCTCCGTTTCAATCAGGTGGGATTTGACGCCAAGATTGCGCTCGGTCGTTCTGAATCTCCCCGCCCATCGCCATACGCGATTAAACATCCGGTGATGCAGGCTTTTTAAGAATCGCTCGCGGAATATGTAATGCTTGCGACCGAGGACCCAGATGTCCGCCGTCGCTATGTTCTGTTGTTCTAGCTGATTCAATTCGCTGCGAGTCGTGATGTGCGTGGGAATCAGATCGCCCCGCTCATCGGGCGTCAGCGGCGTAGCGTGATCGTCGGCGCTGGCCGCCTCGATCACGTGTCGTCCCACAGGCGAGCCGGGCGATGTAGCAACTCAATGATAATCTGCTCGCGCAATCGCCGCGCTGCGTTCTTGTCGTGCACCGTCTGATCTTCGAGGCGCATCGTTTGCTCCACCGACGACGAACGCCGGTCAGCTAGTTCTTCTGCCCGTTTGCGCACCGTGTCCGCCAATGGCTTCTCCGGCACAAGGGCGTAAACGAGGCGGCATCCGAGTCCCTCTGCCGCGCGCTGCAACGAATGCAAGGTGACGGTGCCGCCGACTTCTGCTTGCTCAAGTTCGACAATGCGTGGCTGTGAGACGCCGATCCGGCGCGCCATTTGCGCCGTGGTCATGCCGAGCGCGTTGCGAACAGCGCGCAGCCAGCCCTTCGGCGGACGCTGGATTTTTGCGAGCGGGCGAAGGGCGGCGAAACCCCGGTCCAGATGGCGAATAGCGTCATTCATGACGATAAGATATAGCCCATAATCTATGATCCATGTCAATAAGCTATAACTTATTGAAAGTCATATAGATTATAAGTTATAACTTATGATACTACCGCGAGATCCCTCCGAATGCCACCTACAAAAAGCTCTGTGGGTCGATGTCGACTTCGAGCTTGATGTCGCCGTGTTTCTTCGGCGCAGCGCTAAGCCAGTCGCGCAAGTAAGCCGAGAGATCGAAGCCGCGCGGCGCTTTGACCAACAAGCGCAGGCGATGGCGGCCGCGCACCAAAGCGAGCGGTGCGTCGGCGGGACCGAGCACGCGCACCGCGTCGGATAGCGCGGCGTTGCCCGCCGCGCCGCCGGTCTTCGGCGCCAGCAAGTCCGGCTCCACCAATTCGGGCTCCGCCACTTGCGGCGCGGCGCGGGCGAGCGCGCGAGCGTAGCCCGCGGTCTCGTGCCGATCCGATCCCGAGATGACGAGGCTCGCGAGCCGGCCGAACGGCGGATAATGCGCCTTCTCTCGCGCGTCGATCTCGGCGGCGTAGAAGGCGTCGCGGTCCTGTGCGATCAGCGCCCGGATCACCGGATGCTCGGGCTGATGGGTCTGCAAAAAGCCGCGGCCCACGCCGGCGTCGCGGCCGGCGCGGCCGACCACCTGATGCAGGAGCTGAAAGGTGCGCTCGGCGGCGCGCGGATCGCCGTTCGCCAGGCCGAGATCGGCGTCGATGACGCCGACCAGATTGAGCTTGGGGAAATGATGGCCCTTGGCGACGAGCTGGGTGCCGATGACAATGTCGAACTTGCCTTGCGCGACGTCGTCGAGCTCTTCGCGTAAACGATCCACGGTGGCGACCAGATCGGACGACAACACCAGCACGCGTGCGCCGGGAAACAATTCGCGCACTTCTTCTTCGAGCCGCTCGACACCGGGGCCGACGGCGGCAAATGAGTTCGCCGCCTGGCAGTGCGGACACTCGACCGGATGCGGCATGGCGAAGCCGCAATGGTGACAGACGAGCTGGCGGCGGAAGCGATGATCGACCAGCCAGGCGTCGCAATGCGGACAGGAGAAGCGGAAGCCGCAGGCGCGGCACAAGGTCAGCGGCGCGTAACCGCGGCGGTTCAAAAACAACAGCGCCTGCTCGCCACGTCCGATCGCGGTCTGCACCGCGCCGGCGAGTGTCGGCGAGATAAAGCGGCCGGGTGGCGGCCGTTCGGTACGCAGATCGATCGCCTCGACCGACGGCATGCGCTGGCCGCCGAACCGCTCCGGCAGCGCGAGGCGCCGATAGCGGCCGCGCCGCGCGTTGACTTCGGTTTCAAGCGACGGCGTCGCCGACGACAGCACCACCGGAATGCGGGCGATGTGGCCGCGCACCACCGCCATGTCGCGGGCGTGATAGCGCACGCCGTCCTCTTGTTTGTAGGCCTGGTCGTGCTCCTCATCGACGACAATGAGGCCGAGATCGGCATACGGCAGAAACAGCGCCGAGCGCGCGCCGACCACGACCGAGACTTCGCCGTCGGCGACGGCCTTCCAGGTGCGCGCGCGCTTGCGCGGCGAAAGTTCGGAATGCCATTCCGCAGGCCGCACGCCGAAGCGCGCAGCGAAACGGTCGAGGAATTGCGCGGTGAGCGCGATCTCCGGCATGAGAATAAGAGTCTGCCGGCCGGCGCGAATCGCGTCGGCAACGGCTTCGAAATAAACTTCGGTCTTGCCGGACCCGGTGACGCCATCGAGCAGCGTCACCGAATATTTGTTCTCGGCGACGGTGGCTTTCAGTTCATCGGCGGCGGCTTTTTGATCGGCGGTGAAATCGGTGGTGACAAAATCCGGGTCGGGTTTTTCCGCGACCGGCTCGGGCGGCAGCACCAGCGTCTCCAGCGTGCCCTCGTCGATCAGGCCGTCAATCACGCCCACGGAGACGCCTGACTCGCGCGCCGCGTCGCTCTTGCCGCGAATGACGCCGTCGCCAAGAAGTTCAAGCACACGCGCGCGCGCTGCGGTCATGCGCGCCGGCGCCGCGCCGGCCATGCGCACACCGACCCGCTCGCGTTCGGCGCCGAGATGTTCGCCCATGCGCAGGCACATGCGCAGTACCATGCCGCGCGAGGCGACGGTGTAATTTGCCACCCAATCGACGAAGTCGCGTAGCTCGTCCTTGAGCGGCGGCAAATCGAGCTTTTCCTCGACGTCCTTGAGCCGGTTGTCGAGCCGCGGATTGGGCTTGGCGTTCTCCGCCCAGACCACTGCGGTCGCCTCGCGCGCGCCGAGCGGCACGGACACGATGTCGCCGGGCGCCAGCGCCAGCGCCTCCGGCACCCGGTAGGAATAGGCCCGGTCGAGGGCGACCGGGACGAGGACATCGACCACGCGTTTGGGCATGTTGGGCTAAATGTGGGGTGATTCCGTTTAGTTAGAAAGCGGAAAGGGTGCGCTCCTATGCTCCCGTACGCGGGGACGGACGATGCGGCACGAGCGGGCGATGAACAACAAGGTCGAATTGAGTTTCGTCGCTCCGCAAGTCGCCGCCGAGCTGAAAGGCTGGCTCGATCACCTCGGCGGCGAGCGCAATTATTCCCCAAAGACCGTCGAAGCGTACCGCCGCGACGTGGTGCAATTCCTCGGCTTTTTGGCGCAGCACCTGGGCGGATCGCCTTCACTCAAAGCGCTCGCCGGGCTCGCGCCTGCCGATGTGCGCGCTTTTCTTGCCGCACGGCGAGCGGAAGGCGTCGGCAGCCGCTCGCTGATGCGCACGCTCGCCGGCTTGCGCGGCTTCGCGCGTTATCTCGAACGCGCCGGCAAAGGCAAAACCGGCGCGCTCACCGCAGTGCGCGGCCCGAAAATCGGCAAGACCCTGCCACGGCCGTTGCCGGCAGCCTCGGCCAAACGCCTCGCCGATCCCGGCCTGGCGGACGCCGATGCCGAGCCGTGGATCCAGGCGCGCGACGCCGCGGTGCTGGCGCTGCTCTACGGCAGCGGGCTGCGCATTTCGGAAGCGCTGGGCTTAACGGGCGCTGATTTTAGGCGGATGACCGACACCGTGACGGTCACCGGTAAGGGCCGGCGGCAGCGCATGGTCCCGGTGCTGCCGCAAGTCCGGCAGCTGATCGAAGATTATGTCGACATCTGTCCGTACGATTTGCCCGCGGACGGTCCATTGTTCGTCGGCGCCAAAGGCGGACCGTTGTCGCCGCGCATTGTGCAGCTTTCGATGGCGCGAATGCGCGGCGCACTCGGACTGCCGGAGACGGCGACGCCGCATGCGCTGCGGCACTCGTTCGCCACCCACCTCCTTGCCCGCGGCGGCGACTTGCGCGCCATTCAGGAACTTCTGGGCCATGCCTCGCTGGCGACGACGCAAATCTATACCGAGGTCGACGCCGACCGGCTGATCGAGGCCTATCGCGCCGCCCATCCGCGCGCCTAAGTGTGGTATCCGTCATCCTCACGGTGACGGAACATTGGGGGCACGCACCATGTCGGACGCGCACGAACAACTGGAGCAGGCCGAAACGGCCAAGGAAGCAAGCCGCGAGGACAAGCGGATTGCGCTGGTGATCGCCATTCTCGCGCTGTTTCTCGCGTTCTCGGAAACGCTCGGCAAAAGCGCGCAGACCGAAACCATCAGCGCCAATGTCAAGTTGAGCGACACCTGGGCGTATTTTCAGGCCAAGGACATCCGCAAAACGGTGGTCAATGCGGCGGCCGAAGAAGCGAAGTTGCTGGGCGCAACGCTGACCGATCCCGCCGCCAAGACCGCCATCGACAAACAGATCGAGGCTTGGCACGCCAGCGCCGCACACTACGAGGCCGACCGCAAGGAACTCCAGGTTCACGCCACTGAGGAGGAGGAGGATCGCGACGTCTCCACGGCGAAGTATCATCACTACGAAATCGCCTCGGCGGCGTTTCAGATCGGCATTGTGCTGTGCTCGGCCGCGGTGATTACCGGAATCATGGCGCTGGTCTGGTTCGCCGGCGGACTCGGTGTTGTCGGCATCGTCGTGATGGCCCTCGGGCTGTTCGCGCCGCATATTTTGCCGCTGCCCTAACGCGCAATGACGATTTCGCGGGGCAAAGAGGAGAAGCAGGCGAGGCGCCAGTTGCGGCTCGCCGCGGCGTTGCGGGCAAACCTCAAACGCCGCAAGGCGCAAGCGCGCGGTCGCGCAGACAACGAGGCAAGCAAGGATGCCGCGGCGCCGGCCGAGGGGCAAACCAAGGCTCCCGACTTTCGCCGTAATCAAGGCCGCGAGTAAGACTTAAGGGTCAGGCGGGAGATTCCCGCGGGGGTGAAAATGGATCGCATACGCATTGTCGGCGGCCGGCGGCTCGAGGGCGCGATTCCGATTTCCGGCGCGAAGAACGCGACGCTGCCGCTGATGATCGCAAGCCTGCTCACCGAGGAGATGCTGATCCTCGACAACGTGCCCCGACTGGCCGACGTCGTGCTGCTGCAGCGCATTCTCAGTAATCACGGCGTCGATGTGATGGTGGGCGGCAAGCGCGCCGGCGAAACCGCCGACCACGGCCAAACGCTGCACATCTCGGCTGCGAACATTGTCGATACCACCGCGCCTTACGAACTGGTGTCGCGGATGCGCGCCAGTTTTTGGGTGATCGGGCCGCTGCTGGCGCGCATCGGCGAAGCCAAAGTGTCGCTGCCGGGCGGCTGCGCCATCGGCACGCGGCCGGTCGATCTGCACCTGATGGCACTGGCGCGGCTTGGCGCCGTGATCGACATCGACGGCGGCTACGTGGTGGCGTCGGCGCCCGGCGGACTGCATGGCGCGCAGATCGTCTTTCCCAAAGTCACCGTCGGCGGCACCCACACCGCGCTGATGGCGGCCGCGCTCGCTCGCGGCACCACCGTGATCGAGAACGCCGCGCGCGAGCCCGAAATCGGCGACGTCGCCGACTGTCTCAACAAGATGGGCGCGCGCATTACCGGCGCCGGCAGCGGCCGCATTGAAATCGAGGGCGTCGACAAACTTCACGGCGCCCGCCACGCCGTGCTGCCCGACCGGATCGAGACCGGCACCTACGCCATGGCGATCGCCATGGCCGGCGGCGACGTGCTGTTGCAGAACGCGCGTCCGGAATTGTTGCAGGCGGCGCTCGACGTGATCACGCAAACCGGAGCGACGGTGACGCCGACCAATCAAGGCATCCGCGTTGCCCGTAACGGCGGCGATCTTCATCCGGTCGACGTCGCCACTGCGCCCTTCCCGGCCTTTCCCACCGATTTGCAGGCGCAATTGATGGCGCTGATGACGCGCGCGCGCGGCACCTCGCAGATTGTCGAGACCATTTTCGAAAACCGCTTCATGCACGTGCAGGAATTGGTGCGGCTCGGCGCGCGCATCGCGCTTTCCGGCGAGCGCGCGACCATCGAAGGCGTCGAGCGGCTCAAAGGCGCCCCGGTTATGGCCACCGACCTGCGCGCGTCGGTGTCGCTGGTCATTGCCGCGCTCGCCGCCGAGGGCGAGACCATCGTCAACCGCGTCTATCACCTCGACCGCGGCTTTGAGCGGCTCGAGGACAAGCTCAGCCGCTGCGGCGCCGAGATCGAGCGGCTGTCGAGCTAGCTACCGCTCGCTCTCTTTACCTCTCCCCTTGCGGGAGAGGTCGCCGGTGCGGCGCAAGCCGCAACGGCGGGTGAGGGGTGAAAGCGCCCAGCCTAATCGGTGGCAAATCGGCGTGATATCGCTTATCTCCTAGGCCGAACCATAAGAAAAATGCCCTTGGAGAGAAGCATGCCCTCTTCCCCTTCCTCGCTGGTCGACCAAGCCGGGCTTGACCGGAATGAGCTCGCCAAAATCATTTCCCGCGGTCTCGATGGCGCCGACGACGGCGAATTGTTCCTGGAATACCGCCAAGCCGAGATGCTGGTGTTCGATAACGGCCGCTTGAAACAGGCGACCTACGACACGTCGCAAGGCTTCGGCCTGCGCGCAGTGAAAGACGAGGCGGTCGGCTACGCCCACGCATCCGACCTGTCGGAAGCGGCGATCGCCCGGGCCGCCGATGCCGTGCGCGCGGTCAAAGGCGGCTATTCCGGCCAATATGCCGGGCCGCCGCCCCGGACCAACGTCAAACTTTACGGCGAGGATAGCCCGCTCGGCAGCCCCGCATTCGAGGCCAAAGCGCGTCTGCTCGAAACCATCGACGCCTATGCGCGCGCCAAGGATCCGCGGGTGCGGCAGGTTTCCGCCAGCCTCGGCGCCACTTATCAGGCCGTAGAGATCGTTCGCGCCGACGGCCAAACCTATCGCGACGTGCGGCCAATGGTCCGGATCAATGTCTCGGTCGTGGTCGGCGACGGCGACAAGCAAGAAACCGGCAGTGCCGGCTATGGCGGGCGCGAAGGCTATGAGAGTTTCATTGTCACTGATCGCTGGCAACACGCCGTCGACAGCGCGGTGGACCAAGCGCTAACCAACCTGAAAGCCGTACCGGCGCCGGCCGGCGAAATGGATGTCGTGCTCGGCTCCGGCTGGCCCGGCGTCATGCTGCACGAAGCCGTCGGCCATGGACTCGAGGGCGACTTCAACCGCAAAAAGACCTCGGCATTTGCCGGCCTCATGGGCCAGCGCGTTGCCGCCAAAGGCGTCACTGTGGTCGACGACGGCACCATCGCGCTGCGCCGCGGCTCGCTCTCCATTGACGACGAAGGCACGCCGACCAACCGCACCGTGCTGATCGAGGACGGCATTCTCGTCGGCTATATGCAGGATCGCCAAAATGCGCGGCTGATGGGCATGAAGCCGACCGGCAACGGCCGGCGCGAAAGTTTCGCGCATGTGCCGATGCCGCGCATGACCAACACCTACATGCTCGCCGGCACAACCGATCCGCAAGAGATCATCGCTTCGGTGAAGAACGGCATCTACGCCGTGCATTTCGGCGGCGGCCAGGTCGACATCACCTCCGGCAAATACGTGTTCGAATGCACCGAGGCTTATCGCATCGAAAACGGCAAGCAAGGCGCGCCGATCAAGGGCGCCATGCTGATCGGCAACGGTCCGACCGATTTGAACCGCATCTCCATGGTCGGCAACGACCTGGCGCTCGACGACGGTATCGGCACCTGCGGCAAGAACGGGCAAGGCGTGCCGGTCGGCGTCGGCCAGCCGACGCTGCGGATCGATCGCATCACCGTCGGCGGCACCGGCTAGCGCGCTAATGGAAATCTGCCATCGGCATTACCGGCCAAACTGAAATCCGGACCGCTCGACCTCGAAACTCACGCCGAGCCCTTTACCAGCGGTATTGATAGATCAACGCGGAGCCCGGTTGGCGCGAAGTTCAATGTCACCTTTGCGCCCGCTTGCGCAGGCAGCGCCCGATTCAGCAGGCGCGTCCCAAAACCCTCCCGCGTCGGCTCCGCGACCTGTGGGCCGTTGCTCTCGTCCCATTGGATATAAAGCGTTTCCCCTCCATCGTCGTTTTCCGTGCGCCATCTCACCGTCACCATTCCCGCAATGTCCGACAACGCCCCGTATTTAGCGGCGTTGGTCGCAAGTTCGTGGAACGCCAACCCCAAGGGAATCGCAACGACGGCCGGAAGACCCACACTAGGGCCTTGAAGCACGACACGACGTTCGGTCCTGTCATCGTACGGCTCGAGTTCAAAGCGAAGAAGTTCTAATACCGTCACGATCTGCCGGTCGTTCTCGGAAAGAATGGAATGCGTTTTACCGAGCGCCACAAGGCGCCCGGAGAAGGCTTCTTGAAAATCGGAGAGGCTATGTGACGAGCGTGCAGTCGCAGCCAAGATGGCTTGCACCGTAGCCAGTGTGTTCTGGACACGATGTTGCAGTTCGCGAATAAGTAGCTGCTGCTGCTGTTCGGCGAGCACGTGGTCGGTCACGTCACTGCCTTCGACGAAGATTCCGGACACGTCACCGCGTTCGTCAGTAATGGGCTGATAAACGAAATCGAGAAAATGCTGTACTGCCGGCTCGGAGCCATCGCTGTGGAAAGCTATTGGCAGCCTCCGACCAACAAATGGTGTGCCCGTCGTGTAGACTTGGTCGAGCAACTCGAAAAAGCCCTGCCCCGCTATCTCAGGGAAAGCGTCGCGAACCGGCTTGCCCAGAAGCGAGCGCGACCCGCTGAGACGAAGGTAGGCCTCATTGGCAAGTTCGAATACGTGTTGCGGTCCCCGCATAACGCACATGAAACCGGGAGCTTCGTTAAAGAGCTGCCGCAGCCGATTACTCTCGTCGGCGAGCCGCAGGTTGGCTTGCTTCAGCTGCTCGGTGAGCAAGTGCCGCGCGGTAACGTCATTGCAGACGACGAGCACGCCACCCACCTCGCCGCCTTCGTCGATCGGGGAATACCCGTAGGTCCACCATACATCCTCGCGCCGGCCGTGGCGCGTCACCGGGACGAGTTGATCTTCATGCCAAGTCGCCCCTTTACCTGACATCACCAATTCGATCTGCGGGCCGATGATTTCCCAAATTTCCTGCCAACAATCGCGGCCGCGCTGCCCGAGCGCACTGGGATGGCGTTCCGGCCCCATAGTTTGCCGATAGGCGTCGTTGTAAAATTGGATGAGCTCAGGTCCCCACCAAATAAACATGGGATGCTGGGACGTGAGCAAAAGGCGCACCGCGGTCTTCAAACTCTGTGGCCAACCGATAGGGGCGCCGAGAGGTGTTTTTGTCCAGTCATAGACACGCGTCAGCGCGCCCATTTCGCCGCCGCCTAAAAGGAAGTCTTCACTGATAAGTTCAGGCACGGGCTACTCTCTCCGAACTCCCGAATTCAATCGGGGGACGGGAACGATAGGACGGCACGTGCTCACGAATACGTACGCAGACGCCATACTACCGCACCGCGCCGGAGATGCAGCAGGGCCGGTGGTTCGCGGGCTTGATGGTTCCTTCCGGCAAGTACCAGAAGAGGGCGGCCCATCACCACCGCATGGCGGCGGTGTAGACGGGGTCATCCCACAGCGCGGTCAGATTTTGATCCAGTAAAGTCACCGTGATCGAACATCCCGCCATGTCGAGCGACGTCACGTAAGAGCCAACCAGCGAACGGCCGACTTTCACACCGCGGTTTTCCAGAATTTTCCGCGCCGCATTGTACATGAGATAAAGCTCGATCGCCGGCGTGCCGCCGAAACCGTTGACGAACAAAAGCGCATCGCCCGAAACCGGGTGATCGAAATCGGCAAGGATGGCGTTGACCATTTCGTCGGCCAGCGCGTCGGCGTTCGCCAGCTTCACGCGCCGGCGGCCCGGCTCGCCGTGAATGCCGACGCCCATCTCCATCTCGTCGTCTGAAAGCGAGAAGGTCGGCGTGCCGGCGGCAGGCACCGTGCAGCTTGTCAGTGCGCCGCCGAGTGAGCGGGTCTTGGCGTTGACCTCGGCGCCGAGCTCCGCGCACGCCTTCAGATCGGCGCCCTTTTCGGCGGCGGCGCCAACGATTTTTTCGACAACCAGCGTTCCGGCGACGCCACGGCGGCCGACGCTGTAGGTCGACTTCTCCACGGCGACGTCGTCGTTGGTCACGACGGTCGCTGATGTTCCCTCGAACACCTCCGCAGCCATCTCAAAATTCATGCAATCGCCGGCGTAGTTCTTGACGATGAACAGAACGCCGGCTTTGCCGCCAACAGCCGCCGCCGCTTCGACCATTTGATCCGGCGTCGGCGACGTAAACACCTGTCCCGGGCAGGCGGCATCGAGCATCCCGGTTCCGACGAGACCCGCATGCAGCGGTTCGTGGCCGCTGCCGCCGCCCGAAATCAGCGCCACCTTATGGAGATTGGGCGAGCGGCGCTGGACGAATTTGCGCTCCGGCCCAAGGCTGACAATGCCGGAATGCGCGGCAGCGAAGCCATCAAGACTCTCTGCCAGCAACGTGTCGACCGAGTTGATAAACTTCTTCACGTCTGCCTCCCGGCTAGTGATCCTAGTGGAGCTTTGGATTTGCTCCACTGGCGGCGCCGCGCCCGTTCATTTTTCGTATTGCAAGATGACAACCAGTCGGCGCGCGAACTCCTGCATCAAATCGTCGATCTGCCGGTTGCGAGTGCCGGTGCCGAGATCCGGCACGTGGAGCGTAATGGTCCGCTCTCGCGGAGTAGCTGCGAGCCGGCTCACCCGCCGCGGGTGCGCCCGGGCGTAGGCCTTGAGGAACGCGGTTTTGTGCTGCGGCGAAAAATGGCAGACGTCAAAAATCGTGTTCAGATGCTGGATAGGGATCGGAACGGGATAAGCCGGATTGGAGATCTGGCTGACGAAACTGCGATTTTTCCCGATCGCATGCGCCAGGCGAATGCGCATACCCGACGGCCGCGAATCCAGCACTTCCTTGAATATCCGTTTGTACTCGGCCAACGCGCCGACTGCGCCCGCCACTTCGAGCGCGGCCTCACTCACGACCGCCCCCGCTACCGAGTTCGTCGATCGTACGTTTTATCTGCGCCAGCGCGGACGGATTGATCGAAAGTTCGCGCAGGCCTCGCGACAATAGCGCCGGAACACAACGCGGGTCGCCCGCCATGTCTCCGCATAGGCTGACCGCGATCCCGCTCCGCGTGCCGAACTCGGCGACGCGGCCAATGAGATCGAGCACCGCCGGATTAAGCGGATCGAGCAGCGCCGCAAGAGCTCCATTCGACCGATCGCACGCCGTCACATATTGCGCGAGATCATTCGATCCAATCGAGAAGAACGCCGCTTTGAACCGGTCAATCGTCAATGCTGCCGCCGGCACCTCGACCATGATGCCGAGCGGCGGAAGTGCAGCGGCAACACCCTCCGACTGCAAAAGACCAACCGCTTCGACAAACAACGCGCGGCCCGCCTCCAGTTCATCCGGCGCGGTGACCATCGGAAACATGACTTTGAGATTCCCGCGTACGGCCGCGCGCGCCAGCGCGCGTAGCTGAACGCTGAAAATGCCGGGATGTCTTAAGCACAGCCGCAGGCCGCGAACACCGAGAAAAGGATTGGCCTCGCCGGCCTCGGTAAATCCCGGCACCGGCTTGTCGCCGCCGGCGTCGAAGGTCCGGATGGTCACCGGGCGATTGCCGGCCCACCGGAGCACGGTGTCGTAGGCCGCGTATTGCGTATCCTCGTCGGGCAAATCGGTTTTTCCGGCCAGCAGAAACTCGGTGCGCATCAAGCCGATGCCGTCGGCATATTGCGCATCCGGGTGATTGATGTCCTCGACCTGCTGGATGTTGATCAAGAGCCGTATCTTGTCGCCGTTCCACGAAGCCGCGGGGCGCCGCAGGATCGCTCGCGCCGAAGCGCGGTTTTTGCGATGCAGCTCCCGCCGCCTTTCGAATAGACCCAATCGCTCAGAACTCGGATCAAGCTCGAGCGTCGCACCTTCCCCGTCCAAAAGCGCGCTGGCGGCGTCCGTCGGCACGGCGCCGAGCTGCACGACCATGGGTATGCCACGGGCGCGGGCCAGCATGGCGACGTGGCTCGTGGGGCTGCCGCGCAGGAGCGCGAGCCCGCCGCCGTTCCAGTCGATTTCTAGAAAGCGCGACGGCGGCAGGTCGTCGGCGCACACCACGGCCCCGCCTGGAATTTTCAATGTTTCGCCGTCGCCGCCGCGCAGCGTACGCAGCACCCGATCGCGCAGATCGGCGAGATCGGATGAGCGCGCCTGCAGGTATTCGTCGGCGGCGGAGTTGTAATCTGCGATCTGCGCGGCAAGCGCCGCCGCCCAGGCCGCATCGGCGGACGTGCCGTCACGGATGGCGGCGAATGTCGGTTCAAGAAACTCTTCGTCGTCCAGCAACGCAACTTGAAATTCGAGAATTTGCGCGGCCTCGCCGCCGGCGGCTTCGGCGAGCGCCGCCACTTGGCGGCCGGCGGATGCGAGTGCGGCGCGCAATGCGCGTTCCTCGTCCGGCGGAGTCCCGACCACCCGATCATTAGTCGGGGCCGCGTCAACGCGCACGAACGGCCCATGCGCGAAACCGATCGACGCGGTTCTGCCTTTATAAGCCTGTCCTGCGATGTCGGGCCGCACGTTCACGGGTCGGTGTCCGGAAAATCGGTAGCGACCAGCTCGACCAGCGCCGCGATGGCCGCTTCGGCGTCTTCCCCAGAGGCCTCGAATTCAATGACGCTGTCACGCGCAGCGCGCAACGTCATGATTTTGCTCACGCTCTTGGCGTTGATCCATTCGGCCGTTGCCGACGTGCGGACGGAAATCTGCGCCTGGAATTTCTTCGCGAGCTTCGTGAGCTTCACCGCCGGGCGCGCGTGCATACCCGCAGCGTGAATGAGCTTGACGCTGCCGGTAATGACTTCGCCGTTCGCCTTGCGGGTTTCCAACATTATCGCCTTTCCTGAAAGTCTTTCTCTGTGCGATTGCGGCCTAACTTGCCGAAAGCTCCTCGGCCACGGCTCTAACTTCGTCGAGCGAACTGCCGCCCGCCGCCTCGGTGGCCGCCATGACGGCACCCTCGACAATCGGCGCGTTACAGACCACGACCAAATTCCGACGGTCGGACTCCAGCATCTCCACCGCCATTTCGCTGTTGGTCTCGGCGCCGCCGAGATCAACCAGGATGGCAACGCCTTTGGGCGACCACGCGTTGTTAATGGCGTCGATAATCAACGACACGTTGGTCCCGAGGCCGCCATCCGGATCGCCACCGCAGAACGCGACTTTGACTTCACTACCGACCATCTGGCGCACCATGTCGGCAGTGCCTTTGGCGATGTCCTTGGAATGCGACACAATGACAATCCCGACGGTGTCATTCATGGCCGGGCCTCCAACGCATTGCAGACGGCATGCAAAAGGACGCAGCTCGAGCGCGCGCCCGGATCGGCGTGGCCGACGCTGCGAGCGCCAAGAAAAGCGGCGCGGCCCTTGCTCGCCTGCATCGGCACCGTCCGCTCGACCGCTTCGCGCGCCGTGACGCGCACGCGCTCGATCACATCGGGGCGGTCGACCTCGGCTTTCAGCGTTTCGAGCACCGGATACAAGACATCGAGCATGGTCTTTTCGCCGGCTTGCGAGCGGCCGCGATTACTCACCGCGCCGACTGCGCTGGCAAAGACCTCGACGATGTCTTCGGGCAAGCTTCGCTTTTGCGACAGCGCATCGCCCGCCGCCAGGAAGAAAGTGCCATAGAGCGGGCCCGACGCGCCGCCGACCGTCATCACCAACGTCTTGCCGATAGTCTTGAGTGCCTCATCGAGCGGTTGCGCGCCGATCGTGTCGAGTTTCCCCAGCACAGCTTCGAAGCCGCGCTTCATGTTGGCGCCGTGATCGCCGTCGCCTATCGCCTGATCGAGCGCGGTCAATTCCGGCGCGCTGGCAATCACCTGCTCGGCGGCCGCTTTCACCAGCGATTTCAGCGTTGCGGGTTCTACCGACATCAAGCCTGTCCTTTAATGAACCGTCGCCGCAATGCGCCGCCCGGCGGCGTCGAAAAACAACGGGTCGATAAGCTTCAGGCCGACGTCCTGGTTCGCTTGCAGCGGCTGGTGCGGGTCGGCAAGGGTGATCAGCATTTGGCCGCGGTATTCCAGGTGCACATGATTCTGATCGCCGAGGTGCTCGATGCGGTGCACGCGGCCGACGATACCGCCGCCATCGGTCGCCGCGATCTGAAGGTGTTCGGTGCGGATGCCGACGACCTCGGTCGCGGGCGGCACGGCGATCTCCGGAATAAGGCTGGCCGGGAGGAAATTGATTTGCGGGGTGCCGAGCCGGCTCGCGACGTAACGGCTGTTGGGATTTTCGTAAATCTCCCGCGGCGTGCCAAGCTGAAGGAGTTCGCCGTCTTTGATCACGCCAATCCGGGAAGCCATAGTCATGGCCTCGACCTGATCGTGGGTGACATAAAGTATGGTTGCACCGAGCTCGACCTGAATGCGTTTGAGCTCAAGCCGCAGTTCGGCGCGCAATTTTGCGTCGAGCGACGACAGCGGCTCGTCCATTAGGTAGATCGAGGGATCGCGCACCAGCGCACGGCCGATGGCAACCCGCTGCATCTCGCCACCGGAGAGCCGCGTCGCCTTGTTGCCGAGCTTGCCGGCAATGTGAAGAAGTTCCGCGGTCTGTTCGACGCGCTTGCGGATCGTCGCTTCCGGCACGCGGCGCGCGGGCGACCGCAACGGAAAAGCGAGATTGTCATAAACCGACAGATGCGGATAAAGCGAGTATTGCTGAAATACGAAGGCGATGTCGCGCGTCCCGGGCGGATCCTGCGTCACGTCGCGGCCGTCGATTGAAATCGACCCGGAGTCAGGACGCTCGAGGCCGGTGATGAGCCGCAGCGTTGTGGTTTTGCCGGCGCCGCTTGGGCCCAGCAACACGACGAACTCGCCGTTATCGATAGCGAACGACAAATCGCGGACCGCTTCGATCGGCCCAAAGCGTTTGCTGACTTGGCGAAGCGTGACTTCAGCCATGGCCGGCGCTCGCGTAGGTCGCAGTCCGGATCGCGACGCCGGTCTGCGCGTCGAACAAAGAAAGCGCATCGGAACGAAACGTCAGCCCGACCACCTCGCCGACTTGCACCGCCAGGCTCGACGGCAGCCGGGCTTTGACTTGCCCCTGCTCGGTATCGACCGTGACGATTTGCGTCGTGCCGAGATATTCCGCGCCGAACACACGGCCGCGCACCGGCGCAGCGTCGGCGAAGCGGATGTGTTCAGGGCGCACGCCCAGCACCAGCGGCCCCGGAGCCTTTGCTTCACGGATTTCGGGTATGGCAACGCTGGCATGAGGAAACTTTACGGCGCGGTCGCCGGGGGCGAGGCCAGCTTCGAAGTGCAGAAAATTCATCGGCGGCGAGCCGATGAAGTCGGCGACGAACATCGAGGCCGGGCGGTCGTAAATCTCCTGCGGCACGCCGATTTGCTCGATCCGGCCGGCGTTCATCACGGCGATCCGATCGGCCATCGCCATGGCTTCGTGCTGGTCGTGCGTGACATAAACCGTCGTGGCGGAAATGCGATCATGCAACTCACGAAGTTCGCCGCACATCAGCGCACGAAATTCGGCGTCGAGCGCACCCAGCGGTTCGTCCATCAGGAATGCCTTCGGACGCCGCACCATCGCCCGGCCGAGCGCAACGCGCTGGCGATCGCCACCGGACAATTTCGAGGTTTTGCCGCGCAGGAGATGCTCGATGCGCAACAGGCGCGCCGTTTCGAGCACCCGTTCGCGCGCCTCGCGCCGTTTCATGCCCTGGCATTTGAGCGGGAAGCCGATGTTCTGCTCGACGTCCATGTGCGGATAAAGCGCGAAAAGCTGAAACACGAAGGCAATGTCGCGTTCGGCGGCGCGCCGGAAGGTGACGTCCTCGCCGTTGAGCAATATCCGCCCGTCGGTCGGTAGTTCGAGGCCGGCAATCATGCGCAGTGTCGTCGTCTTGCCGCAACCGGAAGGTCCGAGCAGAGCAAAAAACGAGCCGTTATCGATGGTGAAATTCGAATCTTCCACCGCCGTGAACTGATCAAAGGACTTGCGCAGATTCTCCACTCGGATTTGTGCCATGCGTGCCGCCTATTCCGGAAAATGGCTCACGGCAACGTAGCCGAGCGTGCCGGCGAGGATGGTCACGAACGAATAGCCGTAGAGATCGATCGACCAGGGCTGTACCAGCATAAAGATGCCGACCGCGATGAGCGTCATGGCTCCATTCGCCCACGGCCCGCGGCGGAACCAGCGAACAAGTCGGGATCTTGTGACTGTTGCCCCGTTCATTTGCGCACCGCGCCGAAGGTGATGCCGCGCAACAGATGCTTGCGCAGCAGAATGGTGAACAGAACGATCGGGATAACGAAGAGCGTGGTGGCGGCGGCGACCGCCGGCCAATCCTGGCCGCCTTCGCCGATGATGAAGGGAATGAATGGCGGCATGGTTTGCGCGTCGCCGCTCGTGAGCAGAACGGCGAAGGCGTATTCGTTCCACGAGAAGATCAGACAGAAGATCGCGGTCGCGGCGATCCCGGTCACCGCTTGCGGCAGCACCACCTTGCGCAGCGCCTGGAGCCGCGTGTAGCCGTCGACCAAGGCCGCTTCTTCATACTCGCGCGGGATTTCGTCGATGAACCCCTTGAGCAACCACACGGCAAGCGACACGTTGACCGCCGTGTAAAGAAGAATCATGCCGGTCCAAGTGTCGGTAAGATTGAGTTGCCGGTACATCAGATAGATCGGGATGGCGACGGCGACCGGCGGCATCATGCGCGTCGACAGAATGAAGAACAGAAGATCGTCGGCGAGCGGAATGCGAAAGCGCGAAAAAGCGTAAGCCGCCAGCGTACCGAGCAGGACCGCAAGGAAAGTCGAGCCGAAACCGATCACCAGCGAATTGATAAAACGGGGCACAACCTTCGAGGCGCCCGCGATCACCATGTCGTGCTTGCGCACGAGCTTGTCGTACCAGGTCGTCGCCGGCGGCAGGCCGGCGATGAAATCCGGCGTCTGCCGCGTCCGCACCGTAAACAGATTGACGTAGCCTTCGAGCGTCGGCTGAAAAATGACCTTGGGCGGATAAGCGATGGCGTCGCTTTGCGATTTAAAGGCGGTCGCCGCGATCCAGAGCAGCGGCAAGATTGCGACGATCGCATAGATAATGACAATCGCGCCGGCCACGGCCTTCACCCGCGGCGAAGCCTCGACAATGGAATGGGCGGTCGATTTGGCGACGGCCGTCATCGCTGCTTCACCCGGTTGAGCGCTTTGACGTAAATATTGGCCGCACCAAACACGGTGACGAACAGGATAATGGCGAGCGCCGACGAGTAGCCGGTGCGCCATTTCTCGAATGCCGCGCGTTTGAGCGTGATCGACACAAGCTCAGTGGTCGAACCCGGCCCGCCCGACGTGAGCAGATTGACCATGTCGAACATCTTGAAGTTCTCGATGGCGCGGAACAGCACCGCCAGCATCAGGAACGGCAGCGCCATCGGCAGCGTGATCGACCAGAATTGCCGCCACGACGAGGCGCGATCCACCTCGGCGGCCTCATAGATGTAATCCGGAATCGAGCGCAGCCCCGCCAGACAGATCAGCATCACGTAGGGCGCCCACATCCAGGTGTCGACCAGCACGATGGTCCATGGCGCCAGCGCGACTTCGCCGGTCATCGAAAACGAGCTCGGCGGGATGCCGGTGAACAGGCTGATCAGGTAATTGAACGGGCCGATTTGCGGTTGAAAAAGCAGTGTCCAGAAATTGCCGACCACGGCCGGTGAAAGCATCATCGGCAGGAGAATGATGGTGGTCCAGAAACTGTGGGAACGGAATTGGCGGTTGATCAGCAGCGCCAACCCAAATCCGATGAACATCTCGAGCACCACAGTCGAGATGACGAACTGGGCCGTTGTCTGCATGCGAACCCAGAGATCCTCGTCGCTGAGAATGTCGGCGTAATTATCGAGGCCGACAAAGCGCAGCGGCAGATACGACATGCTGAGGTTGAGGCTCGTGAACGAGAGCCGGATCATCCAAATCAGCGGGAAGATATTGATTGCCAGCAGCAGCGCGATGGTCGGGGTAACGAACAGCCACGCGATGCCGCGATCCGACAGGCCGCGCCCGCGCCTGGCGCCTCGGGAGCTCGTTTGCCCGCCGATGCGGTCGACGGAAGCGTCGGGATGGATGATCGCGGTCATCGTATTTATACGGCGGTTTGCTTATGAGACCGGTCTCCCCGGAAGATAGCACCGGGGAGACCATTTGCGGAGCGCCGCTCTGGCAAGACGATGTTACTCGGAAGCGACGGTCTTGCCCTGCTCCTTAAAGACCTTGGTCCAGTCCTTGACGAGCGAGTCGAGCGCCTGCTGCGCCGTGCCCTTGTCGGCGACGACGTAGTCATGAACGCGCTTCTGCATGTCGAGGAGGAGCTGCGCATAGGAGGGCTCGGCCCAGAAGTCTTTTACGATACCCATCGACTCCAGGAATTGCGGAGCAAAGGGAGCGCTCTTCGGGAAGCCCGGCGCGTCGACCACCGCCTTCAAAGCCGAATAGCCGCCGATCTCCCACCACTTCTGTTGGACTTTCTGCTGCGCGAACCACTTGATGTAGCGGAGCGCATCGTCCTGATGGTCCGACGTTGCGACCACCGAGATGCCTTGGCCACCCAATTGCGTGAAGTGACCATTCGGACCGGCCGGATTGACGAAGAAGCCGATCTTGTCGCCGCCGACATTCGGGTCCTTGTAGAGGCCCGGGAAGAAGGCGAACCAATTCATCTGCATCGCCACCTGACCGGACTTAAAGGCGTCGAGACCTTCCTGCATGTAGGCATTGGTCATCCCTGGAGCCGTGCAGCACTTATAGAGTGCCTTGTAGAATTCCAGGCCTTTGACGGCGTCGGGCGAATTGACGAAGCCCTGCATCTGATACGGCTTCTTCGGATTTTCGTAGTCGAAGCCGTAATTGTAGAGCACGTTGGTTACGCCCATGGTGATGCCTTCGGAGCCGCGCTCGGTGAAGATATAGGCGCCATAGACTTTCTTGCCGTCGATCTCGCGGCCCTGGAAGAACTCGGCAATCTGCTTGAGCTCTTCGTAGGTCTTGGGCGGCGCCAGGTCGCGGCCGTATTTCTTCTTGAACTCGGCTTGAAGTTCCGGCCGCGCAAACCAGTCCTTGCGGTAGGTCCAGCCGACTGCGTCGGCCATCGCCGGCAGCGCCCAATAGTTCGGCGAGTTCTTGGGCCACTCCGCGTAGCCGAGCACGGTCGCCGGCACGAAGTCATCCATGGTGATGTGTTCTTTGGCGAAGAAGTCGTTGAGCTTGACGTACCAATGATTTTCCGCCGCGCCACCGATCCACTGGCTGTCGCCGATGATCAGGTCGCACAGTTTGCCGTGCGAATTAAGCTCGTTGAGAAAACGATCGGCATAGCTCGTCCACGGGACGAACTCGTATTTCATTTCGATGCTGGTTTCTTTGGTGAAGTCCTTGCCCAGTTCGACGAGGGCGTTCGCCGGGTCCCACGCCGCCCAGCACAGGGTCAGTTGCTTGGCTTGAGCTGCGGCCGGCTGACCGGAAAGGCCGGACAACGCCACACCGGCGAAGAGGGCAAGCGCGCCGCCAACCCACTTCGACCATCTCGCAGTGTCGGATTTTCGCATGTGCGTTCCTCTTTTGAACAACCGCTCCGGGGCGCCCTCGGCCGGAGACGATTTAGGCATCGAAGCCCGTGTGGGCTAAAGGCGTTTGATGCGGGGATGAGGATGCAGGCGAGCACAGGCCGGCTGCCGTGCCTCTCCCTTGTCGTTTGCCTCCCAGGCGCGATGTTCAGTTCGTTTTTTATTTTACTAAACAAGTAAAACTAAATTCCTGGAACCGGTCAAGGCCCCTGTTCAGCCAATCGAACCGATTGTCGCCGCTGCGCCCAAATTGGGTCAGGTTCTGGAGAAGGACGACTTCTCCCTCATTTTAGGGGATAAGTCGCTGAAATGCCCGGACCTTTGATCACCGATTATCGATCCGCAGCAGCCGCCGTCCTTAGGCGACTAAATCGATTTCGGGAAACGGTGGATAGCCGGCGGCCGGCTCATTAACACGCGGTACTAAACTTTTGAGAGCGGAGTTTGGGCCGGCAACGATGCGTCGGCGCACCCCACCGAGACCGTTCGCATCGCGAGCGCGCTGTCGCCAGTACTACCGCAGCACGCCGGAGATGCAGCAGGGCCGGTGGTTCGGCGGCTTGATGGTTTCTTTCAGAAAGCAATGCGCGGCGTTCGAGCCGTAGCCCGGCCGGCGATAGGTCCAGGCGCGGCAATGGCTATCGGCCTGACACGCCGCCGCGCAGGCTTTGCCATGCGGATCAGGGGCGATTTCGAAAGACCGATAATCGCCGCCAACGCGGTCAATGGAAAACTCGAAGCCGTGGATCTGCGGCTCGATCAAGGCCGCGCCGCGTACCCCTGACACGCAACAAGGCGACGGGATGCCGTGCGTAACCTCGTGCTTGAGCCAGCACCTCGCCGGCTCGCCGGACGCCGAGGGGTAGGAAAAGCTCCAGGACCGGCAGTTTTTTTCACGCTCGCAGCGTGCCGCGCACACCGCCGGATCGCCGCTCGGCACCGCCGCGCTGGTGATATCGGCGCCCGGCCGGTCATATCCGGATTGTGCGGTAGCAGAACCGGCAGTCAGCACGTTTGCCGCCGCTACAACGACGGCAGCAGTCATGCCCAGGATGAGCGCACGCATGCGCTGCCTACCCCGCTTCATTTAGGTCAGTCCCCCGCGTTCAGAGAACCGCCGTTCGCGCGGAAATACCACAAGAATTTTGCCGCCGCTGCGCATTGTCGCCGTCGTGTTGCGCGGCGCCATCCCTCGACTATGCAATAAAATGCTTCGACAGCTTCAATCCTTGCGCCTGATAATTCGAGCCGATGTCGCTGCCGTAAAGCCGCTGCGGCCGTTGCAGCATGTCTTCGTAAACCAGACGCCCTACCACCTGGCCATGTTCGAGAATGAACGGCACTTCCCGCGATCGGACTTCAAGAACGGCGCGGGCGCCAAGCCCGCCGGCGCCGGCATAACCAAAGCCGGGGTCGAAGAAGCCGGCATAATGCACCCGAAACTCGCCGACCAGCGGATCGAACGGCACCATTTCGGCGGCGTAATCCGGCGGCACCTGCACCGCTTCAGTCGAGGCAAGGATGTAAAACTCGTCTGGGTCGAGAATGAGACTCGTGTCAGCCCGCGCCGTGATCGGCTCCCAGAAATCTGCGACCTCATAAGCTGCGCGGCGTTCGACCTCGATCACGGCGGTGTGACGTTTGGCACGATAACCGACAACGCCGTTTGTTTCGCCCGCTGCCGAAAGGTCGACGCTCACCGCAATGCCCTCGCCCATCACCGCCTCGCCGCGGTCGACGAGCCGCTCTCGTGCGTGCAGCGCGCGCAACGCTTCGCCGTCGAGACGCGCGTCACCGCGGCGAAAGCGGATTTGCGACAGCCGCGAACCCTCGCGCACTAGAACCGGAAAAGTCTTTGGGCTGATCTCGGCGTAGAGCGGGCCGTGATAGCCGGGCGTAACGCGATCGAAGCCGCGCGTCTCATCGGCGATCACGCGCGTGAAAACGTCGAGCCGGCCGGTGGAGCTTTTTGGATTTGACGCCGCGTCGATATCCGGCGGCAACGCCAACCGCTCGATCAGCGGCACGATATAGACGCAGCCGGTTTCCAGCACGGCGCCGTCGGTGAGCGGAAATTCGTGCAGCTTTAATTCAGCGATGCGCCGCGCCACCGCGGTGCCCGGTCCGGGCAGGAAGCTTGCGCGCACCCGATAGGCGACCGCGCCGAGCCGCAGGTCGAGGCTCGCCGGCTGGATTTGGTCGGATGCAAACGGCCGCGCGGCAACAATCGCGCCGTCGCGTGCCAACGCCGCGATCATACTGTCAGGCAGAATGCCTTTTCGCGCTTGGGGGGATGCATTAGCCACGAGCCCGATCTAACCCGACGCCTGCCTTGACGGAAGCACCGGTGGGGCGTAATGAACCGATTATCCCGTGGTCATTTGAGCCGGCCGGCTTGCTAGCCACGTAAAACAAATAGCTAAAAGGCCGGGGATGCGTGAACCCGGCCCGAAGATTACGGCCGGGTTTTTGTTTGGCCAAGGAGGGCCACATGTCCGCGTCCGCGCCTGATCGTTACCGACCCGAAACCCGTCTCGTGCATTCCGGCACGCTACGCTCGCAGTTCGGCGAGACGTCGGAGGCGATGTTTCTCACCCAAGGCTATGTCTACGACAACTCGGCGCAAGCCGAGCGCCGTTTCAAGAACGAAGAGCCGGGTTTCCAGTATTCGCGCTTCGCCAACCCCACGGTGGCGATGTTCGAGGAGCGCATGGCGGCGTTCGAAGGCGCCGAAGCCGCCCGAGCCACTGCAACCGGCATGGCGGCGGTGACGCTGGCACTGGTCGGCCAACTCAAGGCCGGCGATCACGTCGTCGCGGCCAAAGCGTTGTTCGGCTCGTGCCGCTACATTGTCGAGGATTACCTGCCGCGCTTCGGCGTGACCTCGACGCTGGTCGATGGTACCGATCTCGCGCAATGGCGCGCGGCGGCGCGGCCGAACACCAAGACCTTCTTCATCGAGACACCGACCAATCCGACGCTAGAAGTCATCGACATCGAGGCGGTCGCGCGCATCGCCCACGAGTCGGACGCGACGCTTGTCGTCGACAACGTTTTCGCCACGCCGATTTTCCAGAGTCCGCTCGCGCTCGGCGCCGACTGCGTGGTTTATTCGGCGACCAAACACATCGACGGCCAAGGACGCTGCCTCGGCGGCATCATTCTGGGCTCGCAGGAATTCATCGACAAGAATATTCACGTGCTGTTGCGACAGACCGGGCCCTCGCTGTCGCCATTCAATGCCTGGGTGCTGCTCAAGGGTTTGGAGACGCTGTCGGTGCGCGTGCGGCGCCAGACCGAAAGCGCCGGCACGCTGGCTGCGGCACTCGCCGAACATCCGAAAGTCGCGCGGCTGATCTATCCGGGCCGGCCCGATCACCCCCAAGCCGACGTGGTGAAAAAACAGATGCGCGGCGGCTCGACGCTGGTCGCCTTCGACATCAAAGGCGCGAAAGCGGAGGCGTTCCGCTTCGCGGATGCGCTCAAGCTCATTCGCATCAGCAATAATCTCGGCGACGCCAAGAGCCTGATCACGCACCCGGCAACGACGACCCACCAGCGGCTGACGCCGGCGCAACGCGCCGAACTCGGCATTACTGACGGGTTGGTTCGTATTTCGGTCGGCCTCGAACATCCAGACGACATCGTCGAGGACGTGCTCAGCGCCTTGCAGGCAGTGTAAGCTTGCCCCCATGTCGGAGGGAGCGGATCGCCTCGTTACTCGCGGCGTGAGCGTACGGGTGCGGCGCGCCGGCACCGGAGCGCCCGCGCTGTTTCTGCACGGCGCCCGGGGCTGGCCCGCGTGGTTGCCGTTTTTTGAGCGCCTGTCCCATGGCTACGCGCTGACCGTCCCCGAACATCCCTGCTTTGGCGGTTCGGACGACCCGCCCTGGCTGCGGGATGTTTCCGACCTCGCCATGTACTATCTCGACCTCCTCGATCAGAACTTTTCGACGCCGGTCCATGTCATCGGTCATTCGCTGGGCGGATGGACGGCGACCGAAGCCGCCGTGCGCAATAGCAGCCGCATTGCGAGCTTAACGTTGTTGGCGCCGGCCGGCATTCGCATCAAAGGCATCCCGCCCGGCGACAACTTCATCTGGTCGCCGGAAGAAGCCGTGCACGCCACCTTTTATGATCAACACTTGGCCGAGGCGCGCCTGAAAGAAACTCCGGCCAGCGAAGCCGATCTCGACATAGATCTGCAAAACAAGCTCGCCGCCGTGAAATTCGGCTGGGCGCCGCGCTGGTTCAATCCGAATTTGGCAAAGTGGCTGCACCGCATCACGGTACCTACGCAAATCATCTGGGGACGCGACGACTGCCTGCTGCCCAGCGCCTATGCCGAACTCTGGCGCGAGCATGTGCCCGGCGCCAAGATTTCGATCATCGAGGCCTGCGGCCACAGTCCGCACATTGAGCATGCCGATCGTGTCGCCGACGAGGTGCTCGGTTTTCTTGCCGGCGGGCGCGCATGAAATTCGTCTGTTTTCATCTCATGCCCTATCGGCCGCTCGATCTCGAGGCGGCAAAGAAATACCGCTCGGCCTGGGTGGTTCTGCCCAACAGTTTCTACGATCCGGAAAAGGGCGCCGCCGAATATGATTCTTACCTCGACCAACTGACCTATGCCGAGGAACTGGGCTTCGACGCCATCGGCGTCAATGAACATCATCAGACCGCCTATGGGCTGATGCCGGCGCCAAACCTCATCGCCAGCGCGCTCATCCAACGCACCAAGAAAGTCCAGATCGCCGTGCTGGGGCGCGCGCTCCCACTGGTCTCTAACCCGATCAACATCGCCGAAGAATTCGCCATGCTCGACGTATTGTCGAAGGGGCGGCTTATCGCCGGCTTCGTGCGCGGCATCGGCGCGGAATATCACTCGACCGGAGTCAATCCGGCGTTCTCGCATGAACGCTTTCACGAAGCGCACGATCTGATCGTCAAGGCCTGGACCACGCCCGGCCCGTTCGAATTCGAGGGCGATCACTTCCGGCTGCGTTACGTCAATCTTTGGCCGCGCCCTTATCAGAAGCCGCATCCGCCGGTGTGGATTCCTTCCATGGGGTCGCGTGAAACCGTGGTCTGGGCGTCGGCACCCGAGCGCAAATATCCGTTCATGGTCACCTTCAGTCCGGAAAGCGCAGTGGTGCGCTACCACAACATGTACCGGGAAGCGGCGCAGGCGCACGGCTACACCGCCTCCGGCGGTCAACTCGGCTGGGCCACGCCGATCTATGTGGCCGAGTCCGACCAGCAAGCGCGCGACGAAGCCAAGGCCGGGATCGAATCGCTGTTCAACAACTTTCTGTCCATGCCGTGGGAAATGCTGCTGCCGCCCGGCTACACGTCCAACACGTCGCTGAAAGCGACACTGAAGCTGCGGCCGGCGCTCGGCGGGCGGCCGCGCCAGCAAACCATTGACGAGCTTATCGCCAGCGGCACCATCGTAGTTGGAAGTCCAACAACAGTGCGAGAAAAAATCGCGCGCGTGCGCGAGCAGACCGGCTTCGATATCTTGATTGCGCTCTTGCAGTTCGGCGTGTTGCCCGATGATTTGGCGCGCCGCAATATGGAGATGTTTGCCGGCGAGGTGATGCCGAAGCTGCGCTGAATAGGTGAGGGCTGGCAATGTCCGACGGCGCAGACACTTTACCCGCCTATCAATGCAGCCCATATTCTAGCTAGAAATTCTGGCTAGGAGAAGAAAATGAGCTTTCGCACTTGGTCGGTGCAGGACGCTAAAAATCGCTTCAGCGAAGTGGTCGAGGCGGCGCGGCGAAGGCCGCAAACCGTTACCAAACATGGTAAGGCGGCTGTGGTCGTTATTGCCGCCGGTGAGTATGACCGCCTGCGCAAGTTGCAACAACTCGAAGCGCCGAGTTTTGCCGAAATGCTGCTTGCGATCCCGCGAGGCGATGTGGAATTTGAGCGACCCAAAGCGACGCCGCGTGACGTGGATTTTTGATGTTCCTGGTCGATACCGACGTTCTTTCGGCGTTGGCCAAACGGCGGCGCCATGCCAACCTCGAAGCCTGGATCGAGCGCCAGCGGGCTTTTGATCTCTTTGTCAGCGTTATCAGCATCGGCGAGATCGAGCGCGGAATTGCTTTGCAGCAGAATAAGGACCGGAATTTTGCTTCGCTGCTGGCGAAGTGGCTCGATCAAGTCCTCAATGCATATGGCGACAGGATTTTACCTTTCGATCTGGCATCGGCCCGCCGCTGGGGGCAACTGAGCGCAACGCTCGGCCATCACGGCGCGGATCTGCAGATCGCCGCCACCGCGCTCGAACACGGGCTCACGGTTGTGACCCATAATATTTCACACTTTGAGCCGGCGGGCGTGCCGATTGTCGACCCGTTTCGTTCGCGCAAGAGATGAAATTTACCCACACCTCGCCGCGCCAAGGATCGTTGCGGCCAGCCGGTCAGATCAATTCGTGGTATGCGCCGCCGATGCCACCGGGCGGGTCGCCGCCTCGCTGATGGCGCCTGCGAGCAGTTTCGCCACGCAGCCGTAGCCCCAGTCATTCATGTGCAGTCCGTCCGGCGCGACAAACGCCTCGAACGGCATATGCTGCACATCGTGCCATTCGCGCATCACCGCGAACCGGTTGAAGAGGTCGATGCTGCCCTCTTTGGCGGCGCGGGCGATCTGATCTTCCATGTCCGGCGTTTCGGACTTGGCGAGCACGCGCGGCGCAAATTGCATGTCCATCAACACCGCGTCAGCGCCGGCGTCCTTGATCTGTTTGATGCCGTCGCGCAGCATCGCCGCGTCGGCTTCCACTTGATGATCGCGAAGCACGGCGTTGGTGCCGACCTGCCAAAGCACGAGATCGGGACGCGGAGCAATGACATCGTTCGGGAAACGCGCGAGCATCTGTTCGATTTCTTCCCCGTTTACGCCGCGATTGAGCACGGTGACGTCATCCCGTGGAAAGCGT
>Ga0209169_10000377_pt1 | contig 26906 bp, 20 predicted proteins | sample HubBroMetageWRM4_FD_188346 | JGI IMG/M metagenome (GOLD analysis project Ga0209169, IMG submission 188346) | Warmed soil microbial communities from the Hubbard Brook experimental Forest, New Hampshire - Hubbard Brook CCASE Soil Metagenome WRM 4... | ecosystem: Environmental > Terrestrial > Soil...
TCATGGATATCGAGGAGCAGGTGCGCAAACCAGCGTTACGGTATCGCCCTAGTAACATAGCGACAGAAGTAGGGGACATCGGATTCTTCTCGACGCCGGATAGCGGGGCTGCGGGCAAATTTGCCGACCGAACGCAAAGGAGCACGATTTCTCGTACCATCGCGTTTCTATCTCTCATCCTGATCCCATCGCTCGGTTCAGCGGCCATTTATAAATGCACCGCCCAAGATGGCGGTATCACTTATACCGACGAACCCTGTCCCGCAGATACGAGGGCGCAATATGTCGATCCAGCGGCGCCCCAGTGGTTAAACGAATCATCGCAGACTATGAATACCGTCCCGGCGCTTTCCGACGCCATGTCCGAATCGCAGCCTGAGATCCTCGCTATCCTCTGCGCCAATGATGAGTTCAAAGTGTGGCTCAAGGCGCAGCGACACGCCTTACCGGAACGGGATGTCAGAGCAGCGAAATTCTTCCGGTTCAACAACCTGTGCCGAAAGGCTCTCCACCTCCCAGTTGTGGCGGCGACGATTCCGCGAACACCCCCTGAAGCGATTCGAACCGTGGACTGAGCCTTCAGCCTGCGGGTCACCGCCTCAAAGTCGTCTTCGATGGCCTTGGGTCCGACCGACTTCAACGAGCGTGACACAACCCACTTCCGCTGGCTCCACCACTGCGCCGCGAAGTCGCGGTCCTGCGCGTCCCCGATCGCGGCCGCGCCGGCACAACTGCAACTGTGCTACTCCGACAGATCAGTAATCCAGACGGTACCTGCTCGTTCGACCGCCCGGAATTGGTTCTAAGTCTAATGTCGAGCACGCCGCTGTTGACTTAGGGTTTATGCCACGCACAGTGCTCCGATCCCGATCTGGTTGCTCCACGCAATACGGGACTTCACAGAGTCCTGGCGCACAGGCGTAGCGAACAGCTTGCGGTCCGGGCCGGATTTGCATGCCAAAAACACCGCCCGCGAATGAATGATCCGGGTTTGCGCCATTGCAGACGTAAAGGCGGCGATACGATGGAAGTATTTGTCGCCAATTTATTTTTCTTGGTGACTTGGCCGGTGTCGCTCAGGGAATGTCAAATCTATGCTGGTCGGGGAGTTGAATTGCTTGGGCCCCGATGTTGTCGCCGCCGCGGCGACGAGCGTGACGATGGCTGTTCAAACGAGACGCATGGCAACCGCAACAGTGACGGGGCTTCTGTGCTGTTTCGTGCTGCTCCAATCCGCTAATTCCGAGCCCTCCGCGCAAGCGCAGCGTGAATCGCTACCGGATTTGGACTCCCTGGAAGAGATCTTGGTGACCGCGACGAAGCGACAAGCGCCACTACAAACGATTCCGATTTCCGTGACCGCCATTTCGGGACAGAACCTCGAGGATCGAAGTGCAGTGAACTTCGACGACTATGCGCGGAGTATCCCCGGCCTGTCGTTTACGGATCTCGGTGACGGGCGGGAGCGAATATCCATTCGCGGAGTCGATTCCAAGATCGGGCAAGCAGTTGTCGGTTACTACTTTGGAGAAACACCCATTCCCGACAGCAGTACCGTCAGCGCAGAGAAGGTGGCATTTGATCCGGAAATCGTCGATATCAATCGTGTTGAAGTGCTGCGCGGACCTCAGGGCACCGTCTTTGGATCCGGGTCCATGGGCGGAACGATTCGCGTTATCCCGAATGAACCCGACTCAACGAAGGACGAATTGTCGATTAGAAACATTCTCTCCAGCACCGAGCACGCCAATGGCCCCGAAGAGGTGATCAGCGCAATGATCAATATTCCCCTCGTCACGGACACGCTTGCTTTGCGCGTGTCCACGTGGGCCAACTGGGACTCGGGCTTTATTCAGCGACAGGTCGCAACACCCGACAGTTTGACGGCCAACGCGGCGATTGGCGCGCCACTCGTATTTCGGCCAGTGGCAAGCGTACCTGCCGGCGATGTGTTCGGCATGCGCGCCGCACTGCGACTCCAGGCCGGCGATTCCATCGATCTGGAAGCAAGCCTCTATTCCGACCAACAGTATTACCGAGGATTCCAAGATATCACCACGGGTCCCCAGAATCGCAGCGATGCTCTGGTGCAAAGTTTTCTTTTTGATCAGCAAGAACAGAATCGCAACCGGCTGACCCTAAGCAACTTTAAGCTTAGCGCCGATCTTGGCATTGCCGAACTCCTCACGAGCCTCTCCTATGCACGACGGTTGTTGTCCCTTGAGCAGGAAAGTGCAGCGGCGGTGGAATACCTCGGATTTTCCGCCGCCTTCTCGGCGGCGCCAATATTCGAGGAGGCTCGAGATAATGCCTATTTCGCTGAGGCACGAGTCTCCTCCAAACACTCCGCATCTCCGGCATCGGACAACGTGCAGTGGCTGCTTGGCGCATCCTATGGCTATCAAAAAGGATGGACCGACATTTCCTTGGTGGTTCCGGGATTTTCCCAGGCCTTTGAATCGATCACCGGGCCTGTGGCGGGGGACAATTTGTTCGAGGAACGGGCGCTCTCATGGGTAAAGCAGTCGGCCGTTTTCGGCGAGCTAAGATATGAACCCGTGGACAGACTGAGCCTGACAGCTGGCGCGCGCTGGTTTTTCTACTCGCGCACCGATGCACAGCCCGAGACCGGACTCTTTGCCAATACACCCAACGATAATTCCATTCCGAATCCTTACACTGCACCGAGGGTACAGGGAGCCGCCACCGGTGTGGTGTATCGGGGTGCCGTGAGCTGGCAGCAGTCGCACAACTTAATGTACTACGCGCAGGCGTCGGAAGGGTTTCGGGGGCCCTTTGGGCGCTTCGCGCTACCGAATGTCTGCGCGCCCGAAGCGGCTCGGCTCGGGGCAACGACTGCACAGGGTGAAGTGCACTCGGACCGACTTTGGAACTACGAAATTGGCGCAAAAACGAGCTGGTTTGATGACCGTCTGCGTGTCAATACATCACTCTATCGAATCGATTGGACAAATATCCAGCAGTCGATATTGCTCACCTGTGGTTTTGCACTGAAGGGAAACCTCGGTAGCGTCGTGAACAAGGGCGGCGAAGTCGAGATCGAAGCCCGTGCAACGAAGGCACTCTCTGGTGGTGTCGCTGTCGGGTATGTGAACAGCGCCTTGCAGCAAAATATATTCGGCATTCCCGGCACTCAAGGCCAGCCGCTACCGGATGTTCCAAAAACGACGGGCGGAGCGTTTCTGGCCTATAGTTTGGACGCGCTGAGATCTTGGAGGGTAACGGCTCGCGCGGACTACTCCTACACAGGTCAATCTCTCTCCACATACAGGACGAGTGCTTCCTTTGCTCCCGATCAGGAGTCACTCGCGCTGCTGGGCTCTCAATTGACGTTCAGGAAGTCAAACCTGGAACTTTCGTTCTTCGGGCGAAACCTCCTCAACAGAATCTCGCGCACTGCTCTTGAACGTGACGTATCGCTGAATGTGCCGGATCGCTTGCGATATGCCGTCAATGTCCCGCGAACGATCGGATTCGCATTCTCGTATCGACAATAGACCAGCAGTGAGTTTGGAGAATGTGCGCTTCATGCGGCGCCTTTTCGATCGCTTCGCGTTGCGTGGCCGCAATGCGGCGGTTAACGTGGTCTAGGACCTTAGGCTAATGGCCTCGGATTGCACCTCACCGTAGGATGGCTTGGGCAGCCTTGCGTGACGCATTCCGGAGAGGCGCGCGCGGGATGAGGCGGCCCAACTGGGCTGGACAAGGCTCGAAGAATACGCCGCACGCTGCCTTCGACATGTTGCGAATTATCGCTCGAGCCAACGCAGGTCGGAAATCTCGCGCATGCATAGATTCGGGAAGCTCCTGCCCGCCTTGCTCTGGGTTGCACTCTCGATGGCGCCGAGCGTATCAGCAGCAGGCGTTGCGACCCACACGGTCGTCGTACTTTACTCAGATGACCGGTTTCTGCCGGCGAATATCGAGGCTGATCGTGGGCTTCGCGCGGCCATCCTGAATGCTGGAGGTGGCCAAGTGGAATTGTTCGATGAGCATCTCGACCATCCACACTTCGGTGCGGCGCCCGACTATGAGCAAACTATCTCCACCTATTTGCGCCATAAATACGCATCTCTGGCGCCTGCGATTTTTGTGGTCGGCGGAAACGAAGCGCTTGACTTTGTACTGCGTAACCGTGCCCGGTTATTTCCGCGCGCTCCCGTGGTCCATATGGGCGTTGACAAATCCTTCCTGCAGTCGAAATCCGCCCTGCCCGCCGATGTGATTGGCATTCCAGTTGAATACGACGCCATCGGCACGATTGATCAGGCGCTGCGCTGGCACCCTCTGGCGCGGAAACTAGTCATCGTCACCGGTTCGGCGGCGACCGATCGGGTTTGGGAGAGGCTGCTGCGGGACAAAAGTGTGCGATGGGACGGACGAATCTCGGTGGAGTTTCTGGCCGGCCTGCCCAGCGCCGCACTCATGCCTCAACTCGCAGCCCTGGGGCGAGACGCTGTGGTCTTCACGCCCGGGTACTACGAAGATGGCGCCGGCCGCATCATGAGCCCGCGCGAGTCTGTGGAGCAGATGGCAACGGCTTCGTCAGCGCCCGTTTACGGCCCATTTGACACGTTCATCGGCGCAGGCATCGTCGGCGGCCGCATGCCGATCTTCGAGTTAATTGGACGTCAGGCCGGCACCTTGGTCACCGCGCTCATAGCAGGTGCGACGCCGGCGGTGCTTAACGGGCCCAACATCACGCCGACGGACCTGCACGTCGACTGGCGGCAGATTCAACGCTGGGGGATCGATGAGGCCGCGATTCCGGCGCAAGCGATCGTGCATTTTCGCGACCCCAGCCTCTGGGAGGCCTATCGAACGGAAGTGATTGCAGCTGTCAGTGCGCTTCTGCTGCTTGCTGGGCTGTCGATTCGTCTGCTGCTCGAACGCCGATCGCTGACTCGGACTTCGGCGGCGCTCAAGGCCAGCCAACAGCTCATGACCATCACGGCACGCGCGGCGAAGCTGGCCATGTGGATATGGAACGTGCCGAATGATCGGATTTCGGTCGCGCCCTCAGAGACCCCCTTCCAGGTAAGCGATGACTCATCGATCCAATTTCCTGATGCCCTCGCAGTGGTACACCCCGAGGATCGAGCAGAGATCAATCGAACGGTGCACAACGCACTCGCCGCCGACCGGGAATTCGACTTGGAATACCGGACGGCCTCGCGGGATGGAGAAATGCGTTGGATCGCAGTACGAGGGCGGCCAGATCATGGCAACCAACGCCAATGGCTCGGCATTGCGCTTGATATTACGGACCGAAAACAGGCGCAGCTTCAGGCGGCGCAGGATCGCAACGCACTTCAGCACTTGAGCCGTGTCTCGATGCTGGGACAAATGTCCGCGTCGATTGCGCACCAACTGAATCAGCCTCTCACCGCGATACTGGCCAATGCCGAAGCTGCTCAAGTAATGCTGAGACAAGAGCCGGTTGATTTGGAGGAAGTGAAGCAGATTTGTGATGACATCGTCGGTCAGAACCGACGCGCCGCAGACGTCATCCGCCGGCTGGGTGCGTTGTTCAAACGTGGCGAAATGCAGATCCAACGGGTGGATCTTAACGCCGTATTGTCCGAAGCCCTGGACCTGCTGCACACAAACTTGATGTCCGACCGCATCACAGTGATCACCCAATTGGCCGAAGGGCTTCCTTCCTTCGACGGCGACAAGATTCAGCTGCAGCAGGTTTTGCTCAATTTGATCATCAACGCCGCCGACGCCATGTGCGACACGCCCGTTGTCATGCGCCGACTGATGATCGCGACGGAGGCGACTGACTCCGAAGTTCGAGTGCGCGTCACAGATCACGGACCGGGAATTGCGCCCAAGGATCTGAAAAACATCTTTGAACCCTTTTGGAGCGCGAAGCCGGCGGGCATGGGTATTGGGTTATCCATATGCCAATCGATTGTCAGCGCCCATCACGGAGCCATGACGGTCGCGAACAACCCAGACGGGGGTGCAACATTTCTCGTCGCATTTCCGATGCCTCAGGCTGTATGAGCAATATTCCCATCTCTACCAGCGAGCTCGTCTATATCGTCGACGACGAGCCCGCAGTACTCAAGTCGCTGTCACGTCAACTTCGGGCCCATGGCTGGCGTGTAGAGACATTCGAGTCCGCGGAGGCATTCCTTGAGCATCGGGTGCCACAAGGCGCGGCGTGTCTCGTCCTGGACGTGTCGCTTCCCGGCCTGGACGGCATCGAGTTGCAACGGCAACTGCACGAGATGCGTGAGACGATGCCGATTGTCTTTCTGACCGGACACGGCGATATTCCAATGTCCGTGCACGCCATGAGGGCGGGCGCTTCGAATTTTCTAACCAAGCCGGTGAGTGCCGCGGATCTTTGCGGCGCCATACGCCAGGCGATGGACCACGAGATTATGGCCCAGGGTGCACGCACTGAAATGGATCGACTCCGCGAGCGGTTCGCGCGGTTGACAATTCGCGAGCGCGAAGTGTTCGAGGCGATCGCCGCCGGCAAATTGAATAAACAAATTGCTGGAGAACTCGGCATTGTCGAGCAAACGGTTAAATTTCACCGCGCCCGCATCAAGGAACGGATGGAGGCTCATACCTCGGCGGAGCTGATGCGGATGGCGGCAAAGCTCGCCCTCGGCGAGTTAACTTAATCGCAGCAAACCGAGGAGATCCGATGCGCCCTGAATGATAAGTTCCGCCGAACGTGGGTGCGCAAGCGCGCGATGGTCACTCACCCTTGGGGTAGTTACACCCACCTTTGCAATGCTGTAAGGTTTTTGGATCATGAACGTCGGTGTACGTGTCGCGGTGGTAGACGATGAGGTGCCGGTGCGCACAGCGGTGGGCCGACTCTTGCGCCTGGCGCATTACGTTGTCACTCTTTTTCCTTCGGGTGAAGAGTTTCTCAAATCGCTTGAAACTGAGACGCCTGACTGCGTAGTTCTGGATATCAATATGCCCGGCATGTCAGGGCTTGATGTGCAGCGGCGGCTGCGCTCCGTGGCCATCATGATTCCGGCGATCTGCATTACCAGCGGCGAACAGGCGTCGCTCGCTCGCGAGGTCCTCGACGCGGGTGCGGTCGATTTGTTGCGCAAGCCTTTTTCCAACCACGACCTGCTTCAAGCGATACGGACCGCCCTCGGCACAAGCGACTAACCCAAAGTCCAGTCGCAATCCGTTTGAATTGGTTCACCATGGCGGCAAGAAGGAGAAGGATGGGCGCAACCCCGTTGCCCATATCATGGACAACCTAGGGCACGCCTGCTGCCAATACAAAGAGTTTTTGCGGCGCCCTCGCGTGATCAGGACAAGCGGAGAACGAGATGGACATCAAAAGAACAGTTTTCATCGTGGATGATATGCAGGACGTTCGAACGGCGCTCGCACGCCTTCTGGCAAGCGCGGGCTACCGCGCTCGCTTATTCGAATCGGCGGAGCATTTTCTCGAAGAACAGAACGGCGCAGAGCCGGGTTGTTTGCTGCTCGACATTGGATTACCAGGCTTAACCGGAATCGAACTGCAACGCGCTCTTCTTGATTCGCCGAACGCGCGCCCAATTATTTTTCTCACCGGAATGGCCGATATTCCAGCCAGCGTTAGCGCCATGAAGGCGGGAGCGGTCGACTTTCTGACGAAACCGATCGAGAGCGGCAGCCTGTTCGCGGCAATTGAGGAGGCGCTTCGCCGCGATACCGCGCAGCGTTTCGAACGTGCCATCCGTCACGCGATAGAACAGAAATTCAACCAACTGACGCGACGCGAGCGAGAAGTACTCACTCATGTCGTTCGCGGACGGCTCAACAAGCAGATCGCGTGGGAATTCAGCGTCGGTGAGAAAACAATCAAAGTGCACCGCTCCCGAGTGATGCAAAAGATGGGGGCGCGCTCCGTGCCAGACCTCGTGCGCCTCGCCGAACGTCTCGGCATTAGCATGGAACCTGTGGCCTGTACGGAAGAGCAGGTGCTAGCGTGGCAGCCGATTCTAACGGTTCAGGGCCAATTGGCCACCATCGGAGGATAAGGGAATGATCATGTTGTCACGCGACGGCGAAGCGTGACGGCAACTGTCAACCCCAATGCGGAAGAGTGCCGCGCGATCATGGGGGAGTCCCCGCGGCATTCAAGCCCAGAATGATGACCTTGGCAGTTACCGGTTTCGTTGGCCACGCGACCATCGTGAAGCCGGCGGCCACTGCCACTTTTTGTTCGCCGTCGGCGCTATAAGTAATAATCCCGCCGCCGATGCCGCCTCCCCCGCCGAGTACTTGAGCATAGAGTTTTTGGCCATTGGAGGAATCGAGGGCATAGAAGTTACCGCCGAGATCGCCAAAAAACACCACGCCTCCGGCTGTCGGTGTGATCGCGCCGACAATGGGATAGTTCGATTTCACGCGCCACTTCCAAACCCCGGAGTCCGCGTCAGTGGCGTACACCCAGCCGGCCCAGTAGCCATCGGTGCGAGATTCCTTGCCAAACATGTTGATGGGGTTGAGTGTCGCCATTCCCGTCCACGGCTGCCCGACACCTACTGAGCGAAGTTTCTTGTCGTCTTGAATGGTCACGGTGTCGCACCAGTCGACCGTACCACTCAAAATGAGGTTTGTGGCTGGGTCGTAGCCGGGGGTGCTCCATTCATCGCCGCCCACGGGACCGGGACAGAAATGCACATCCCGGCCAATCGCGAAGTCTGTGCCATCATTTTCAACCGTGGTTATGGGCACGCGGTACAGCAGGCGGTTGTCGGTGAGGTCATACGCGTAGAGATGTCCATCCTTCGGTGCGACGGACATGATTTGCTTGCCACCCTTGGTCTTGAGCAGGATGGGCGGATTGGAAACGTCATAGTCGTGCCAATCTTTTGGCACCACTTTGAAATTATTCTTGAAGTCGCCCGTCTTCGAATCGAGTACCACGACCGAATCGGTGTAGAGATTTTCTCCCTCTCGCGCCCCTGAGGCGAAGTCGGGGGCCGGATTGCCTCCTGGGACGTACAGCAGCCCGTTTTTGATATCCAGGGTGTACGACGTCCAAGTCCCGGCGCCGCTCACGGGCAGACCGGGTGCCATGTGCCATGTGGCCATATCCAGGGGTGTTTTTCCTATGGGGCCTCGCACGACGTCGCCGGCAACTTGGGGCGCCAGAAAAAATTCCCAGACAATCTTGCCACTCTTTGCCTCAAGGGCGAATACATGCCCCTTGCCGCCCTTGTAATCACCGCCAGAATTTCCGATGTACACCAAGCCGTCCCAGGCAATCGGTGCAGAGGGTACCGACTCGCCGCGTTTCGGATCGGCGATTCTCGTCTCCCACAGTTGTTTGCCCGTCTTGAAATCAAAGGCCAGCACTCGCGCATCCTGAGTACCGCGAAACAACATGCCGTCCATATAGGCGGCGCCGCGGTTGGATGGAAGAAGCGCGCCGGGATAGTCCAGCCGCGTGCGCCAGTTCTCGCCGCAAGTGGCAGGGTTGAGCGAGAAAATGTCGAACTCAGTGGTGCCGATCAAAGCACCATTCACCATGATCAAATTGGATTCAAAGGAAGTAAATTCATGGGTGTCGTAAGTGCACAAAATCTTCAGCTGACCGGCATTTTTTGCCGTGATTTGGGTCAGCGGCGAATAACGTTGTGAGGTGGGGGTTCGGTTATAGCTTGGCCAATCCCCGACCGTGGCGCCCGGCCACGTTGCGTCAACCGGAGGAGGCGAAGAAGCGTCAGCTTCAACGACTTTATAGGCGGGATTCGTTTCTGTGCTCGTCGTGCCGGCCGGCGTCGACAAGGTCTTAAGATAGTTGAGCCCCATGCCGCCATAAGTGGTCATCGCCACGGGGAAGGCCATGTACAGAATTCCCGCGATGACTACGCCCGCCACGAACAGCGCGCCAATCACGATCCAGATCCTCTTCTTCATTCGCTGCCCCTAAGGTGTGTTTCCAACCGATCCCATGTGCGGCGCGAGCCGCCCGAAAACCTCTTCTAGGAATGTGGCTCGAATAATTCCGATCCCGCCTCATCGGGCAAGAATTCGAAGGCCCGGCGGCGGACAAACCGCCGCCGGGACCCTAGAAAGCAGACCTACTTCGACGCCGCTGCCAGCGCTTCCCTTCGATGCTCGAGCTTCTCCATCACATCGCCAACGCTGAAGCTCGCCGGCTTCTGCCTGGGTGGAAACTCCTCCAATGTCTTCATCCACTGCATGACTATTGCTACGGCAGGCATGAGCATATACACATGATTTAGCCGCCATTTTTTGTAAGACAGATCCGCGCACTGATCGGCTCTTTCAAAGGGATCAGAGCGTAGATTGACGAGTTTCGGAACCCGAAGCGGCACCAACGGTTCCTCCCACACGCCGAACCCTTCCGTGCGTTGTTCCTTGAAGTGAACTTTCCAATTGCCATAGCGGATCGCCATCAAATCACCATCGTCGCTCCAGTACCCGAAGCCTTGGCGCGGACTGGTCTTCACGTCACCCTTGAAGTGCGGCAGCAAGTTATAGCCGTCAAGATGGACCTTGTAGGTCTTTTTGCCGGCGGTGTGACCCTTCTTGAGCTTTTCTACAATGTCCGGTTCCCCTGCAGCGGCCAACAGCGTCGGTAGCATGTCCTGGTGAGAGAAGATCTCATTGCTGATGGTGCCCGGCTTGATGACCCCCGGCCAACGGATGGCGCAAGGCACGCGCCAACCCCCCTCCCAATTTGTGTCTTTCTCGCCGCGGAACGGCGTCGTGCCGCCATCCGGCCAGGACATCACTTCGGCGCCGTTGTCGGTGGAGTACATCACTATGGTGTTCTCGCTGATTCCCAGCGCATCCAATTTGGCGAGCAACTGTCCGACTTGCCGGTCATGCTCGACCATGCCGTCGGCGGTGACTCCGAGTCCCGTTACGCCCTCTAACTCTTTCTTCAGGTGCGTCCAGATGTGCATCTTGGTCGAATTCCACCAACAGAAAAAAGGTTTGTCGGCCTTCACCTGGCGCTCGATGAAGTCTATCGCGCCCGCTGTGATCTCCTCATCCATCGTTTCCATGCGCTTCTTGTTGAGCGGACCGGTGTCTTCGATCCTCTGTGTGCCGTCGGCATTGGCCCAGGAGTGCAATACGCCGCGCGGCCCGAAATGCTTTTTGAAGTCTGGATTTTTCGGATAGTCTGGATTCTCAGGCTCCTCCTCGGCATTTAAGTGATAGAGGTTGCCGAAAAACTCGTCGAACCCGTGAACGGTCGGCAGGAATTCATCCCGATCGCCCAGATGGTTCTTGCCGAACTGACCGCAAGCGTAGCCTAACGGCTTGAGCATTTCGGCAATGGTGGGGTCTTCCGCCTGAAGGCCGAGCGTCGATCCCGGCAGACCCACTTTGGTGAGTCCCGTGCGGATTGGCGACTGTCCTGTGATGAAGCATGCCCGACCCGCGGTACAACTTTGCTGTCCATACCAATCGGTGAACAACGCGCCTTCCTTGGCGATGCGATCGATGTTTGGCGTCCGGTAACCCATGACACCGTTGTTGTTTGCGCTGATATTAAACCAGCCAATATCGTCGCCCCAAATGATCAGAATGTTCGGTTTACTCGTCGTCGCCATGTCGCCATGCTCCTATCTAGTTGCGTGCCGGAAAATGTGACTCACTGGCTTTTCCCAGCTGAGAAGCATCGTGACGCTAGTCCTGGCTCCACGGAGGGTCAATGTGGCCAAAGCCCCATTTTTAGGCGAGGCCTCGACAATCCACCGTCTAATCGGAGATCGGTGCAGGTTGTGTTCCCAGCTGCGAAAAACGCTAGAAAACGTCTATCCCTCTCCGTTCAGTCACGATTTCCGCCGCAGTATCCAAGCGCCAAGGGCGAGCGACGCGTCGAGCAGCGCAAACGCCAGCAGCGCATGAGGAAAGACACCGGCCATGGCAATGGGGACGAGCACGACAGGGACCAGTATCCATCGATCGAGTATGGAAGCCGCGACCGTTTGTCGGCCCCCGGATCGCCCGCCAAACAAATACAGCCAACCAATAACCATGACCGTCATGCCAATCACGCGGAAGAGCGCCTCCTCGTGTCCCGCGAATTCGTCATCCCTGAAGAGGCTCTGCACCGCGCCTGGCCAAATGGCAAATAGAGCGCCGAGACTCAGATAGATGTATCCATTCATCGCCGTCCACTGAGACGCCCTTGACAGAGCAGGAGGTTTTTCCAATAAATCGGCGGTAAAGGACATGTCAGTTTCCTTCCGTGATTAGCGCAGGTGCCGAACACTAGTGTCATGGGCTAAGCCGCGCAATTGGACCTTGTGATGTCCCAAACGAAGAATTTCCGGCCCGCCGAACAGCCCAGGTTTTCGAGACGGTCTTTCCGGCGCATCACTGCCTCAAAGCGCGCCTGACGCCGAGATGCCGCTACGCCTCACGCCGCCGCATCACACGGAAGAAAACTTTGCATGGTTCGGGTGGCCGTCTTCCCCGTCGATCTAATTTAAGGCCTTGCTCTTTCAAGGCGATAGAAAGTTACCCACTGTCTAACCGGTCGGTTCGCCAATCCCCGGATTGATTCGTCTGCTGCCATGTCATGGCTCCCTTCTTTGCAGCACCACATTTGTCAGGAGCGGCAGGAACGCACGGTCGATTTCGACTTCGAGCAAATAAGGAGTCTTCATCGCCAGGCCTTCGCGAAGCGCTGGTTCAAGATCTTCCGGACGAACGACTCGGCGACCTTCACATCCGTACCCTTTGGCGAGACTGACGTAGTCGATTCCAAGCAGATCGAGTCCGGGCACACCGGACGCCTTCAACTGCTTCGCAAACGCCTTAAGGACGGCGTACTCATGATTGCGTGGAATGACATACAAGATGGGAAGCTCGTGCTGAACTGCAGTCCAGATCGATTGGATGACATACTGGGCGGCGCCATCGCCGACGATGTTGATTACCCTCCGATGCGTCTTGAGGTCTCTCTCGGCAAGGGCAATGCCCGCCGAGGCCGAGAGAGCGTAACCGAGAACGCCGCTAAAGAAAGTGAAACAAGATCTAGGCGAACTCGTCGGCAGGCGCTCTTTCAGTGCCCGGACGCTCGACTCCGTTTCGTGGACCAGTACCGAATTCGGCGGCTGCAGCTCCTTTATTGTGTAGTACAGAAGGTCCGCGGTGATCTTCGGGCTCATGGCAGGTTTCGGTGGGCGCGTAAGCGGCCCTGGCACCGGTCGCGACGCCTTCGACACAAGGTCGGCGAGCACGCCGCATGCCGTTCCCGGATCTGCGAGGATGCTATCGCCAACCGGTGCACGTGCGGCCTCTGAGGGGTTATCGGTAACGTGTATGAGACGGGTCCCGCGCGGCAAGTAATCGCCCGCAATGTACACGTGGTAGCGAAAAACCGGGGCGCCAAGCACGATGGCCAGATCGTAACCTTCGAGCATCTCACATAACGGCCTGACGGCCGGGGGCAGCGCGCCGCGATACAACGGATGGGTTTCCGGGAAGCCCGCCCGGCCTTCCTCGGGAGCCGCCCAGACGGGAGTGTTCAAGCGCTCAGCGAGGCGAACCGCGTTATTCCAACCGTTGCCTTCATCGACGGCACCCCCAATGATCAGCACCGGCGATTTCGCCTCATCGAGCATTGCTGCGACCGGAGCGAGTTGTTCGGGGCTCGCCGCCAAGCGCGTGGTAACCGTACGAATCTCCGGTAGTCGCGGGCACGGCTTGTCGGCATCATCCATGGGAAGCGACAGGAACACGGGGCCCGCGGGCGGCTGCACCGCCATCGCGTACGCGCGGATGAGCGCGCCGGGCACATCCTCGGCGCGAGTGGGCTCGTAGCTCCATTTAACGTACGGGCGTGGCATGACACTTGGCTCAGCGTTGGCAAGATACGGCTCGAGCAAGAGCAGCTCGCGCGTCTGATTGCCGGCGGTAATGATTAAGGGCGCATGGTTGTACCAAGCGCTTTCGATGTTCCCCATCGCATTGCCGAGACCGGCGGCGGTATGCAGGTTCACAAGGACCGCCTTGCCCGTCGCTTGCGCATAGCCGTCCGCCATGCCGACCGCACATGCTTCTTGAAGGGCCAGGACATAGCGAAAATCATCAGGAAAATCCCGGAGAAACGGCAATTCCGTGGACCCGGGATTGCCGAAGATCGTGGTGAGTTTCAGCCGGCGCGCGACTTCGAAAAAACACTCACGTACTGTCGCCGGCTTCCGCATCTTCGGATTGTGTTGAGATGACTTCCTCTTGGACATTGTTATCTCCTCAACGCAAGAAACCAGTCTAGATGTGCCGACGGCAGAGAACGTGCGTTTCCACCGTCGGCAACCGGCCCTCAGTTGCTAATGACGATGTTGTTTTCGAGTTTCGTTACGCCGGGTGCCAGCCATGCCGCGCGCTCGGCCTCATCGCGCTCCGACCACGACCGAACGCTGCCGCGCAAGACCACCTCTCCGCCGCTCGCCTCCACGCTGATGCTATTCGCGTCGAGCTGTGCACTGCGCTTTAATGCGCCTTCGATCCTCGACCTAACCGCGGTCGGACTGACGCGAGGGGAAAGCTCTATCAGATTGGTGACCCCAAGCACGCCCTTTACTTGCCGTGCCGTATTTTCCGCATCCGTGCGTTGATAGTTCCATTCGAGGTTGCCATCGAGAGTGATCCAACCGCTTTTGACGACGCTTTTGATTTTATCGTGCGAAAACGGCAGTTCGAACTTTAGTGCGGCGACCAGGTCACGCGCGATGTCCGGATCCGGCCTCGCATCGATTGACGCAAGTCGAACCTCGATGTCATTCGCCACGGCCGTAACGCCGCCGATCCGTTTGGCATCCGCCTCTGCCTGTAACTTCTGACTATAGTTGCATGCGTACCCCGTCAGCGACACCACACCGTTCTTGACCGACAAGGCAATATCTGTGGAATCAATGAATGGGTCATACCTGATTTCATCCTCAACATCGCGTTTTACTTCGCTGTCAGATTTCATATTTCGTCTCCTGCATAACTGTAAGATTTCGGAAGCAGCGCACTGCAGCGGCTGTCGCGCCGGCGCCGAAAGAGATCATGACGCGCTCGACTACATTCGCCTTGACAGCAGTCAATTTTGTCGCCCCGCGCCAATCTCGCCCGTCCTATTCGACCATTTTGGGTATCGCGATAGGCGTACTATTGGTTCTTAATTGGACCATTTGAACTAGACACGCTTTGCTAACCATGAATTGGCTTTAGGTATGAGCACCCTGCCGCGAGTCTCGGAATCAACTCGGGAGCAAATCGCTCGCGAGTTCGATGACCTCGGCCCCGATGCTTGTATCGCAGACATCTCGACGCATTTGCAGAGGTACAATCCCGAGTGGCTGTCCATGGCCACCAAGTGCGCGCTCGATGCCAGCGATCCGAAGCGGATTTTGAGTGGCTTCTGTATGTTTTATCGATTGTTAACGGCGCAAGTTTTGTCGGATTCTCCGTTGACCGACATCACCGGGATGCTCACATCGCTCCCGCGCATCACGACGCAAACGCGCGCCGCGATAGTAGCAGCGATCGATGAGAACAGCGTCGAAAGTTTCGTAAACAACGCAATTCTACAGCTGGAGAGCACCAATCCCGAGCTGCTACAGATGGCTCACTACTTTGCATCGACGCAAGCGAATTACTTGGCCACCATGCAAGGGTTTGCATTGCTGTACGCCGCGCTACTACTCCAGTCCGGCGCAGACCGGCCACTGGTGCATTGAGCGCACGCCGCAGCGGCAGGCTTACAGCCAGGAGGGAATTGCGCACGCTAAGCTGCTTGCGCGGAAACGCTAGGGCAGCTCGGCGCCGTCCAGCAGTACTCGCAACGGTCTTGGACCTGCGACGACCGGACTCGTAGTCATTTCAATCAATTAATGACACTCACGTGCAAGAACTCCTCCCAGAAAGCTCCTAGAGTCCCTGTGCTATTGCAAGCGGAGGTACCCCAACGGCGATGGTCGAATACGCGGCTGGTCGAGGACCTCGAAGTTGATCGATACGGTGGCTGACATGCATGATTCCGCAAACGCCTTTCCGAGTCATCCGCCGGGGAAGGAAGGCCCCGCAGTGAGCAATCAGTGCTCAGTTGACACCGTCGCCATAATGGAAGAATTGCTTGCACAATCCATTTTGCTACGTGACCTTTACAAAATCGCGCGGTGGCAAACCTGCAACGGTGAACTATGTCGGATGCACCTGCTATTCGAGGGCCACTACAACGAACAGCTGCGCCTTGTTGATGTGCTTATCGATGGAGTGCGTATGCTGGGCGGCACCGGCCTCCTGCTCGCCAGCCATTTTCTAAAGAGAACTCAGCTTTCCTGTAGCGTTCGAGGTCACGACGAATCCGGCCGCTGGGTAGACGAACTGTTAGACGCTCATGAATCGGTACTGACCACGACACAACTTGCCGGAGCAACCGACGATCGTCAGTGGGGACACGAATACGCCGTGGGCCTCGTCGTACTGACGAATGATCTCCAGAGCGTGTCCCTTCGCGAACAGTGGCTACGCCAGACTCCTGGAAGGCGTGTTCGAACAATTCCGCACAACGACAAGTGGTTGTGACCCGCGGAGGGAGACGAACAATTGCAGTGTGTAACTTGATCTAACGAAATGTCTTCGTTCCGCCGGAAATAGCATCGAGTTGGTCATGATGCGAATGCGCAAGAAACGACTCTTCGCCCCTAAAGAGTCAATCGAGTACCGGTACAGCGAGTCGGTTGCCGAGGCAGTAAGGTGGTTGGGTGATCGCTATCTATTGGCGAGGCCGATTCGTAATCTCTGCTCAGGCCAGTCTAAAGTGTCGTGCGGCGATCCGCATCTCATTGAAGAGCATTCGGAATGGCAGAATGGGGGCCAAAGCTGCCCCCATGTTCGCCAAACTTGAAAGCGACCTCCGAACGTTTCATCGGTTTGCTTGGGGAAAACTGAAGACCGGCTTGTTCAGCCGGTCGCCAGCATTGGCCAATATCACATTCCAATCAAGCGGCACCGCCGACTTGCAGGGACGCTGAGCTAATCGTCAGGCTGCTTGAGCCCTCCCCGCGCCCCTTCGTGATATCGCGGCGAGGCCGAGCAAACGCTCGGCATTGAGGTGCGCGATCTTCTCCTTGTCGCTCACGTCGATGGGCACCTGTTCAAAAAATAGCTGGGCAGCTTTTATGCTGCCGTATGGATGGTCCGTGGTGAAGAGGACGCGATCGATACCGACCGTGTTGCGAACACTGAGATAGGCCTGGTACGCCAAACTCCAGCTCTTATCCATCGCGCCAGGTTCCTGGTTCATGTACTCACCCGCGAGGATTCCACCGTAGAAGTTCTGCCGCAAATATTCCTTGATGGTTCGTTTCAGCCCACCATTCTTCTTTAACGGAAATCCGTAGTCCATTCGCCACGCTGACCAACTCAGTATTTCGAGGTTATGGCCGACAATGATTTGCAGCCCTGGAAACCGGTCGAACACCCCGCCTAGGATCAAGCGAATGCTGTGTACGCCGGTGTCGATGTGCCAACCGAGTCCCGCAATCGCCAAGAACGTAGATACCTCGGGCGTGAAGCCACTGTAGTAGGTGTCGACCACCGGCTTGGGCGGCATTTGCGGATGGAGGTATATGGGCACGCCGAGCGATTCGGCGCATTCGAACACGGGCCAGAAGAACTTGTCGTCAAGGTAACGCCCATTGATGTGGCCGTTGATCAATGCACCCACGAAGCCCAGGTCGCGGACGGTGCGCTCGAGCTCGCGCGCTGCGGCCGCGGGGTCTACCATCGGCAGAGTGGCGAATCCGAGTAATCGCTCTGGATACTTGGAGATCGCAGCAGCTAGGGTGTCGTTCGCTTGTCTGGTCAGTTCCCGCGCGAGCGAAGGCTCAAAGCCCTCGGCGCTGGGCGTGGCGTGGGAGAGAATCTGCACATCGATACCGGCGTCGTCCATAAGGGCAATCCGCCCCTCGCCCAAATCAAAGATGCCGGGTGGGCATCCAGTTTTTGGGTCGTTGGGGAACACCCCGGATTTTTTCATTCTATCCAAAACCAACGCATACGGATCGTTCGCCTTTATAGCGGCATCGTAGATAGCCGGAAGCCCGTAATGTTCCTCAAAGGCGATAATCTTCATTCGACCATTTGTCGTGTTAATCATAAAAACCCCCAAAGGTTTAGATTCAAAGATGCCGACGGCCACTGGCCAATTTGATTTGCCAGTCGAAATGCTGATCTTTGCAACACGTGACATCGTTAAGCCATGACGCCGGTCAGAATCGATGCCATTTGAGTGCCCCTTAGAGACGTTGCACGTGTGCCGAATGTCCACGGAAATCTTCCGGTCCCCTATCGGGACTCAACCGACTGACCGAATCGGGATTTCCCTGCAACTAATGCGTGCGGTGAAGGGCCCACAGTGAATTCACGCCTCCAGGCATTTGGAGTGACTCCGACGATCTTACGAAAGGTGCGGCAGAAATGGGCGTGGTCGCTCATGCCGCACTCGAGAGCGACTTGCGACAGAGGTAGCCGCGACGCCAACATTAGCTCCTGAGCTCGACATATGCGCCGCTGCGTGATGAAGCGAAGGGGGGACTCACCGAAGGTCTCTCGAAAGACACGGGAGAAATGACTCCTGCTGAGTTGAACGACGCCCGCAAGATCGGTGGCTCGGATACAGGAGTCCAGTTTGTCGTCGATATAAGATTTGAGCCGTTTGGCTTGCCACGGCGCGAGACCGCCATGTGCGCACAAGCGCTCTGCAGCCCAGTTGGCTCCCAAGGTTAGTTGGATTCCCAGCAGTGCCGCGGCGCGCTGGATGCAGCTTGCTGCTGCTTGACGGTCGGTGTCCAGCGCGACCGTCGCCGTGGCCAGAAGACTGGCCAGCACGCCGTTGGTAGCGTCAGATGTTGAGCTCAACATTGGACTGCTCCATTTGATTGCCTATAGTCGATGGAACGCAGCTTGTATCTATCTATGTGTGTTAAGGAAGTGATTCGTAGTTAGGTCCTGTTAGTGTCCGACGTTGTTCTCGAGCGCCTGTTCCTCTATGGCATGCAAATGGCTTTGCAAGTCGCCTCGACTCCGCCCTGTGGAATCCGGCTGACCACCGACATCTGACCGACCGCAGCGACCTCTGCGATCTTTGTTGACATGCGATCCACACAATCCAGACATTCAAGTGAACTGTTAGACGTTGTTAGACCGCGTTAGCGGCGCGCTGAGTGGCCAAACCGTCTAGCGTCCCACCGCGCCGGAGCTCGAGTTTCAAAGCGATGCGACGCTCGTTTCGGCGTGGCGCAGCGATACTCAGCTACAAATAGGGGTAACACAGTCAATCACCCGTCGGGTAGGCATGGTTAACTTCTCACGATTTTGAATCCAGGTGTGGACCGATCTATTGCAGTCGATCGATCAATTGAGGAGAACTTCATGCAAGCTGACTACTTTGGTCTGTATCGCCATTTGAAACTGTCACGTGATGAAAAAGGCGTGCTGATTGCCGAGATCCATAACAACGGTGGCGCCTTTATCATGAACGCGCAGGCTCACACGGAGTTTGTTGATGCCTTTTACAGAATCGGCCAAGACCGCGCGAACAAGATTGTCATCATCACAGGAGCGGGCGGCAGTTTTATTGGGGACGTAGACTGGTCCAGCTTCGGAGATGTTGCGGACCCCGGTGTCTTTAGTAGAATTCACGATGAAGGCGTTCAGGTCCTAGAGAACATTGCGAACATCCGCGTTCCGGTGATTGCGGCTATTGAGGGGAAAGCCCATATCCACTCGGACTACGCGCTTCTCGCCAATGTCATCGTGGCGGCTGAAGGTGCCACATTCCAAGACGTCGGCCATTATGCTGTGGGTGTCACGCCGGGTGACGGGGTCTTTACGACCTGGAGTTATCGGGCGGGACCGGGGCGAGCCGAGGCATTCCTGCTTAAGCCGCAGCCGCTGCCGGCGCGTACCGCACACGAATGGGGAGTCGTGGCGGAGGTAGTACCGAACGGCAAGGCAATGGCTCGCGCACGCGAACTGGCCGATTTGTACCTGCTGGCTCCGGAGGTGACGCGCCGGAACACGCGCATTCACTTCATTCAACCGTTGAAGGAGCGGGTCGTGCGGGAAGTCGGTTACGGACTGTCCCTCGAAGGAGCGTCCGCGGCCGCTTTGGTAAAATCAAAGGAATCGAAGAGTGAGTCCTCTCAGAGAAAATCTGCGTGACGGTGCTCGCACGGGCGGATCGCGATTGAAGTAGTCCCATCAAGCAGGGCGGCGCTGCTCAGGAGCGGCGCCGCCGCTTCGAGGCTTGTTTGATCTTATTTGAGACGTGGACGGCTGGGACAATATTTGTGAAAGGAGAAAATAATGTCGAGGGTTCTTGTGCTCTACTATTCATCATACGGCCATATCGAAGCCCTGGCGGCGGCCGTCGCCGAGGGGGCTCGAGAGGCCGGCGCGCAGGTCGACGTCAAGCGCGTTCCCGAGCTGGTATCCGATAATGCCGCGCGCGAAGCGCACTACAAAGTAAATCAAGCCGCTCCAGTCGCAAAGATCGACGACCTTATCGCTTATGACGCAATCATCATTGGCGTTGGCACCCGTTTCGGGCGACTGTCGTCGCAAATGGCCAATTTCTTGGACCAGGCCGGCGGCCTTTGGGCGCGCGGAGCGTTGCACGGAAAAGTCGGTGGGGCGTTCACCTCAAGCGCCACACAACATGGTGGGCAGGAAACGACGCTGTTCTCGATAATCACCAATCTTTTGCACTTCGGCATGGTGATCGTCGGCCTCGACTACGGCCATGCCGGCCAGATGACCCTTGACGAGATCACGGGTGGGTCTCCGTACGGTGCCGCGACAATTACCGGTGGGGATGGTTCGCGTATGCCGAGCGCGAACGAGCTGCTCGGAGCACGCTACCAGGGCCGAAAGATAGCCGAGACCGCCAACAAACTGCACGCCTGAAACCGCGCGAAAAGCCATCTTTTTGCCGGTCAGCCAAGTGCAGCGATTGAAAGGCTCACTATTCATCTAGGGCCTCTTCTAGAGCCGTATCAAGAAAACTGAAGCCCTCGGATCGGCCGGGGACGAGAAGATCTCATCCTCCGGCCGCCCTTTTCCGCGAGCATCTTAGGCCGAGCGTGCCTGCTTCTGGAGTTCAACGTTTCGAGGCGCCGCCGTGGCTGAAATCTTATTCAGGCCGAACAGACGCTCCGCATTACGATGTGCGATCTTCTCCCTGTCACTGGCGCTAACGGGCATTTGGTCAAGGAATGGTCGAGCGGCTTTCATGCTGCCGTAGGGATGGTCCGTCGTGAAGAGGACGCGATCGATACCGATCGTGTTCGCCATACCCAGATAGGCCTGGTACGACAAACTCCAGCTCTTGTCCATCGCGCCGGTCTCTTGATCTGCAAACTCACCACAAAGAATTCCGCCGTAGAAGTTCTCCCGCAGGTATTCCTTGATGGTCCGCTTCAGGCCGCCATTTTTATGCAGAGGAAATCCGTAGTCCGCGCGCCACGCCATCCAACTCAGTGCCTCGAAGTGATGACCCACGATGATCTGCAGCGCTGGAAAGCGGTCAAACACCCCGCCAAAGATTAGACGGATGCTGTGTATTCCCGTTTCGATATGCCAACCGAGTCCCGCGATTGACAGAAACGCCGATACATCGGGGGCGAATCCGCCGTAGTAGATGTCGGCCACCGGCTTGGGCGGAATTTGGGGATGGAGGAAGATCGGCACGCCGAGCGATTCGGCGCATTCAAACACCGGCCAGAAGAACTTGTCGTCAAGGTAACGCCCGTTGGTGTGGCCGTTGATCAATGCGCCCACGAAACCCAGGTCACGGACGGTGCGCTCGAGCTCGCGGACTGCAGCCGCGGGGTCAAGCATGGGTAGTGAAGCAAATCCGAGAAACCGGCCCGGGTACTTCGAGATCGTGGCGGAAATTGTGTCGTTCGACTGTCTACTGAGCTCTTTCGCCAGCGTCGGCTCAAGGTTCTCTGGACCCGGCACCGTGTGCGAGAGGATCTGCACATCGATTCCGGACTCGTTCATGAGAGCGATTCGCCCCTCACCCAGATCATAAATGCCTGCCGGGAAGCCGGTTTTCGGGTCCCCGACGAGATGTCCCGATTTCGCCATTTGGTCGTACGCCAACAAGACCCGATCGTTCACCTTTCTTTGGGCGTCGTGTATAGCCGGAAGCTTGTAGTGTTCCTCGAACGCGATGATTTTCATTGGACCATGTCCCGTGTCAATCATAAAAAACCCTCCGCAGTGAGTTCAAAAACTATCATCGCCACCAGGCGACTTGATTTTGCCAGTGGATTATTCTGATTCTGGCGAACCACGCGATCGTCCGGCCTTGACGTTGATCAAAATCGATATCGTTTCTCGGGGCCAACTTTTTCTCGGTCGAAGTGGCTCACATGCCGGGCGCGGGGCCCCAGGGAGATTTTGCGGGATTCTAGAAGTGCACGCCCGCCGCGATTCCAAACGTGCGCGGGGGCGCGGGCGAGAACTGCTGACCGAAGGCGATGGTCTCTGCGCCGAAGGAGTAGTACTCGGCGCCCGTCAGGTTGGCGCCCCAAAGCCGGAGATGATATCGGCGGCTCGGGTCGGTCCATTTTACTGATGCGTTGAGCAGGTTAACGACCGGCTGCCTCATGCTCTCGTCGGGGAACCAGTAGAACGAGTCCGTATACGACGCATTCGCATTGAAGTCGAAGTCGCCGGCGGAACTCGGAATCACATAGTCCGCCGCAAAACTGGCGCCGTAGTGTGGGGCGCGGATGAGGTCCAGCCCGGATGCATTGCAGCTGTAAGCGCCGTTGGACGTGCAGGAAGTCGAAGCAATGTTGGAGCCGGCATAATATGAGTTGGGCGGGAAGTAGTCCGGTGCATTATTGAAGCTCTCATAGTGGCCGAAGAGGATCGATAAGCCCCCGGAAAGCGTCAGTTGATTCATGGGAATTACTTTCACGGCAATCTCGCCACCGTTGAGCTCCGCCGACGCGGCGTTGATCAACTTCGTACCGCCCGCCACGATGATGGCCATCTGAAGATTCTGCACGTTGTAGTGAAATGCGCTCAGGTTGACTTGTAGATGATGATCGAGCCATTCGCTTTTCATGCCGGCCTCTACCGACTTCAGCACTTCGGGATTAACCGGCGGGTTATTGATGGGGCCGCCGGCCGCGGTGCCGAACGTATCGAATTGGCCGCTCTTGACACCGCGGTTCCATGAAACATAGCCCATGACATCGTCGTTGAATTCATGATCCAACGCCACCCGGTACGTCCCCATCGGCCAGCGGCGGAAAGCGCCGGGCGTAACCGACGACGTCGGGCAGGCAATCGGAACCACATCGCAAGCGGGCAGTCCGCCGACTTCGGGAATCGCATCGGAAAACCAGACGCCTCCGGTGAACTGGCGTTTGTCCACCGTGTAGCGAGCACCCCAGGTGAGGTGCGTATCCGGCGCGATGAGCGCTGTCCCCTGGATATACCCCGCGATGGAAGTCGTTCTGACGTTGTCGGTGAGGTTGAGGTAGTAGGTCGTGGGGACCAGCGAAGTTGGAAAGCCTTCCGCGATTCCCGCCAATTTAGCGTTGGGTCCGTAGCCTGCGTTGTCGTCCATATAGAACACGCCGACGATCCAGTTGAAACGCGACGCATAGATGGCGTCGTCCTGACTGATCAACTGCAGCTCCTCGCTCAGATTGCGATCCCTTTGATCCAGGTCGGAATCAATATCGCCATAAGCCGAACCGTCCTGATTGAACTGCGCGAAGCCGGTCATGGTTTGCCAGCCGGTGATGCTGACGCCTTTTGCGAAGCCGAACTCTTGTTCGGCTTTCAGCTCCAGGGTCGTGTGCTTGTTGACGGCGACGTCATTTTCGTGGTCCAACGTGTTGTACCACCCCACAAAAGTGGCTCCGGGCGCACCAGGGCATTTGAAGCCGATGGGTGAAGTCTGCGAATTTCCGTCGTCTCCGCCTTCGCCGGGGCAATAGCCGTGGCCGCCCGCCGCGACGAATTGGGGAATCTGGTTGAAGCCGAGGCCTACTTCGCCGCGCATGTACGCGAAATTTCCCGCAAGCAGAATCCGCGTCGAAGACATAGGGGTCCACAACCACTTGCTACGGATGCCCCAATCCTCTGCGGTGAACGCCTCCTGTCCGGTCGCGACATCATGGCCCCAGCCGTCCTGCTGATCGGTGATGTAGATCGCCAAGTTGGACGCGACATCCTCGATGACCTTGCCCGTCACGTAGGCATTGCCGGTGAAGGTCCGATAGTTGCCGTAGCCGCCTTCGAAATCGGCGCTGGGTTCGAATTGCGGATCCTTGGTGTGAATCTGAATGACGCCACCGGTTGCGTTGCGTCCGAACAGAGTTCCCTGCGGGCCTTTAAGAACGTCGATGCCGGAAATGGCATTCAGCTGAAAAATGGACGCATCGCCAGTCGGAATGTAAATCTCATCCAGATACACGGCGACGGAACTCTCCTCACCGGTTCCGTTCGAATTTGGTCCGATGCCTCGAATAAACGTAGTAGCCGAGTTGATTTCGTGGCCCATCTGCACACCGGGAACTAGTTGCGCCAGCATATCGGTGCTGACGGCTCCCGCGTCAAGGGCCGCATCCGGGGTGATCGGGACCACGGAGATCGGAACCTTTTGGGCGTTTTCCACGTGGCGCTGGGCGGTCACAGTGATTTCCGCGAGCTGCTCGCTGTCCCCAGTCACGTCCGCGGGATCGGTGTAGGCCGACGTACTTGCCAGCAGCCCGACAACGGTACACGCGGCGCCTAGCGCCATATTCCGCTGCCCAGTCTTTCTTGGGTGCTGTCGGTCCGCTGTAAGCTGCATCGCTAGCCGGAGAATCGAACTTCGGTTCCACCTAATTCCAGGTCGTCGCGCACTAATCAACGGGCCGGCAGACATTCTGCCCGAGCTTTCAAGACACCGCTACTTACCCAGCCCTATTTGATGCATGAAGTCTTGGTTGTCCCAGAACAGCCATTCGTGATCCATCGTCTTCCCCTTCCAATGCCCGATCGTTGCCATGCCGAGCGCAAAGCGCTTACCAGTCGGTGGGATTGACTTGCCGTCGGCCGTGGGCATCGGTTTCGTGAATGTACCGGTCATCACGCCGGTAACGACCGTCCATGTGCCCGAACCAAAGCGTATGGGATGAATTTTAATCGTGATGTCCGGCGCGAAAGCGAATAGTCCTTTCATATCTTCAATGTGCCTTTTGATACCGTTGGTTTCGTGACCGTCCGGCCAGGTCACAACAATGTCTTGAGCGTGGCTCTCGCCCAGTCGATCCCATTTCTGATTGCTGAAGACGTCGAAGTCCAGGGTGTCGAAGACTTTCAAATTGCGCTCGACCCCGGGCGCTTGCTTCTCATGTGGGGGAGGTGGTGTTGGAGGATTTTCAGCTAGTGTCTGCGCAAACGCAGGGGTGCAAAGAGCGACCGACGTTGCAGCGATCAAGACTTGACGATATTTGAATTTCATATTTTGTTCCTCTAAACCGCGGGGCCGGGCAGTGGTCGGTGGTGATTCTTACTAGGCAGGGCCTCGTCGAACATTGACGCCAGTCAAATTCGATATCTTTCTTGGGCGCCGGCGCGGACTCGAGGTCGCACACGGTGAGAACGTCAAAGTGAATGCGCTGGCGTCGCTGTCCTGAGCAATAGGCCTGGCCGGGGCGCGCCTCTCTGGCGGATCAGTTGCGCGATCGGAGCTGCTGCAAGAGGTTGGCCGCCGCGACGAGGTCGCGCGTCCCGAAACCCTCGGAAAATCGGTTGAAGATCGGGTCGAGAAGTCCGAGCGCTTTCTCTGGTTGGGCTCGATCAGCCCAGAGTTTTGCCAGGCTGATGCCGGCACGCAGCTCCAAGGCGAGCAGTCCCCGCCGCCGCGCAAGCTCGAGCGATTCGAGCAAGCATGCTTCTGCCTCACCCACTGAGATCGAAGTTAAAATGTCGCCCTTCACGCGCAACAGGTCTATGAAGTGGAGCGTGCGAGCGCGTTTTTCGGCCCACGCGACTGCTTCGCAGATCGTGCTGTACGCAAGCTCGTATTGGCCTGCCGATGCAAGCCCCTCGGCCAGCGTCAAGCTGAAGTGCGGTCGATGAAATTCGTAGCCGACCTCATGCAGAGCCGCGATCGTGGTCCGCAATAGCCCGATTCCGTGTGATAGGTCTCCGCACGAAACGGCTAGGCGCCCCTGCCAGCCAAGCGCAGCCCGTACGTAGCTAAACAGGTGATGTTTGGTCGCAATGGTCGACAACCGATGAATCAGATCTTCCGCTCTTTTCCAGTCCCCGGTCTCAAAGGGTACCTCTACACAGGACATAAGCACGGGGCAAAGAGGTTGGGGATTATTCAGATTTGCCGCTTCCTGGAGCGCTTCTTCAGTGGTTGTCATCGCTTGCTCGGCGTATCCGAGCACCCACAAGTTACGCCCCAGGAACGATCGCACCCCGTGTAATTGGCCAAAATGCATCAGGTTGAGTTTCGACAGATGAAACGGAGGGGCGGCCAGCGCAATCCGCGCGTGCCCGTGAACGTCGTCATTGTCCCCGGTTAGATGACTCGTAACGGCAAAGGAGCTATGCGCGATAGCTGCGGCTAACGGGTCGGCAATTTGTTTGGTCACCCTTTCGATCCGGCTTGTCAGTTGTCTTAGACTGTGATGATCCCCGCTTCGAACCTGCCACCTATACAGCGATTGGAGGAGATATAGCTGCATTGGAGCGACCTTTAGGCGCTCGGCAATGTCCAGCCCTCGAACCAGCGCGGCGTGGGTGGCAGGAAGACTTCCCCTCATCTCCATGAACGAGGACGCGAAGCAGGCGAGAATCTCCAACTCGAGCGGCGTATCTTTGAAGGC
>Ga0209169_10000379_pt1 | contig 26790 bp, 25 predicted proteins | sample HubBroMetageWRM4_FD_188346 | JGI IMG/M metagenome (GOLD analysis project Ga0209169, IMG submission 188346) | Warmed soil microbial communities from the Hubbard Brook experimental Forest, New Hampshire - Hubbard Brook CCASE Soil Metagenome WRM 4... | ecosystem: Environmental > Terrestrial > Soil...
ACTTCAGAGCGGGGTGGCGCCTACTTCAACGCAAGAAATGAGTCAGCAGGCAAAAATAGCGGCCGCGTTAAACCGCGCCGGCATCACCAAACCTGAAGCGTGGTCCGTTGCTGGAATCCCCTATCAATCTGTTGCGGTCGAAGAAAATGCGCCACTCGTTTCCAATCAGCATCTCGACGAGTCACGCCCAAGCGAAGGACATTCAGGCGAAGATCGTTCAGCCAACGATCGTCGGATCGAAGATCAGGCCAAGTCATCCGGCTTCAATCTGACGCCGCCTCTTGTCTTGATGAAAAGCGAGAACGACGCCACATTCGTGATCTCTTTCCGCAGCCAGAAAGAACTCGCGATCGCGCTCGCCTGGAAATCCGCAGCCATGATCTGTGGAGGCGCCGGGATCGCACTTCTTGGCTTCTACATGGTATTCACGCAAATCGAGTTACTATAAGGGGAAAGCCGGTAGCTAACTGCGCAATGAAAAAGCACGTACCATTAATTTAGAATGACTCTCGTGAGCGAACCGGTCCGGATCGGGATTCTCGGCGACTTCAATCCCGAATTCCGTTCCCACCATGCGACTAACGATTCGCTTCAGCACGTCGGGCGGAAGCTCCAGATTCAAGTGGAGTCGGCCTGGCTTCCGACACCATTGCTCCTCGAACCAGGAGGCGTATCCGCACTTGACTCCTTCGATGGCTTGTGGGCATCGCCCGGCAGTCCTTACAAGAGTTTTGATGGCATGATCAAAGGCATCGAGTTTGCGCGCGTGCACGACCGGCCGTTTCTCGCCACCTGCGGAGGCTTTCAGTACACGCTCATCGAGTGCGCACGCAACGTCCTCGGCATCCACGACGCTACCACAGCCGAAGAAGACCCGAACGCCAAGAACATTGTCATCTATCCCGTATCCTGCGCGGTTCCGAACCGCGCTAAGAATACGCCCAAGCTCTCGGGAAAGGTTAACCAGATCCGGCTCCGCCCCGGCTCTTACCTCGCGTCGTTTTATGGAAAAGAAATGATCGAGGAAGAATTCTTCTGCAACTACGAAATGAATCCCGAGTTCGAATGGATGGCCATGGAAGCAGGCTTTCCGGTCGTGGCTCGCGGTTCGAAAGAAGAATGCCGCGCCATAGAATCTCCCGCTCACCTATTTTTCATTGCCACATTATTCCAGCCGCAGCTCTCGTCGAGCGAAGACAATCCGCATCCGCTGATTATGGCCTTCGTGCAGCACGTCGCCGACTTCCACCGCAAACGGCTCGATGACTCGATTCTTACCTAAACAAGGTTTCTGAGATCTCATGCCCCCAATCGAGCCGTGGTTGCGCGGTAGTCAGACCGAAGTTCCCGCAGTTGCTCGTGCCGTCTTGCACGCCTTGCAATTGGCGGATGAAGACTTGCGGAAGTGGTGCGGCAATCTTTCCGATGCCGAGCTGAATTTGCGGCCTGCCGGAGCGGCTCCGGTTGCTTTTCACATCCGGCACTTGGCGCGCAGCTTGGATCGTCTGCTGACTTATGCCGAGGGGCGAGCATTGAGTGAGGAACAAATGGCTCGTCTGCGAACCGAACTCGATTCGGGAGCGATACACGATGAGCTGTTTGCCGAACTCACGACCGCGCTTACGGAAGGGGCAACGCGGGTGCGAGCACTGGCGAACATGAATCTGGAAGAGGTGCGAACCGTGGGCAAAAAACAGCTGCCTACGACAGTGGCGGGATTGCTCGTCCACATAGCCGACCACACGCAACGCCATGTGGGACAGGCGATTACTACGGCGAAGATTGTGGCAGCTGGAAATTCAATTCCGTAATCCCCTCCACGCACTCCAACAGCTCTTACATGCCGAGTCCTGAGCCCAGCAGGCTATAGAGCAAGATGGCGAGCACAATCAGGGTGAAGACGACATACATACGATCTCGTTCCAGCGCGAATCCCACGATGGAAAACGCTACGCGGATAATCGGGGTGGCAATGAGCACCAGCAATCCGAGTTGGATCAAGCCGCGGCCGTGACCGTCGATGACGCTTAGAATAACTCCGCGGATGGTACGGAAGTCGGAGGGTTCGCCGCGAAATATGCTGTAATTGGCTTGCTCAAACGCGTGACGAAAGAGATAAATACACGCCCCTCCGAGTACGATCGTCGCCGAGAATATGACTCCGGCGCGAAGCAAATTGCCGAGAATGACCTCGATGCGGTGATCGTCCCATGGTTGCTGTTGTGGAACCGGCGACCGAGGAGCGGCCATCAGATTTTCCCCCAGAGTCCTTTGTAGAGCATCTGCAGGCCGAGAACGAGAATCACCACGCTAAAAATCAGGCGGAGCGATTTGGTTTCGGCTTTGACCAAGATTCGGCTTCCGATTAGCGACCCCACTAATACTCCCAACATAACCGGCATTGAGAGACCCGGATCAACGTATCCGCGGCTCAGGTAGACACCGGCGCTGGCAGCGGCCGTCACACCGATCATAAAGTTGCTGGTGGTGGTTGAGACCTTGAAAGGAATTCGCATCGCCTGATCCATGGCGAGAACTTTGACGGCGCCGGAACCGATACCGAGTAAGCCGGAGAGCGCGCCTGCGCCGAACATGAGACTAAAACCCGCAGGGACGTGCTGTACGTTGTAACTGCGCTCGCCATCCTGGTCGGGAAAACTACCATTCAGTCGCAGACGCGTTGCCAGCGGATCGGGAGGCAGGTTGCGCTGCTCGGGAGGGCGCGGTTTGCGTGAAAGCCATGCCGAGTAGAGCAACATCGCGCCGAAGACGATTGCTAAAGCGTTGGTCGGGATCCTGGTAGCGAGGAAAGCTCCCAGCAACGCGCCGCTCGTGGTGGCAATTTCCAGAAACATACCGATGCGAATGTTGGAGAATCCTTCTTTCACATACGAAGCGGCAGCTCCGGAAGAAGTCGCGATCACGGAGACGAGCGAGGCTCCAATGGCATAGCGGATATCTACGTGAAAGAAAATCGTAAGCAGGGGCACCAGAACAACGCCGCCGCCAAGGCCAGTGAGCGATCCAAGAAGTCCTGCGATGAAAGAGACGATCGCTACGAGGACGGTGAATTCCGGGATGCTCATTTTAATTTGTCATTAGGTTAACATTTCTTCCCTCCGGAGCAGTTAGAGGCTGTGTTACGACGACGCACGATCTCGGTTTCGAGTGCGATTGGAGGAAGGACGGAAGAGCCGGTGAACAATCTTTAGAGATATTAGTGAGGACGGGTTCAAGCGGCAGGCGGGTTTTGGTTTCGCCAAGCCCGCCCGCATACGAGCGGGCCTAGCGGATTGAAATTCGAGACTACTGGTTTACCCAGACAGCTTTGGCTTTTTTCAACTGAGCATGCTCTTTCCTGAGTTCACGGGCAGCAGTGCCGAGAGAAATGGCCTCTGGTTGCGGGAAATCCGAAACTGGCCTTTCGCCTTGGGCGGAAGAGAAACTTCCGCCGACGAGGACGCTCTGCCCGGACGCTATGGGCGCGTAAGATGCGTGCGCCGGATGATCCGGCAAAGAAGGGATAAACGGTTGTGTGCTGATAACGGAACCACCAACGAAATTCTGTGCCAATGCGGCGGTGCTGAAAAGTAAGCAGAACGCGAACAGAGTCTTCTTCATCGCAGGGTCTCCTGGCGGAGAAGCAAGGGATCATCCGCAGACCAAGTGCGCGGATTTGGCTTCTCCACTTGTAATAGAAGCAAGCCCGGTACCAAACTTTGAGGGGGTAAAATCGCAGCTTGTAGGCAGTTCCAGATGGTGAAGGCAATCTTTTGCACATTTGTGGCGAGCACTTGGGATAGCGCGGAATGGGCTAAAAACCTCGTGTTTTCGGTTATTTAGGCCGGTAAAGGACAGCAGCATGTCACAGCGCATGGGAGTGCCTTAATATTCTCCAGTAAACTCAATATTCCTTAGTTCGTCGAAGTCGCTCCGACAACTTCAGGGAGACTTTCTCCTAAAACAGTATTTTTATTTTTCTTTGAAACTGAAACTACAGCAAGGGTGGTCGAAATGAAAATACGGATCGCGATGCGAATGTTTTCGATTTTGCAGGTAACGATTTTGCGGGCAACGATCTTAGTGGCGGTGACGTTGCTAACGACCATGACTGCAGAGGCGGCCGGCCCGGAATATAAGGTCGTTAAGACATGGAAACTGGGCGGCGACGGCGGCTGGGATTACCTAACTGCGGATAGTGACGGGCATCGTTTGTTCATCGCTCGTGCCACGCGAGTTATGGTGGTTGATACCGGGTCCGGTAAGCAGGTTGGCGGGATTCCGGATACTGCGGGAGTACATGGGATCGCGCTGGATTATGAAATTGGGCGCGGATTTACCAGCAACGGCCGCGAAGATACTGTGAGCGTGTTCGACCTGAAATCGCTGGCGGTCGAGAAGAAGATTAAGGTCGGCAGCGGACCCGACGCCATTCTCTACGATCCTTTCTCGAAACGCGTCTTCACTTTCAATGGAAAAGGCTCTGACAGATCGGCGACGGCTATCGATGCATCCAAAGGCGAGGTTGTGGGCAAGATCGAACTGGGAGGCAAGCCGGAATTCGCTGCGACCGACGAAAAAGGAACCGTGTTTGTGAATATTGAAGACAAATCAGAAATAGTGGCATTTGATCCGGTTAAACTGGTGGTGAAATCACGCTGGAAGCTGACAGACTGCGAAGAACCGACGGGGCTGTCGATCGACCGGAAAACCCGGCGTCTGTTTGCCGGCTGCAGTAACAAGAAGATGGCGATCGTCGATGCGGATAGCGGAAGAGTTGTGGCGAGTCCTGCCATCGGAGATGGTTGCGATGCAACTGCGTTCGACGGCGGACTCGGTTTAGCATTCGCGTCAGCGGGAGACGGGACGATCACCGTCATTAAAGAAGATGGCGCCGACAAGTTTAGCGTGGTGCAGACAGTGACGACGCAGAAGTCAGCGCGCACGATGGCAGTGGACTCGAAAACGCATCAGCTTTTTACCGTGGGAGCGAACGTGACAGGCACTCGGCAGGACAGAAAAATCGAGCCGGATTCGTTCGTGGTGCTTGTGGTGGAGGCGGCGCACTAACTGACGGTGGTATCAGTGAAAATCGTATGCCATTTCACATCCCATAAGGAATCGGCGGAATAACGTGGCCAGGGCTGGAATGATTGGATCGCTGCGCTCCTTTGGGCAAGACGCTTCGGTCGTAAACAAAACTGTAAGACCAGGCACGGTGAAGCGCACGTTGCGATTTGCCGCGCCTTACATCCGGCTGCTTGCGGTTTTTCTTTTTGTCGTCATCCTCGACGCTGCCATCGGCATCGCCAATCCCCTTATTTATCGTGCCATCATCAACCAAGGCATACTTCGGGAAAATTCGACTCTTGTCATCCACCTCGCGGTGCTAGTCGGTGTTCTCGGCGTCTTTGACGGCGCGTTCGGGATGACCCAGTCTTATCTCTCGCCGAAAATCGGCGCTCGCATTGTGCTCTCCCTGCGCACGAAGTTGTTCGAACACATCCAGCAAATGCCGCTGGCATTTTTTACGCGCACACAAACCGGAGCACTGGTCAGCCGGCTCAACAATGACGTTTCGGGCGCGCAAAGCGCATTTACTGACATACTCTCTAACGTTGTCGGCAACATTATTACCGTCGCTCTGATTCTGGGAGCCATGTTCGTGCTCTCCTGGCAGATCACGCTAGCCGCACTCATCCTGCTTCCACTTTTTATTTTCCCGGCGCGCTTCTGGGGACGGAAGATCCAAGCCATTACGCGCGAGAGCTACGATCTCACGGCGGCCATGAACAACCTTATGGTTGAGCGCTTCAATGTCGCTGGCGCACAGCTCGCAAAACTTTTTGGACGCCGCGAGGATGAAAGCAAGGCATTCGAAGCTAAAGCTACGCGCGTCTCCGATATCGCAATCAAGCGCACGATCTACGGGCGCATCTTTTTCACGGCGCTGCTGCTGATGGCCTCCTTTGCCACAGCCCTTGCCTACGGCTGGGGCGGAGTACTCGCGATCAAGCACATATTGGATGTAGGCACTGTTGTCGCTCTCGTTTCATATCTCGCCCGTCTCTACGGCCCGCTCGTCGGGCTATCCAACATTCAAGTCAGTGTCATGACAGCGCTTGTATCTTTCGAGCGGGTGTTCGAAGTGCTCGATCTGCCGCCGATGATCCAGGAGAAGCCGGATGCGATCGCGGTTCCTGGCGGTCGCGCACGAATTGTTTTTGATCATGTCTCTTTCCGTTACCCGGCAGCCTCTGAAGTTTCGCTCGCGTCGCTTGAATCGCTTGCCGTTCCTGAAAATGCTGTGCCCGACAAGAGACCGGAAAAGCTCGTTCTTCACGACATCTCGTTCGACGTCGAACCGGGGCAGCTAGTCGCGCTCGTCGGTCCTTCCGGGGCGGGCAAGACCACAATCACGCAGCTAATTCCTCGTCTGTATGACGTGCAAAATGGAACGGTGGCTGTCAACGGCATCGATGTTCGCGATGCGAAACTCGAATCTCTCCATCAACGTATTGGTATCGTCACGCAGGATGCTCATCTCTTCCACGATACGATCCGCGCGAATCTTCTATATGCAAAACCCGATGCCACCGATGCAGAAATAACGGAAGCATTGCGAGCCGCACAGATATTGCCGCTGGTCGCGTCTTTGCCAAAGGGATTTGACACGCTGGTCGGCGAGCGCGGCTATCGCTTCTCGGGCGGAGAGAAGCAGCGCCTGGCGATTGCGCGCCTGCTGCTCAAGGCGCCCGACATTGTCATTCTCGACGAAGCTACGGCGCACTTGGACTCCGAGTCGGAGGCTGCCATTCAAAGGGCCCTCGAAATCGCACTCGCGGGACGAACTTCAATCGTGATCGCGCACCGTCTTTCCACAATTCTCAAGGCTGATCAAATACTCGTCGTGCAAGACGGACGCATTGTTCAGCGCGGCACGCATGCTCAACTCCTGGAACAGCAAAGCCTTTATGCGGAGCTATATCAACTGCAATTTTCCCAGCCTGCTCCTTTGATTTAGCAAAAACACGGCCAATGGAACATCCCTTTAGTAACCTCCCGTTTCATGACCTTTTAACAGTCCGGCGTTTACAATATTTATAGACAAATTCATAGGAAAACGAATTGTGGGGTTTGAAGTGGATAGCGTTACTAGAAGTCGAGAGCGAAGAAAATTGATGATGGAGATGTTGGAGAGAAAGATACGGTTACGCGCACGCCAACTCTACGAAGAGCGCGGGCAGATCGAAGGGCGTGAGTTGGAAGATTGGGTAAGAGCCGAGTCGGAAGTTTTGCAATCGAGCATTCTCGCGCCGCTGTGGAACAAGCGCCAGGAGCGAGAACTGGCCGAAGTATAGATCTCGCAAAGAGTAAGCATAAGTAAGACTGTTGTAAACAATCTCGCAGGACTGCTCCTGGCGTCGCCGCGCTTCGAGCGGTTCTCCACCTTCTAGACGGCGAATCCCAAAATCATTGACGCTAGCGCCGAGTGCGGGCCACGAATTTGCTCATCAGCTTGGCTTTTGAGGAGTGAATCTGTTAGTTTTCCCCTTCGGCGTGAGACGCGATATTTTTTTGCAGAATTCTGGTGGAGGATGAATTTGGGATCCCAAAAATGGTGGCTGAGTCCGTTTTTTTGTTTGCTATTTACGGCTTCGATGCAGGCGCAACAACTTTCGCCCGCAGATGAAGCGACTCGGAAGCTGGCGCTCGACATTTTCAAACAACTGATCGAGATCAATACGACGGACTCGGTCGGCAACGTCACCACGGCTTCGGAGGCGATGAAGAAGCGGTTCCTGGATGCAGGATTTTCGGAGAGCGACATTCACGTACTCGGTCCCAATGACCGCAAGAAAAACATCGTGGTGCGTCTGCATGGGTCGGGCAAGCACAAGCCCGTTTTGTTGATCGGCCATCTCGATGTCGTCGAAGCGCGGCGCGAAGATTGGACGACCGATCCGTTTAAGTTCATCGAAAAGGATGGATATTATTACGGTCGCGGCACCAGCGATATGAAGGATGGCGATGCGATCATGTCGGCCACGCTAATCCGTATGAAGAAGGAAGGATATGTTCCGGATCGCGACATCATTCTTGCGATGACTGCGGATGAAGAAGGCGGCGGATCTAACGGGGTCGATTGGCTCGTCAAGAATCATCGCGAACTGATTGATGCAGAGTTCGTGCTGAACCACGATGGCGGTGGCGTGCTGGCGGATCACGGCAAGGCCGTGCTGATGGAAGTGGACGCCACTGAAAAGCTCTACGGCGATTTCGTATTGACGGCAACCAATCCGGGTGGACACAGCTCGCTGCCTCGACCGGAGAATGCGATCTACGAATTGGCGGATGCGCTGACACGGATCCAGCATTATCAGTTCCCGTTCGAGCTGAATAACATCACGCGCGCCTATTACGAGCGACAGGTGACGATGTCGACTGGGCAACGCGCCGCAGATCTTCAAGGGATGCTGAAGACGCCTCCAGACATGGACGCGGTGGCACGGCTTTCGAAGGATCCGTTGGACAACTCGACCATGCACACCACCTGCGTGGCTACGCGCTTGACTGGAGGCCATGCCAACAACGCGCTGCCGCAAATGGCGACGGCCAACGTGAATTGCCGCATCGAACCTGGACATTCGCTGGAGGAAATCCGGCTGACGCTGGAGAAAGTAGTGGCTAACCCGAAAGTTAGAGTGCAGTTCAGCGAGAACACCGGTGAGCTGATGGATCACGGGTCAAACCGCCACAGTTATGTGCCGCCAGCTCCGCGGAGAGAGGTGTTCGATCCTCTGGAGAAGGTGGTGGCGCAAATGTGGCCGGGAATTCCGGTGCTTCCAACCATGAGCACGGGCGCGTCGGACGGCGTGTACACCAATGCTGCTGGAATGCCTACGTATTGTGTGTCTGGCGAACAGTATGATCGCGACGACATCCGCGCACATGGCAAAGATGAGCGGATGGGCGTTGAGTCGTTTGCCCGGGGCGTTGATTTTTACTATGTGTTTTTGAAGGGAGTTACAACGGAGTAAGAAAGCCTCACGGATTGGGTATTTCTCGTCTGTATTCCTCTGCTCTATTGCTCGACTATGCTGTTCAACTATGCACGGAATTCGGAACAAGGTCCCCAAGTGTTTGGTTCTAGCTCTTATCGGCTGCGCTTTTTTATCAACGGCATTGGCAACCGCCCAGCAGAACTCTAGCTCCGTCTGGATTTCTCCAGCGACGCAATTAAGAATCGATAAACTCTTTGCGGTCTATGCCAGGCCAGATTCACCTGGTTACGCTCTTGGCTTAATAAAAAATGGAAAACTGGTCTTCGCAAAAGGCTATGGGCAAGCCAACTTAGATGACGGAATTCCGATAAGTCCACGCACATCCTTCCACTTGGCATCGGTTTCGAAACAGTTCACTGGCGCCGCAGTCGCCTTGCTGATTCTGGACGGCAAGCTTGCGTTGGAAGATCCCGTATCGAAGTACATTCCTGAGACGGCCAAATATGGCGATGGGCTGCGCATCAAGCATCTTGTGTACATGACGAGCGGCTTGCATGAGTACACAGACCTGCCGCGAAGCAGCGGCGATCCATGGATGACGTTCTATTACTTCACGCGAGACGAGGCGATTCGCACCGCGCTCGAGCCGGGCACGCTGGAATTCGTTCCGGGAACGCAATGGGCATATCGCAACATTAACTACATGCTCCTGACCAAGATCGTTGAGAATGTCAGCGGCGAACCGTTTTCCACCTTTATGCAACGACGGGTTTTTAGTCCGCTGAATATGTCGCATAGCGACATTAATGATGACACCACGCTTGTAATTCCAAATCGAGCGACGGGATATGCGCCGCGTTCCAATCCGCGTTTGATCAAGGAATTGACGGAGTCGGGCATACAGATTCGTCCGGGAGAAGGCTGGGTGCGGCTGACGAGGGTTTCTCCGCATTATGGCGGTAGTGGAGTATTTTCGACGCTGGAGGATTTGGCTAAGTGGGACGAAAACTGGTACAGCGGCAAACTCGCTGCTCCGGCCTTCACGGAGTTAATGAATAAGCGGATGCACTTTCAGCACGACAAGGATAACGACGCGTTGGGATTGGTTTGGCGTGAACTCTACGGCAAAGCCATGCTCGATTATTCCGGCGGCGACACCGATACATCGACTTATATGGCGCGCTTCCCTTCCGAACATTTCACGATTGTCTGTCTCTCCAATATGCCGCTTGGGGATGCCGAAGGCAAAGCGCACGAGGTTCTGGAGATTCTGCATTTGGCTGGCGAGCTTTAGCTATATGCAAACTTATTCAGCTTCACTCGCCTTCGAGGCTGGAAGTAGTCCCAATGCGGCCATCACGTTTAAGCCGTTCGTGTGTGTCAGCACACCTGGCCGCATTCTGTAGTCGAATCGCATCTCGTCGCCCTGATAATGTTCTTCAAAATGCACATTGATCGCTCGGGCGTCGAGACTCTTCACTATCTGGGTGAGGGCTAGGTCGTGAGTTGTCACAAGGCCAACCGCGCCGCTCCCCGCTAGCTGTTCGATAACGGCTCCTGCTCCCCAAAAGCGGTCATTGGAATTCGTGCCGCCCAGCACCTCGTCCAGTAGAAACAGGGTGCAGCTTGTGCGTGACAGAGTAAGTATCCACTTCAGGCGTTCCACCTCAGCTTGAAAACGTGATTTTGCTTTTAAGAGAGAATCTTGGATTGCCATTGAGCACCCGATTTGCAATGGCGAAATCTCGAGTCGAGCAGCTCGCACAGGTGCACCTGCCAATGCCAAAACAGCGTTCATGCCGACCGAACGCAGCAGCGTGCTCTTACCCGACATGTTCGACCCGCTAACCATGATCAGTTGTGTCCCTTGACCGTCAAGCCCGAGATCGCATCGAACGCAGGTCTGACGATCAAGTAGCGGATGCCCCAGAGCCTCGGCTTGGAACAGTGCGAAAGACCGAGGCTTCAAGATCGCAAAAGTGTGATCGGGATTTTCATAATAAAACCGAGCCATGCAGAGTAATGCCTCAAATTGGCCGAGCGAATCCAGCCATCTGGCCATTCCTTCCCGGTTTTTCTGCCGCCAACGCTCGATAAGAATTACAAGATTCGTTCCCAACAGAATCGGCGAAGTAAGCACCGCAAAATATTCAATTTGTCGAAGGCCCAGAAGCCAAACCCACAGGCGCAATGATCGAATTTGTTTCGAGGGGCGGCCCGACGAAGCCGTCAGGCGCGACTGCAACGATTTGAGCAATGGACACAGGAAATGTGCCGTCTCGATGCGCTCCAACAACGGGGCAAGCAGCGCAAGTTCGAATGAAGGCAGGACAAGGTTCGCGGCTGTCAGCTTTGCTTTCTTTAGAAGAAGAGCCGCCAAGAGTGTCTCCAGCACAGCCAACAATGCGATACCCCAACGCCATCCATGGTCAAGAACACCGATACCGGCAAATATCGACAGCCCAATTAGGCAAATTGGTAGAAGGATCGCCAGTATCTGCGCATGAGGTAGAAAAGTTATGAGAGGAGCGCCAACCCAGTCGCAGACCGATGCGCCGACTTGATCTAATGCACTTCCTTCGACAGACGCCCAATCTTCTCGAAAATCAAGCATGCCGCGAAGTTCCGCAATAGCCACCTGTCGCGCTGTAACCTCGACGCACTCTGCCGGATTGAGCAGCCAGTTCGCCAACATGGCCCGTCCGATGCCAGTCCGGGCCGTACAGAGCAATTCGAAAAGAGATCCGGCACCGAATAGATCCAGATCGGAGGCGTACGGATGGGTTTCGGGCTGCAATTCCTCGCCGCCGATCCCACGCCCCTGCCACTTGCCGCGCAAACGCGCAATTCCCAGTTCATAAAAATTCAAGATCCTCTGCACTCTACTATGGGTGCGTGAGTTCTTCGCAAGCGACTGGACAATGGAAAGAGCGCTGACTGACGGAAGCAAAATCCAGAGCGTCGAAATTATGTGCGACGTAAGCGCTACGTAGGCGATGACGATGCCAGCCAGAACAGCCACGATGAGGTATATCCACAAACGCAGGTGAAGCATCCTGATGCCCGTGGCTTGCCGTTGTCGTTCGTCCAAACGATGGGTGTATTCACTCTCTGGGAACTCCAGTGCAGCATTGACTAAAACTCCGCGCCTCCCAAATTCAGAATTACTCATGGGCAAACCACTGTTCTCCAAGCCTGGCTTGGTTTTTGTATGACAAAGAGAATGGAAAAGTTGGCCGCCCAAACAGCCAGCCTGTGTTTCAATTCAGGATTGATTAAAACGAAAAGATGGGCGGGGGGCGCTGGAATAGGGGCGAGAGATTAGATTCATTGGCAACAATGACAGTGGTGTGCGATTTCTCGAACCATCGCCGATCGGCGACAGACGGGAGAAGAGAAATTGGAAGTACTCGAAGGTAGGCTTTTACGAACCTGCGGATATTGGCCGAGTGAACGATGACAAACGCAAGCAGGCAGGCAAAAACCAGGGATGCGATCAGCTTGAAGAAGCCGCCAATTAAAACCGGGCGGAAATCCACTACGCAGAAAACGAGAAGATAGCAAGCTGCATTTAAGAACGTTTGGCTGTAGCGATAACGGTCCATTGCGCGCGTCGGAGTAAACCAAGTATACCCCCTTACCTAAACCGAGTGCCATGATTGTGCAAAATCGAAGGTCGGCGCCCGTCGCGGTGTAGATATTGACATTCGCCAAGCATTCGCCTATGCTCCCGGCATGGCGATCACTCGGCGTCAACGCGAGCTGTATGACTTTATTTCGCGCTTTGTGGTGGAGAATCAGTATTCTCCTTCATTTGAAGAGATCAAGGCGGGCATGGGACTGAACTCTCTGGCCACGGTGCATAAGCACGTCACTAACCTCGAAAAAAAAGGACTGCTGACGCGGGACTATAACCGCAGCCGATCGATTGATCTGGTGCCTCCTAAGGGAAAGTTGAAGCAGTCGATGGCGGTGAATACGGCGATGGTGCTGCCGTTGTTGGGCCGGATTGCGGCGGGGCGTCCGATTGAGGCGGTGCAGAGTAACGAGACGATTTCGCTGGCGGATTTTGTGCGCTCGAAAGAAGTGTTCGTACTCGAGGTGCGCGGCGAATCCATGCAGGACGAGGCCATTCTTAATGGCGATTACGTGCTGGTCGAAAAAACGAAGACGGCGCACAACGGAGATATTGTGGTGGCGCTGCTGGAGTCGTCCGACGCTACGCTGAAACGGTTCTTTCGCGAAGGAGATAACATTCGCCTGCAGCCTTCGAATGCGGCGATGAAGCCGATCATTGTACCCGCTGCCACGGTCGAGATTCAGGGACGGGTGATTGGAGTACTGCGGAAGTACTGAAGGGCAGTTGTCAGCCGTCAGCCCTCAGCCAATTCAAAGACAACACCGATTTGCTATGTCAGCGATTAGGTGGACGGGCGGGGGGCCCGTCTCTCCACCGACTCTTTTACTTACTTTTCGATCTTAGCTTAGATGACGATCGAGCGCTTTCGTAATGTCGTCTTTTGAGCGGTAGCCTACTAATTGCTCTACGACCTGTCCGTTTTTGAAGACTAACAGGGTAGGAATGCCGGTGACTTTGTAGCGCATGGGTGTAGCGCCATTGCGGTCCACATCCATTTTGCCGATCGTAACTTTGCCTTGATATTCGCCGGCGAGCTCTTCGACAATCGGAGCAATCGCGCGGCACGGACCACACCAGGCAGCCCAGAAATCGACGAGCACGGGCTTGTCAGACTTCAGTACATCAGAATCAAAATTGGCGTCGGTGACTTCGACGATGCCGTTGCTTGCCATTCATCCTCCAGGATTTCAGCTAGTTAACTGGTTCCGACCGGGAGGGCCATCTGGCCTCCAAAGGGCGGAACTTCTATCCTAGCACTGTCGATTAGATGCTTTGCAAGTGCGGAAGTCGCACGAGTCGGCAGCGGTGGGACACGGGGGCGAAGCACCGTTAGAATGAGGGTCTTAGGTATGCGTATGCATATACTGAGGATCTTGCAAAATGCCTAATGACTGACCTCGACAATCTCCGAGTGGTGCTGGTGCAGACGCGGAATCCGCTGAATATTGGGGCGGTGGCCCGGGCCATGAGTAATTTTGGAGCGCTGCGGTTGCGGGTGGTGAATCCCTATGAGGCGGCTTTTCGTGAAGCGCGATCGGCGGTCGGTGCGGCAGATCTGCTGGCCAAGGCGGAGAAGTACGACGAGATTGGCGACGGAATTGAAGACTGCAAGCTGGTGGTGGGAACAACGGCGGGCGCGCGGCGTGATTTGCAGCATCGGTTGCTGCGGTTGGAGGACGCGGCGCGGGTGATCAAGAAACAATTGAAAACGGGCCGGGTTGCATTGTTGTTTGGCTCGGAACGATATGGATTGGGAAATGAAGAGCTGAGCCATTGCCACTGGCTGATGAGGATTCCGACACGCGAAGAACATTTGTCGATGAATCTGGGTCAGGCTGTTGCGGTATGTCTGTATGAACTGGTGCGGGGACGAAAGATTGCGGCGGCGAAATCAGCCGCCGGGAAAAAGACACCGGCGACGGCGCGAGAAGTGGAGAGGCTGACACAGGCGCTGCTCGAAGTTCTGTGTGAGAGCGGGTATGTGAAGCCGCAGGCCGTGGCGGCAGACGAAAAATTGCGGCGGCTGATTCGGCGGCTGGAGCTGAACTCCAATGACGCGGAGGTATTGCTGGGAATGATGCGCCAGGTGGAATGGAAGATTAGTGCTGGCGAGAAGTCTAGAAAATAGTCTGAACAGGATTCGCCTGTTAAGTTGTTGAGTGTGAATTACCCCACCGCGATGTCCTTAATCGAAGGCCGCTTGCGCTAACCCTTGTGGCACCCGTGAGTCAAAGTATGAGAGGGCATGGGCAGGTCTGCAATCCCAATTTGCATTTCTGATTTCCTGCCGACTTTGAGGTGGCGACATGCGCATGTTGCTGGATACCTTCGCGCAAACCTTACGAACTTTGTGGGCCCACAAGCTGCGATCTTTCTTGACCATGTTTGGGATTGCCTGGGGCGTCGGTTCACTGTTGCTGCTGGCGGGAGTGGGCGAGGGCTTCCGCAATGGCAATCGCAAACAGCTTGAGACCTTCGGCAAAAACATCATCTTCTTTTTCGGTGGACGGGCACCGGCGGTCGAGGGCAGCTTCAACTCGATGAGGTGGTTCAATCTTACTTATGACGATTACCTCGCGATCAAGAACGAATCGAAGCTGGCGATCAATATTTCGCCGCTGATCGCACGCGATGACATTCGCGCCGTTAGCGACTACACCAGCACCAACGGACAAGTCTCGGGTGTGCCAGCAATCTATAGCCAGGTGCGGACAATCCCTCTAGCGGTTGGACGCTGGATTAATGACGACGACAACGAGCAGCGGCGGCGGGTGTGCATTCTCGGACGCGAAATGACGCGCAATATGTTTCCGGGACGCCCGGCTGTCGGCAACACGATTTTGCTGAATGGCGTTCACTTCGAGGTGATCGGTGTGCTCTCGATGATCGGACACGAAGAGCAAAATGCGACGAACATCCGTATCTTTATTCCATTCAACACCATGCGCGAATTGTTTCCGCTGACCGGGGACAACTCGAAAGAAGGCAATGCGATTTCGTTCATCAATTACCAGCCGCGCAGCTTTGACGAGAACGAAGATGCTAAGGATGAGTTGCATCGGATCGTAGCCCGGAATCACGGTGGATTTAATCCCAAAGGCACTGACATCTGGGAAGAATGGGACACGATTAAAAACCAGAAGACCATGGGCAAGATCTTCACCGCTATGGATTGGTTTCTTGGCGGCGTTGGATTGGTGACTCTTGCGCTGGGCGCGATCGGCATTGTGAACATCATGCTGGTTGCGGTCACCGAACGCACTCGAGAGATCGGATTGCGCAAAGCACTAGGGGCGACCAACCGCAGTATCCTGTTTCAATTTTTTCTTGAGGGCGCATTTCTGACCTTGTTGAGCGGTGCAATCGGAGTTGGTGGCGCCATGCTTGTTATTCACCTGCTCTCCGGAGTGCACCTGCCGCAAGGCTTCGATACTCCGCGAATCGTTCCGGTATCGGCGATTGGTGCGGTGTTATCGCTGGCGCTGGCGGGTATAACGGCGGGACTGTATCCCGCGCGCAAAGCGGCAATGCTCGAACCAGTCGAGGCTTTGCGCCAAGAGTAAAAAATATCAGGAGTAAACCATGACCAACGATCTGCTGCGAGAAGCTTACGGCGCGATGCAGCACAATCGCCGCCGCACGACGCTGACGATGCTCGGAATGGCTTGGGGGATTGCGACGGTGGTCATCCTGCTGGCCTTCGGCTCCGGTTTCGAGCGCGCGATCACCCTGATTTTCAGCTCATGGGGAACCGACGTAATTGGAGCATTCCCGGGACGAACTTCGCTGCAGGCTGGTGGCGCGAAGGCAGGCGCCGAAGTACGGCTGAAACTAGCTGACGTGGACTACATCCGAAATGAAGTGCCGATGGTGAAAGGTGTCACTCCAATTTTTGACAAGCAGAATGGAGCAACCATCCAACACGATACGCGCACCTTCACTAATCTTTTTTTAACGGGAGTCTACCCCGTTTACCAACGCATTCGCGGGTTCGATGTTGCCAGCGGTCGCGGACTGGGCGAGCAGGATCAACTGGAGCATGCCCGCGTGGCCGTCATTGGCGACGAAGCGAAGCGCCGATTATTCTCCGGCGAACAGGCGCTAGGGCAGAACATTCGGATCAATGGCGTCACCTTTCAGGTGATCGGAGTTTATCAACACAAGGTGCAAGGCGGAGACAATAACGACAACACGCTGATCGCGATCCCTTTCAGCGCAATGAGCGATCTCTACGATACGCGATACATCACTGGCATTTTCATGGACTATGAAGGACAGGATCATCAGCAATTGGCACGCGTGGTGCGCAGTGTGCTCGCCGGCCACCACAACTTTCGTCCGGACGATCGTAGAGCCGTATTCATCGCCGACTTCAAGCAGGATTTCGACGAGTTCACGGTTGTGACCACTGCTCTTAAGATCCTGCTGGCCTTCATCGGCGCGCTAACACTCGGCATCGGCGGCATCGGGCTAATGAATATCATGCTGGTTTCGGTGCAACAGCGAACGCGTGAGATCGGTGTGGAAAAGGCGCTGGGCGCGCAAAAGAGCCACATTCTTTTTCAGTTTCTCGCGGAAGCGCTTGCAATTACTTTTGCCGGCGGAGTGGCCGGGATCGGAATCGCTTACTTGATCTCGTGGGGCGTGGGCGCGCTCCCGCTGATGAGCGCATTTGGCGATAATCTGCAGGCTGGCGATATCCATTTGCGTATCAACGTCAGCAGCCTCGCGGTGGCGACGATCATTCTAGGTGTGGTCGGAGTGCTGAGTGGGATGGTGCCGGCAATTCGCGCGGCGCGACTGGATCCGATTGAGAGTCTTCGCTACGAATAAGACTGGCGACGTTGTATTGAATCGACGATCACTTTACCGATCACGCCGAGCGTCATGAGGGAAATCACTCCGAGAGAAATGGCGCAGTAGATACACCAAACGCCCAGGACTAAAGCTTCGATGTCAGCGAGATGAATTGCGAAGAGGAGCGCGACCGTGACGAACGGGAGCATCCAAGGATAGGCTTTCCAGAAAGCAAGTGCGCCGAGCAGAAGATATCCCGCGATGCCGATTACGGCGACCGGTATTCCGTGGAACATGGCGTACGGACTGTGGTTCACAATGCCACAATCCCATTTCTCGTTAATGCTGCACGGCGAAGCGTCGGTGCGGTAATGCTCGCGCAACGCGAGCGAAGAAGCGGCGATACCGACCACGGCTAGCACAATCAGCAACCATCTCATTCAGGACTCCCGATCCAAGATAAATTGAAGACGCATCCCCGAAAGATATTATCCATCATTTGTGGAACGAACACGGTCACAGCCCGAACGCTGAGGGATACCGGACAGCTCCACGAATTCCCGCCAACGCTCCGTCGCAGAGTTCCAGGGCCATAAATGCCTCAGGAGGGAACGGACTGGCCAAGTAGCGAGCCGTCTCGGAAGAGAAACCAAATCGAGGATAGTACCGCTTGTGTCCGAGCACGACGACGATACATTCACCTCGGTCGGAGAGTTGAGTCAAGCCATGGCGAACCATCTGGCTGCCAACCTTGCGGCCTTGATGGTCGGGCAGGACGGCCATCGGAGCCAATGAAACGGCGGATATAGACCCTTGCGCTGTTTCCACGGTGATTCGACTGAACAGTATGTGGCCGATGATTTGATCGCCAACTTCTGCGACAAGTGACAGCAGGACTGCCCCCTCGATTCGCAACCTGTCGATCAGATCAGCCTCATCGGAGCGGCCGAAAGCAGCTTCGTTCACTTTCCGAACCTGCTCTTGGTCACAAGGTTTCTCGTCTCTGACGAGTAAGGGCGATTTCGTGTCCAATTGTCGGCACTCTTCCATTTCGGCAACCCCACCCGCTACTGGAACGGAGGTCCTTTGGAGGAACATTCGGCAACGTTGCGCAAAGGGCGCTTTCCGCGAATCAATGTTGCCGATCAATCGTGGTAACGCTGTTCGCCGGCCGGGATCGGCACGGTGAGGCGATTTTGCGAGGGAGGCAAGGGGCACGTTGCATAGGCGGTGAATGCGCACGGCGGATTCACCAGCCGATTAAAATCGAGCCAGACCTCGCCGGGCTGACTCACACCGTGGTCGGGAAGTTCGGTATAGAGAAAGCGTCCGGAACCATACGTCGAAGATTTGCTGGTAGCGTCGCGCATGATAAAGAAAAGATCGGTCGATTTCGGATCTTCGAGCACGGGCTCGAGGCGGACAACTTGTCCATCGAGGGTAAACTCGACGGCGCCGGGCGCGGGCATGTGCGTGGTGGTGCCGAGGACGGTTGGAATGTCCAGCACTTTGGGAGGATTGTATGGAATCCATCGCGCGTGAATGCGATAAGTCGCGTTCGGCGCATACCAGCGCAATCCGTGAAATCCGACACGCGTGGGTGCTTGCAGATCTTTAACGCGCAACGCGAATTGATCATCTCGATGAATCACGATGACAGTGAGCGTGCCGATCGTGAGCTTTGAGGGCTTCTCGGAATCATCAGCAAGTAGAACCTGCTCTTTTGCCGGTTGACCATCGACTAGGAGGTCTTTTGGGAAACCTTCGGCCGGAGGCAGCAAATGGATCGTGCCTTTTTCAAGGCGCACGACCGCGATGTGCGCTGGAGCGGCGGCGGTGATCTGAACCCGGCTGTCTCCGGCGGTGCCGAAGCTGTTGTCGCCTTCCTTCAGCCATCCCAGGGCGATTAAGGAAAGCCACCCCTCTGGCGCCTGAAGGCTGGTTGCACGCTGGGCGCGCCAGTTGAGCAGATCCCGCTGCCATGAAGTTTCGTCGCCTGAAGTCTTAGCGTCTGCACTCTTACCATCTGCACCGGCGGCGAGCGACTGCGAAAACATGGCCATCAGAACCAAAGCTGCAGTCATAACGAATTTTGGTTTCATTTGTAGGTCACCGTTCTCCAACCCCTGAAGAAGTCCGCGACTTCTTTACACTAAATAATACTGCGCCGTCCTGTCCGGCAAAGCCGTGCCATTTTGCACGCAATGAGGACACGTATTTTCTTCCAAAAGTTCATGCACATGGCGAACTGCTTTGAGGGTCGAGGAAAACTTCTCATGCTCTTCGCGAAAAACGCGATCCGCGGCCAGCCAATCGTGAAAACGCAAATTGCTCATTGCCTTTGCAAAGGCGGGACGGACTCCACACAGCAGCACCGTGATTCCGTTCTTCTCCATATCTTGCAGAAAATGTTCGAAACGTTCCAACGCAACCATGTCGGGGTTTCGAGTGCGCTTAATGCGCAAAACGACAAAGCGGATATTCTCGTCTTCAGTCCGCCGCTTGAGTTCATCGAAACAGCGGCCCAATTCCGGGCCTGCGCCAAAAAAAAGCTCGCCCTCCAGATCGTAAAGCAACAAGGCTGTACAGGGAGGATCGTCATCCAACCGTTCGCGAACCACACGCTCGTCGCTGACTACCATCTCGGACCATCGCAGCACCGCGGCACGCGGAACAAATAACAGGAACGAAAGAGCTACGCCGATGAGAATAGAAAATTCGACACTGATAAAAATAGCGGAGAACGCAGTCACAAGCACCAAGCCGGCATCGTAACGCGACGCGCGCACGGCGTAGCTCATCCGTTTCCAATCGATCAGCCTTGACGCGGTGACGAGCAGCAATCCGGCCAGCGCGGCCTTGGGGACGTACCTGGCGGAGGGCGCGAACAAGAGGATGACCAGGGCCACAGTTCCGGCAGAGACCACGCCGGAGAAACGACTCGCGGCTCCTGACTGAAAGTTGATCGCGGAACGGGTAAGCGATCCAGAGCCAGGCAAGCATTGGAAAAACCCGCCAGTAAAATTGGCCAAGCCTTCGGCAAGACACTGCCGGTTGTAGTCCAGCGGTTGGCGAGTATAGGAGGCGATGGACTTCGCAATAGCAAGAGCCTCCAGCAATCCGAGGAAAGCGATCGCGAGCGCGCTGCCCGACAATTCCTTGATCCACCAGAATTTAATCTGCGGAACATGTGGAAGAGGAAGGCTGCGCGGAACGCTGCCGACGACTGATATCAACGTCTTGCCATCCAAACCGGGTTTGGACCAGCCGAACCAGGCGGCTACAAGCGATGCGACGATCAAGGCCACCAGCATGTCGATCTGAGGCAGGTGATATTTTCGCGCCAGCTTTCTAAGGAGGATGACCATCACAATCGTCCCCAGGCCAATGCCGAGAGCGCGTGGGTTTATGTGGCCGGCGCTGAGCGTAAGCCAGATACGATAGAGCACGTGCTGCCCCCCGGTGCCGCGGTCGCGCAGGCCGGTCAGGTTGCCGAGTTGGGTGAGTCCGACCAACGTACCCGCACCGGCCATGAAGCCGATCACAACTGATTCGGAAATGTAACGAGTCAGGTCTCCGAGTTTGAAGATTGCGATCAGAATCTGAATGGTGCCGATCATGATCGCTAACAAGAAGGTGGCCTGATAGATATCAAACTGCGAATCGGTACTAAGAAATGCGAGCGCGCTGAAAACTACCAGGGAAATCGCATTCGTGGGCCCGTTGATCAAGTGAGAGGACGAACCGAAAATAGACGCTACCAGCGTCACTATGATGGCGGAATACAAACCGAAGCGAGGATCGACGCCAGCAATGAGTGCGTAGGCCATTGCCTGCGGCAGAGAAATGGCAGCCACGGTCATACCCGCCAGGAGGTCGTTGCGTCCACTATTCCAGGAATAGTTGAGCTTCATTGCGTTTTGCCTTTCGTAGGGCAGAACGATCGATCAGGGGGCGCACTCCTCCCAAGAGTAGAGGGACATGAAATGATCGAACAGTCAGCAACGGGGAGTGAGGGGGTAACTCTTTTCCCTGACCTGCCTGCGAGGATTGTAACGCACTATGTCTATCTACACCATCGAGATTATCAAGCCAGATTTCTCAAAACAGGCTAGCAGTGCTGGAATCCGGGGGTTGGGCGGATGTAAAGGCTTGCCTAGCACAGGCTTAACTAGTACTAGAATTAATCCAAGGGACCTAAAAAGATGAGCCGCCGGAAGCCGTATTCAGCAGGACAGTGAGCGGCGGAACGTGCTCAGGCTTGACGTAACGGTTCACCAGGAAGCGTTTGCCATCCTTGGCTACGTCATAGGTGAAAATGTCGGTGCTCGAGATCGGCGCCCGTCCGCCGATTTGGAATAGAGGCGAAGGCGTGCCGGTTGAGAAGCCGCTTTCGTCGTTGACCGGCACAGCCATCAACATGCCAGTCGGGCCAATATAGAAAATTTCCTTGCCGTCGCCACGCCAGCGTGGCTCTGTGCCGCCCGCGCGCGATACCTGCCACTTTCCCGCAGCGCCGGGGAACGAGGTGACATAAATCTCCCAAACCCCGGACTCATCCGAGGCATAGGCCAGCCATTTTCCATCGCGAGAAATCTGTCCGTTCGATTGATTGGACTTGGAGGACAGGAATCGAGTCGGCGATCCACCTGCTGTCGGCCACATCTCCAAATGCAAATCGTTGGGAGCAAAATCTGTGCTGAGGATTGCCTGGCCATCGGGAGTCCACGCGTTCGGAACAGAATCCTCCCCTGCCGGACCCTGACCAATAGACTTTTCGCGCTCCAGACCGGTCGCTCGCTTGAGAAATATCGTGGCGCCGCTTCCAAGACTTGAACGATAGGCCAGCATGCTGCCGTCCCGCGACCACACTGCAGATACTTCTTCCTCGGGATCGAAAGTGAAGCGCGCCGCCGCACCAAAAACGCCTGCGCTCAGCAACCAGATATCGACGTTATTCGCTTTCACATCGGTGATGTCCACGGCAACGCGGCTGTCGTCGGGGGAAAGATTGGGGTTGGCAATGACACCTACATCGCCGACCCGTCCGAGCTCTTTGCCCGATCGATCCATCCAGGTAAGCGCGGAGAGCGATGCGCCAGCGCCTGTGTTGTAGACTACCGTGCCATTCCAGGCAACAGAAAAGGCAGCCCAATAAGTGGACGGTTGGAAGCCGACAGCATTCGCAATCGCAGTCGCGCTCCCCAAAATCTTGGCCGTGGAGGGATCGAAGGGAACGCTGACAAGCTGCCGGTTGTCATCCGCGTAAAACAAGTGTTGAGAATCGTAGCCAGCGCTCGAACGACAAAAGAGAACAAGTTTTTGTTCCTTATCATCGATGGAGCTGAGATAAATGCCGCTGGTATGATCGTCTTTGGGATTCGCGAAATTACCTGCCCAGAATAAGAAATGTTTTCCATCAGGAAGGAACATCGGCCAGCGATGCGTCTGTTGATCTTTAGATTTGGCCAAAAGTTCCTGCGTAAGCGAAGCCGCGCCGCTGCCATCGGGGTTGATGCGCCAAATGCCGCTACCGGGGCCGGGAGCATACACGATGACGTCATGACTCCCCCAACTTCCGCCGCGCGCCGCCAAAACATTGGTCACAGCCTGAGGCGTGCCACCGGATATGGACATCTTCAGCAATTTTCCGCCAGCGAAAAATGCGACGTAGGCGCCATCCGGCGACCAGAAGGGATAGGTCGCGCCCTGAGTGCCTGGCATAAGCGTCACGTTCGGAGATCCAAGGCGCTGCACGTAGAGCATGGGCAAACCGGTGTTCTCCTCCGGCGATACAAACGCCAGCATGGAGCCATCGCGGGAGATCGCCATGTGGCTCACACTCATCTCTTCGGGAACAGGAATGGCGAACTGCATGAGCGTGGTTGGCGCGGGACGCCACGCTACGTACCACGTGATAGCGGCTACGGCCGCAAGCGCCAATGCTATGGAGGACCAGAGCAGCAGCGGCAATCGCCGGGATGTCGCCACCGCTGCACGCGCAATATTGCTGGCCTCGGTTCCCGAGAGTGCGCTCAGAGCGAAAGATAAATCTCGCGCCGACTGAAAACGCTGCTCCGGATTCTTCTCGATGCAGCGCCGCACAATGCGCTCGAGCGATGGAGAGACCAGACGCGTACCATCGGATAACTCCGGCGGGTCATCCTTCAAAACCGCAGTCATGGTTTCGGCAGGAGTATCACGGCGGAAGGCGCGTACTCCAGACAGCATTTCGTAGAGCACGGCTCCAAAAGCAAAAATATCGGTGCGAGGATCGGCAACCTCGCCGCGCACCTGTTCAGGTGCCATATAACTCGCCGTGCCCATAACCACGCCCGCTGCGGTCTGAGAAGCAGTAAGCGTAGGTTCGTCCGGGTCTGCGCCGGTCTGCTGGGCCAGTTTTGCCAACCCAAAATCGAGAATCTTGATGCGCCCGTCATTGGTGATGAAAATATTCTCGGGCTTCAGGTCGCGATGGATGATTCCCTTATCATGCGCCGCTGCCAGGCCCTGTGCGATCTGCACTCCGTATTCGATCGTCTTACGCTGCGGCAGAGCACCGCGATCGAGCGCCGCGCGCAGGCTTTCGCCTTCCAGAAGCTCGGAAACCAGAAACGGTGAGCCGCCCTGCTCGCCGATATCGTGAATGGCAAGAATGTTGGGATGGTTCAGCGCCGCGACGGCCCGCGCCTCCTGCTCAAAGCGACGCAGGCGGTCGGTATCGCGGGCGAAAGATTCGGGAAGAATCTTTAATGCAACATCGCGCCCAAGACGCGTATCGCGGGCGCGGTAAACTTCGCCCATTCCGCCAGCGCCTAACGGAGCGAGGATTTCGTAGGGGCCTAGTTTTGTTCCCGAGGTGAGAGCCATCCGTGGGCGCAATTATAGTGCAAGCTTCGGGAAGTAACGATGACGCGCGGAGTTGGTCAGCGGCCAGGGCGTTTGATGGGTGGAGGCGCGGGTGAGAATCGAACTAGACCGTGTGAGTTAAATCGTCTAATTTCGTCAATTGATTCAGGGCATCGTCCAGTAAAATACGCTGGGGTTGGACTTGAGCGTGGACTAACCTACATCGATGTCATTCCAGACGCGTCAATATGATCTATACGTTATGCTGGGCGATCCTGGTGCTGAACCGCCCTGGATGGAACATGTTTGGTCGCGCATAGTTTTGGCGTTTGATCCCTTGGTCGAATCGGCGCGCGGCCATGCCGCAGTTCGTTCAACACAATTAAATGCCGGACCCGGTTCGCCTAATAAACGAGCTATCTCGTTCGGCCGCATCGGGTGGAATAAAGCGGGCCACAAGAAGTGGATTTGGCCATCCGCAGGCACCGATGGAGGTAGCATCAATCGTGTTTTTTGCATGTCCGAGGTATGGGCGCCGTCGTGGACTACCTGCGAGAAGGAGCATCAAGCTCCAGACCTCTATTTCGCCATTGGCAATGAAGACGACTATCGGGGACGGCAACTCAGCTTTAATTCGGTCTGCGTCCTTGCTATTGCTCGCGATCGGAGCGCAGAGTTTACCAGCCATGGGAAAAAAGCCGCCGAGGCCTTGGCTCAGATACTACAAGCGCTCGTTCGAGTCCACCGTGAACGGCTCTGGAGTTATCCGTTCGGCCAGATGAGCATAGATGCGATCAATTATCTCGTCATAACAGGCTTGTTTAAGCCGGGCCCGCGCCATCAAAATCCGGCTTCGCCCTTGATTCTCAATGGAATCTGGAACACCTTTTGAAAAAGGAGGACAACTTCCTTAACCGAGTCTGTCCATCGGAAATCACGCACGCACTGCTTTACGCGTGTCAGAGGTTGGAGGCGCGGGTGAGAATCGAACTCACGTATAAAGGTTTTGCAGACCTCTCCCTTACCACTTGGGTACCGCGCCCGAGACTTCACACTAGAGCGTGAGACGCGAGTTTGTCTAGAAGACACGCAATCTCTTACGCACTGAAGGTAGCTCAGCTTGGTATTTTTTGGTGGCGAATTCTGTGCTAAAACAACCGGACATGAAACCGATACATAACTCCGCTGGGATTTCGTCTCATGCCCGGACTGCTTCGAGAGCTGAGGCGGCGACTGGCATCTCGAATCTCATGCCTGCGAATCCGAGGCAGGATGCTTCCTCGATCTGTCCCAATTGTTCGACCGAGTTGCGCGGACACCGCTGCAAAGTGGTCTGCAAGAAGTGCGGTTTCTATTTGAGCTGCTCCGATTTTTACTAAGAGCCATAGCGAGTTTTCTACTGAGAGCGACGACGCATTTCTGCTGAAATTGGCATCGGCCCTTGCACCAATTTCCCTTCCAGCTTCTACAATAGACCAGACATCGTTTTAATTCTCAACTTAGGAGATTGGCATGGAACGTAAAGCGAGTGCGGTATGGAAGGGCAGTCTGAAAGACGGACAGGGGACGGTTTCATCCGCCAGCGGAATTCTCTCGAACACGAAGTATTCGTTCAAAACGCGCTTCGAAGACGCTCCCGGAACGAATCCGGAGGAACTGATTGCGGCCGCGCACGCGGCGTGTTTTTCGATGGCGTTGTCGGCGCAACTGGGAGGCGCGAACCTGACGCCGGAAAGCATTAATACGTCCGCGACGCTCAGCATGGAAAAACTTGAGGCGGGCTGGACCATCACTGCCGTTCATCTGGATGTGGTCGCCAAAGTTCCCGGCGCGACCCCGGAGGCATTCAGCACGGCGGCGCAAAATGCAAAGGCTGGCTGTCCGGTATCGAAGGTGCTGAATGCAAAGATCACGCTAGACGCTAAGCTGGGCTAGGAGCGCGTCCCGCAAAAATCCATTTGTTCCGTCACCCTGAGCGAAGCCGAAAGACCTCCGCGGCTGAATTTGTTATGTAGGAGGTCCTTCGCTTCATTCAGGATGACAACCTGTAGCAACGAGTGGCTGAAAGAGTAGCTAACTTTGCGCACGCAGAACTTGCCGCAATTTGTGATTGATTTTTACCGCGTCCTGCGAGGCTTGGTCGATTAGTTCGAACCAGCGGCGTGAGTTTTCAGGCGGTCCTGCCTGCGAAATAAGGTAGGTAGCTTGTACGATGGTTTCGAGCGCATTACTGAGATCGTGCGCCAGAATGCGAAGTTCCTTCGCCACTTCGACGGGGATTTTATCGGCGGTATTTTCCATGGTCTTGCGCGATGCCTGATTAGGCGCGCGTTTGACAGCGACACGCCAGCCAGTAGAATATTAGTGTAGTCGCCCTGAAAAAGGGCTCCTGCCGATTTATTTCTTTTTATGCGGATATGGCGGAACTGGCAGACGCGCTAGGTTCAGGTCCTAGTGATCGCAAGGTCGTGGAGGTTCGAGTCCTCTTATCCGCACCAA
>Ga0209169_10000380_pt1 | contig 26782 bp, 19 predicted proteins | sample HubBroMetageWRM4_FD_188346 | JGI IMG/M metagenome (GOLD analysis project Ga0209169, IMG submission 188346) | Warmed soil microbial communities from the Hubbard Brook experimental Forest, New Hampshire - Hubbard Brook CCASE Soil Metagenome WRM 4... | ecosystem: Environmental > Terrestrial > Soil...
GTTGGGGCTGTAAACCCGTGGGCGCAGAATAAGCGGAAGGTCTTGCAGCCACACATTCGCCCCCCCGCCGGTGGCCCGGTTATCTTTGCACCGCAATCATTCTTTCATTTTTCGTTCTTGTTGTTGGGCATTATCGGTACTATATGCCGATAGTCGAAAGATTTCTTGACAGTGCCCCGGTGTTCATGGATATAATCCCAGCACGGTTTGGACCGCATCGGCGATCGCGTGTTCTGACATCCCTGTTGAAGTTGCGTGGCGTTCGGTACGATTCGGCATGGAGGTAGACATGGGTCGATTGCATTCATCCATGATTGCGCTGGTGGTCACCACCGGATGCGCTGTTCTGTTTTCGACCTTCTTTGTTTGTTCGGCCTCAGCTCAGACTGGCTACGCAAATTTCGAGGGATCGCAGAGCAACCCAATGCGCCTCTCGGCGGATGGAACGCGCCTGTTCGTGGTCAACACGCCGAATGCTTCATTATCCGTGTTCGATGTGACAACTCCCGCTGTCCCCAAGTTGATCGCCGAAATTCCTGTCGGGGTTGAACCGGTTTCCGTGAACCCGCGCACCAACAACGAAGCGTGGGTGGTAAACGAGGTCTCCAACAGTGTGAGCGTGGTCTCGGTTTCACGAGGCATCGTGACCGACACCATTCAGACTGGATCTGGAACGGAGCCCATGGATGTCGTGTTCGCCGGGCCGGGCCAGGCCTATGTCAGCTGTTCTCGCAACAATCAGATTGCAGTCTTTGACGTCAACAGCCACGCGCTGATCGTCGATCTTCCATTGTTCGGTGGCAGTCCGCGGGCCTTGGCAGTGAGTAACGACGGAAGTTCGGTGTATGCCGCGTTCGCCATCTCCGGTAATGCCACCACCCTCATTCCGATACCTCTGGCGCCGCGCCCACCTATGCCGGGAACTTCCGCGCCCACACCGAGAGTGTCACTGATCATTTCGGCAACCGACCCGAAGTGGAGTCGATACATTACCTACAAGATGCCGGACAATGATGTCGCAATCATCAGCACGGGTCCTGATCCGACGATAAGCGGTTATTATTCGGGCGTTGGCACCATCAACCTGGGCTTGGCGGTGAATCCGGTCACTGGCGATCTCTACGTAGCCAATACCGATGCCCGCAATCTGACATTTTTTCAACCGAAGCTGCGCGGACACTGGGTCGATAACCGTATCACTCGCATCCAGATTGCCAACGGGCAAATCACGCCGTTCGATCTGAATCCGAACATTAATTACCAGATTCTTCCCAATCCCCAGGCGCTGAGGACAGCTTTGGCCCAACCCACCAACGTGGTGTTCGATCCGGGTGGCACATTCATGTATGTAGCTTCATTCGGAACCGACCGCGTGGCCAAGGTAGATACCAACGGGAATGTCTTATCTTTTGTCGAGGTTTCGTTGCCGAGTGGGTCCGGATCCAAAGCGGATCCGAAGAACAAACGCGGGCCGAGGGGATTGGCTCTGAATGCGGCTGCCCAGACACTGTATTCCCTGAACCGGATCTCCAGTACGATTTCCATTATCCAGGCGCCGCAGATGGTGAAGTCGGGCGAGATCGCAATCGGAGCGGATCCGACCCCGTTGCTGATCAAGCAGGGGCGAGGTTTCCTGTATGACGCCAAGCTCTCGGGAAACGGGACTGGCGCCTGTTCATCCTGCCACGTGGATGCGGACATGGACCACCTGGCCTGGAACCTTGGCGAGCCTGGCGCGTTGACTTCCGTCTACCAAAACGGCCAGGAGATTACTTTCCATCCCATGAAGGGTCCCATGGTCACGCAGCCACTGCGGGGCTTGGTCAACCTGACGCCCTACCATTGGCGGGGAGATTTCACGACCTTTGCATTTTTTAACGTCATTTTTAACTCGCTGTTGGGTAACGTCGAACTTTCCGCCAGCGATCTGAGCGTCTACACGACTTTCATCAATAGCATTCTTTACCTGCCGAACCCTTACGAGAACCTGGACCGCACGCTCCCCACTTCGTTGGCCGGGGGGAATCCGGTGGCGGGAGAAACGGATTTCATGAGGGTGAAGGGCACAGGCTATGGCCGGACCTGCAACTCTTGTCACAGCGCCAATCCTGGCCCCGGCACCAATCTTCTGATATTGCCCGGTTTCCTGCCGCAGCCGATGAAGACCCCCCACCTCAGAAACGTTTACCAGAAACAGCTCTATACCAGGCATAGTGCGATGAGCATTGATGGCTTCGGGATGGAACATGACGGGAACATCTCAGCCCCGTCGGATTTACTTTCCCAGAAGAATTTCAACGGCTATACCAGCCAGCAAAAGACGGACATGACTTCCTACCTGCTTTGCTTTGACACGGGCACGGCTCCGGCGGTCGGATACACGATCACGCTGACTTCTGCGAATGTCGACAGCCAGCAGGAACAGAGTGACTGGGCGACCCTCCAGTCCCAGGCTGTGGTTGCGAACATCGACCTCATTGCCCGCGGAACTCTCCAGGGCCAGGTCCACGGCTTGCTGTACGAACCCGGAACCGGCACTTATCTCAGCGACAACGGCACCCCATACACTCAGGCTCAGTTACAAACCTTGATTCTGAACGGAGATACGCTGAGCTTTCAGGGCGTATATCCAGGGACGGGTACGCCCTAGCCATCAGACAAGCTGCCATTCAAGCCGTGTCTTACCTCGTTGAAAAACTGCTGCAAGATTTGGATTCATGCGGTATTATGGCCGTCCGGCAGTCGGTTCCTGGCTCGGCAATGCGGAATCTCACGAACCTGTCCAGGAGCTTCGCGTTGGTTGGCGTGACCGCGGTGGGGACGAAGCGTGCCTGAGGGGGCAGCGGTTCTGTCGAACTGAGTCTCTTAATTTTCGGAGAAGCCCTATGGGGATTTCTAGCGTACGCCCGTCCATTGTGTTGTCCCTCGCCGCTCTACTGTTAACCCTCAGCGTTCCAGGTTCCGCGGAACAGCCACCAGTTGTTGCGCCGCTCATCGTTCAACGCGTCGATGAGACCCAGCGAACGGTCTTGCAAGGCAATACACATCCGCTGGCGCGTCCGCAATATGATCGTGGCGTAGCCCCGCCGGACTTGCCGATGAACCGGATGCTGTTGGTGCTCAAGCGCAGCGCTGCGCAGGAACGTGCGTTGCTGTCGTTGCTCGACGATCAACAGGATAAGGGCTCGCCCAACTACCATAAGTGGCTCACGCCGGAAAACTTTGGCAAACAATTCGGTCCTGCCGACCAGGACATCCAGACCGTGACCAAGTGGTTGCAGTCGCACGGATTCCAGATCGGCCACGTCGCCAAGGGAAAAAACATCATCGAGTTCTCAGGTGTTGCGAGTCAGGTACAGGAAGCGTTTCATACCTCGATTCACAAGTACGTAGTGAATGGTAAGGAGCACTGGGCGAACGCCAACGATCCCGAAATTCCGACGGCGTTAGCGCCGGTCGTTGCGGGTGTACACACCCTGCACAATTTTCTCAAGAAGCCGATGATCCACATCGCGCCCCAGCGAATTCAGGCCCAGTTGGTCAAGGGGAAAGACGGGAAACCTCAGGTTACGTTTCCGGGGCCACCGGCGGCGTACGCATTGGGGCCGGCGGATTTCGCGACGATTTACAATATCAATCCGCTGAATCGAGGCACGCCTGTTATCAATGGTGCGAATCAGACCATCGCCATCGTTGGCCGCAGCGATCCTTATGAAAACGGGGCAGACGTCTCCAATTTTTTCCAGGTCTTCGATTGGAGCTCCCCGGGCTGGCCCATAACTATCAACGGTCCTGATCCCGGCGACCTAGGTGGTGGGGAGGAGGCAGAAGCGACTCTCGATGTAACTTGGTCCGGAGCTGTTGCTCAAGGGGCCCTGCCGAACCTGGTTGTGTCGGCCACGACAAATACTACTGATGGTGTCGACCTTTCCGAGGCCTACATCGTCGATAACAATCTCGGCGCCGTCATGACCGAAAGCTTCGGCTCCTGCGAGGCTTCCCAGACCAGCACTGAAGCTCAGGGCTATTCAACGCTGGCGGAGCAAGCGGCCGCTCAGGGAATCACCTACTTGGTGGCCTCCGGGGACTCCGGCGCGGAAGGCTGTGACGACCCTGACGTCGAAACCGTTGCCACGGGCCCTCTGTCGGTAAACGTCTTAGCTGCCACTCCGTTTAATCTAGCCGTGGGCGGCACCATGTTCAATGAAGATGGGCAGGGCAGCAAATACTGGAGTTCGACGAACAATGCCGAGAACTTCGGATCCGCACTCTCATATATTCCAGAGAACGTCTGGAACGAAAGCTGCCTTGCTTCGCAGTGCGGGGATGGTGCCGGCATTTGGGCCGGCGGAGGGGGTGCGAGTACTTTCTTTGCCAAGCCGAGTTGGCAATCTGGCGTGACAGGAATTCCAAGTGACGGCTGGCGCGATCTGCCCGATGTGGCATTGACTGCCGCTGCTGGTCACGATCCCTATCTTCTCTGTATCGAGGGCTCCTGTGTACCGGATGCCCAAGGTTTTATTGAATTCGCCGCCATCGGTGGGACCTCGGCATCCACGCCCTCTTTCGCAGGAATGATGGCCCTCGTGAACCAGAAGATGGGTGCGAGACAGGGCCAGGCAGCTTATGTTCTCTACAAACTGGCGGCCGCCGAGAAGCTCTCAAGCTGTAACGCTTCCAACGTTACCGGTCTTCCCGCCAGCAGTTGCATCTTCAACGATGTCACCGTTGGCAACAATGCTGTTCCCGGTGAAAAAAACTACGGAGAGCCAAGCGCGCCGTACCAGAGCGGCGCAGGCTATGACCTCGCCACCGGATTGGGTTCAGTGAATGTGGCCAACTTGGTGAATAAATGGAACACCGTGACATTCACGCCGACCACCACTACTCTGAGCCTGAGTCCTACCGCGATCACGCATGGCCAACCCGTCAATCTTAGCGTTACGGTTGCACCCAAGAGCGGCACGGGAACGCCTGCCGGCGACATCTCCCTACTAACCAGCGGCAATCAAGGAGTGGGATTCTTTACACTGAGCGGCGGTGCGGTTTCTTCAATGCTCAGCTCACTTCCTGGCGGCAGTTACACCGTCACCGCACAATACGGGGGGGACGGTACGTTTGCGCGCAGTACCTCGGTGCCAACTGCAAGCATCACCGTAGGCTCTGAAAACAGCAGCACGGCGCTGTCCGCTCTGACCCTGAATTCGAGCTTCAACTTTGTTCCGTTCACGGGTGGCCCATACGGCAGTTTCGTCTATCTCCGTGCCGACGTGAAGGGCCTGTCCGGGTACGGCACGCCGACTGGAAACGTCATCTTTATAGACAATATTTTGACCCTGAATCAGCTCCCACTGAACAGTCAAGGCAATGTGGCGACGCCCAATTTCTTAGACAGCCCCAATGGAGGGCCGCCCACTGGCCTGTTTACCCTCGGCGCAGGGGCGCACTCGATCAGAGGTGTTTACTCCGGGGATCCGAGCTTCAATGGAAGTACCTCGCCCAACATCAATCTCACCATCACCCAGGCGACCACTACCAACACCCTCGCAGTGACTGGGGCAGCTAAAGGCGGCACTTTCACCGCCACAGTCAACACCAACAGTGGCGGCAATCCGCCCTCCGGCGCCGTGCAGTTTTTCGTGAACGGCTCCGCAGTTGGAAATCCCGTGACCGTCACGCAAGTGCCGGCGTTAACCTCTCTAACCGGCACCCTGCAAGGCGCCCAGGCCACTGCAAGCTACAACGACACAGCCTTGGCCAATGGAACCGCTTACACCGTCAAGGCAATGTACAAGGGAGACACTAACTATCAGGCGTCGACTTCAACGTCGGTGCCGGTCACGCTGCAGAGCGATTTCTCGTTTACAGAAGGCCAGAATGTGGTGGACATCGCTGCCCCAGGCGGGCCAGGACCTATGACTCTGACCGTTGCTGCTCTGGATGGCTATACCGGGACCATCAATTTCAGCCCGAGTTCCTGCTCGGGCTTGCCCGTCGGCGCCCGTTGCTCCTTCAGCCCAAGTTCGATTACCGGTAGTGGTGGGACGACGCTGACGGTTCTTACGACGCCCGCGGCTTCCGGAATGGTCGATCCGGGTTCAACTCGCGGTCGAGAGCTATGGGCCACGCTCAGCGGGTTTGGGCTTGCCGGGATTCTATGGCTCGGCGTCCCCGCCAAGCGAAGAAGGTCGCTCAATCTGTTGGCGGTATTGTTTTGCGCTTTGATGGTTACCGGTGTCGGCTGTGGAGGCGGCGGTAGCAGTACTTCGACGCCGCCTCCACCTGCGCCTCCTCCACCACCTTCGCCCACTCCCGCTGGTATTTACACGGTCGTTGTGACGGCAACCAGCGGATCGCTGAAGCACACCGTCAGCTTCACGCTAAATGTGGAATAGCGGCTGCGATTCAGTTCCAGGGGGACGGCGGGCGTTGCTCGCTATCCCTTTATCACTGTTTTCAGCAGGGCGTGCACGCCGTTCCAGGTGATCTGCACTCCGATGCAGAGCAGCACGAAGGCAACAATGCGCAGGATGCCGTGTGCGGTGTGCGCTGAAATGTGTTCGGTGATCTTTGGCGCATAGCGGTAGCTCACAAAAACGATCAGGCTCAGAACCACTGCCGCCAGCGAAATCCCCAGATGAGCCATGACATCGTTCAGCACGCCTGGCTCCGCCGAGGCGTGTGCGCTCAGCGTCAGCGTGACCACGATGCAGCCGGGGCCGACGGTCAAAGGAAAGGTGAACGGATAGAAAACCTTCTGCTCGACCGGCCCGAAGGAAGCTCCCTCAACCTCTGCGCGCTTAGGGTCCCTCTCCGTCTCTGGTTGATTCAGCAAACTCCATCCCATGCTGGCCAGCACCAAGCCTCCGGCAACTTGTACGACGGGCAGCGAGATCCCGAAAAACTCCAACAGGCCGGTTCCCACCAGTTCGACCACAAACAGAAAGAGGGTGGTTCTGACCGCAATTTTGCCCGCCAGGTCCCGGAAGACCGATTCGGGTGCATCGCCTACGAATCCCAGGAGCAGTAACGCCGAGCCCAAAGGGTTAACCAAGGGCAGCAGCGCGCTGAAGGCCAGCGCGAAGAATTTAACCAGCAAGGGTACGCTCCCCATATCGCGAAACAGCATAGCACCCGCGCACCCAAGCGGAATGATGTTGCCGGGGCGCTTCGGCGCAGGAATTAGCCAACCGGCGAAGGCTCCTGTTACTCTTAGGAGCACGTTTCAGCAACCCGCTGAGGGAAAAAGATGCATCAAACACTGGAGAGCGCAGGCCCTGCGACTGCCCTCAAATGGAATCCCCTTTAATGACCTATTCCCGACATCTCTCTACCCTCATCATTGTGGCCGTCGCAGGTTGGTTGACCCCGGCAGGTGCGCAACAAGCGCCAGAACCTCCGGCGCAGCAGAAGCCCGAAGCCGGCCAGGCACAGCCGGCTAATCCGTCTGCGCCGCCACCAGCTACGTCCGGGCAAAGTACAGACAATAGCCAAATTAAGAAACAGGAGAAATCCGGCACTTCAAACGACCGACTGTTCTTTGCTTTGCCCAACTTCCTGACGGTCGAATCCAAGGATGTTCCACCGCTTACGGCTGGACAAAAGTTCAAAGTGGTCGCCCGCGGCGCGTTCGACCCTATTCAGATCCCGTGGTACGCCATCCAGGCTGGGATTGGTCAGGCATCCAACAGCGAACCTGGCTATGGACAGGGAGCCGAGGGTTATGGCAAACGTTTCGGGGCCGACGCCGCCGACGGCATCATTGAGAACTTCATGGTTGGCGCGGTGTTTCCATCCATACTCCGCCAGGACCCCCGTTATTACCAAATGGGCAGCGGAGGATTTTGGCGTCGAGCCGGTCATGCTGTGGGCAGGATCTTTATCAGCCCCACCGATTCGCATCACCGTCAATTCAATTTTTCCGAGATTTTCGGCAGCGCTGCCTCGGCCGCGATTTCGACCTATAGCTACCATCCCAGCAGCGATCGCAATCTGGGAAATGTCGGAACCGTATGGGGGACCCAGATTGGGTATGACACCCTTACTCTGGTGATAAAAGAGTTCTGGCCTGATATCCGCCGCAAGGCGAAAAAAAAGAATGAAGCTCCCGCGCCCTGAGATCGCCCCAATCCTTGCATTGAGGCTGAGGACTCCCAATGTTTCAACCCGACCTGCTTCGTGCTAAGCATATCTTGATTACTGGTGGTGGCACCGGCCTGGGCAAAGCGATGGCCCAGCGTTTTCTTGAACTGGGCGCCAAGGTTTACATCTGCGGACGCCGTGAACAAATACTGGCGGCTACGGTCGCCGAACTTAGTCGAGCAGCGTCTGGAAGAATTCACTCTATATCCTGCGATGTTCGCGACTTGGGGCGCGTGGAGGAAGTGATCGGAACCATCTGGAAAGACGGCCCGCTCGACATCGTAGTGAACAACGCCGCTGGGAACTTCATGGCGCGCACCGAGGAACTCACTCCCGGGGCTTTTGAAGCAGTTCTCGGCATCGTGCTCATGGGCACTATCAATGTGACCATGGCTTGCGGCCGCAAGTGGCTTAGCGCCAAGCAGCGCGGCGTCATCCTGAACATTGCTGCGACCTATGCCGATACGGGCTCGGCGTACGTGGTGCCTTCCGCTATGGCCAAAGCCGGAGTCGTTGCCCTCACTCGCAGTCTGGCCGTCGAATGGGGCAATCGGGGCATTCGCATGAATGCTATTGCTCCCGGCCCGATTCCGACCGAGGGAGCTTTCTCACGCTTGCTGCCGCGGCCAGAGTTGGAGAAGTTTGCGCTCGACCGCAATCCCCTGGGCCGTTTCGGCACCCCTGAGGAACTAGCGAACCTGGCTGCGTTTCTGGTGAGCGGCGGCTCCAGCTATATCAACGGCGAAGTAGTGGTGATGGACGGCGGTGAGTGGCTGCAAGGTGCTGGCGAGTTCAGTTCTTTCGGCCGTCAACTGAGCGACAAAGATTGGGAACTTTTCAAACCCCGCAAGACTAAGAAGGGATAACGCGCTCCGCAACCCGCGCAAAGGCCGGGGTGCTGCTCCACTTTGCAAGCTTCACGCCTTCTTTCCTGACACACTTGCCGTTACTGTCCCCTTGGCTAGCTTGGCGGAAATCTCGTCCCCGGCCTTTACCTTGCGGGCATTTTTCAGGAGCTTTCCCGATGCGTCAAACACCAAGGCGTATCCGCGCTCGAGTATCGCCATCGGTGAAAGGGCTTGCAACGCTGTTTCCAGACGCTCCACGTGTACTTTGCGCTCCAGAAGAAAATTGCGAAACGCGGCCGCCAACCCGTTATGCCGGGCTGCCAAGTCTTTCCTCATGCCGGCGAGCACCCGCCGCACGTCATAATGACGCACCGTCGCCGACAACCCTTCAAACCGACGCCGCTGTTTTTCGATGATCCCGCGCTGAGCTTGTCCCAAGCGGTGCCCCAGCTCATCGAGCCGTTGCTGCCGCCGGTGGATGAGGTCCATGATGCGGCCAAACGCTCGGTGCCGCGCGAGTTCGGTTAGATTCTGCCGGACCATCAGCAACTGATAGCGCACCGCTTTCTCCAGCCGTCGCTGTAGGCCGTCCATCTGCGCTGCAATTTCCTGCCGGGAACGAATTACCAACTCCGCAGCTGCCGAAGGCGTGGCCGCCCGCAGATCGGCCACAAAATCAATGATGGTGAAATCGGTCTCATGACCGATGGCCGAGATGACTGGGATCTCCGATGCGGCAATCGCCCGCGCTAGCCCTTCATGATTGAAGGCCGCCAGGTCTTCCGCCGAACCTCCGCCACGGGCCACGATGATGACATCCACGGAGCGGGCCTGGTTGAAGTGTCGAACGCCGGCTGTGACCTCGAGCGCCGCTGCTTCGCCCTGCACCTGAGCGGGATAAATGAGGATGCTGACGCCGTGGTGGCGCCGGCGCAGAATGTTGAGGATGTCGCGCAGGGCCGCGGCCTGCGGCGAAGTCACGATTCCGATCTTTTGCGGTAGCGTGGGAATTGGTTTCCTGCGGGACGCGTCGAACAAGCCTTCGGCTTCCAGCTTGGCTTTGAGTTGCTCGAACGCGACCTGGAGCGCGCCCGCGCCTTTGGGCTCGAGATATTCGGCTGAAATCTGTAATTCGCCACGGTCTTCATAGACGGTTATGCGGCCGCGGGCTACGACGACCATGCCATTTTCGGGACGAAAGCGGAGGAGCTTGGCGGAAGAGCGGAACATCACTACTCTTATCTGGGCGCTTGCGTCTTTCAGGGTGAAATAAAGATGGCCGGACTCGTGCGCGCGGAAGTTGGAAATTTCGCCTTCGATCCAGATGTCGGTGTATTCGCGTTCGACACTGGTGCGGACGGCGGCTACTAAGTCACGCACGGTCCAGGTACGGCGACCGTTGGTGGTGAACATGAAGCCGAGTTGATCGGAGGCGGACACTGACGGAAAGTTTACAGGAGGGCGAGGAAATCTAGAGAGATCTTGATCGCAACAGGGGGACAGGGCTCAGGCATGCCAAATACCAAACCCCAACACAGGTTCGGACGCTACCTGCCGCAAGTCACTGCGTTGCGGCAAGTTAACCCGGCTATCGACTGGTTTGATTGCCATGCCGTTCCACGGTCTCGGTTCACACCTCCAGAACTAGCTAGCCCAGCGGCGACTTTAGCAAGCTAAATCCAGCCTTCATCCTTACAAATTGTTACAAAAAGGTTGCATTTTGGGATCGTCCCGAAGTAATATGTTACCCGGACGCGGTGGTAAGCGTTCGATCCAATCGTAGTACCGCCCTTTCTTCCAAGGTTCAAGAGCCGTAACTAACTGTCTCGTCCTGGGTGGATATGTATGCCCCGGACTAGGTACGGAGATCCCCTATGGCGTGGTACGCATATTGCCTGACCGAGCAAGAGACCCTCACAAATGGAACCCGCGCACGGCGCCCCTTCCTGTTGGAAGGTATTCAAGGAGTGAACGCAGCCCCGGTTTTGAGCTACCCCAGCGGCGAGTTTGCCGTCGTGGTCAGCGAATACGACCGAGCCAGCCAGAAGATTGAAGACAAAGCGGTGCTGGAGCATGCGCACGTGGTTAGCGTGTGTTTCCGTACGGGGACGGTGCTTCCGTTCCGTTTTGGCACCATCTTCGATACCGACGAGGCGCTGCGCCAGGCGGTTCGCGCCAATCGGCGGGCTTTCGGGCAGAGTGTGGAGCGGCTGCGCGGCAAGTCGGAAATGCACCTCAAGTTGCTGGTGCGGGACGGCTCTTTGCGGGAAGCTTTGGCGGAAGTGCAACTGCCGGACACGGTTGGTGGCGAGTATCTACTGAAGCTGCGGGAGAAGGCGTCCAAGGATCGTGAACGCCAGACCAAGGCGCGGGCCCTGTCGGTACAGGTACACAAGATGTTTAACCCGCTGGAGGAAGAGATTAGTTGTAAGAGAGTAAATACCAACGGGATGCTGATCGATATTGCCCACCTGATCGATTCCAAGTCGGTGGAGAAGTACCAGAACCGTTACAGCAGCGCCGCCAAGCAACTCAAGAATTGTGAGCTGTCGGTAAGCGGACCATGGCCGCCGTATCATTTCCTGCCGGGCAAACTGCGTACTGTCGCGGGGAATTCGTAACCAGCCTGTAACAGTGAGAGAACAGTGCCCTGCACGCAATGTGCAGGAATGTGCAGACATACTCACTCCCACCCTAGCTCCCGCTGTTCCATTCGGGGCTCGACCATGCTACAACTCCAATCTTTACAGACATTTGCGTCCGCCGATGCTTCCAGCGGATGGCCCGGCTCATTTGGTTGAGCAAATGCTTAATTGCATGGTAATGAAAGAGGCCGCCGACGAATTGACCTTCACTCTCTGTTTTCAATCTTCTATGAATCGATCCGCCTGCGGGATCGGTCCCTTGCATCGCCTTTCCTGACTCCTACCTGACCAGCCTCTTTTGAGAATGTGGCCCCAGAAATGGGGCCCTTTTTCTTTGGCAACGATTGCGGCGGATAGTGAGCACCCAGCCAGGATTTCGTGTGCAACAGAGTTGACGAGCTAAAACCAAACCGGTTTCATAACATCCAACATCTTGGTACAGTTACTCACCAACATGCGCCTACGGAATGCTGCTTTGCCCCTAATTGTCCTGGCCGCTGTTTTGTTTCCCAAGGCTCCTGCGGCAGATGAATCAACCGCTGAACCGATCGGCGAGCTGGCAGCGCTCCGCGATGCCGCCCTAGCCGACGACTATGCCTATCAGCAGGTGGCGCATTTGACTGACAGCATCGGTCCGCGCCCCACGGGTTCACCGCAGGCAGAAGCGGCGGTCGATTATGTAGCCGGCGAGTTGCGCCGGCTGGGACTCGACGTCAGGCTGGAGAATGTCCGCGTCCGGCGCTGGATGCGGGGCGTGGAAGCCGCTGAACTCACCGAGTACCCCGGACAAGTCCCGGGCACCACTCAAAAGATCGTGGTGACTGCGCTGAGTGGAAATACGGCCACCCCCGCGGATGGAGTGACTGCGGAAGTCGTGGCCGTCCGAAATTTTGCTGAGCTCAGAGCAGTGGGACGGGAGAAGATTGCCGGAAAGATCGTTGCCTTCAACTTCCCCTTCGACCGGCAGAAAGCGGCGAACGGGCTGGCAGGCGAAGCTTATGGCGAGGCGGTCGAGTATCGCTTGACTGGTCCCAAGGCAGCCGCCGAGATGGGCGCTGTGGCTTGCGTTGTGCGCTCGGTCAGCGGAGCAGATTATCGCCTACCGCATACGGGATTCAGTGTGCCGGCGGGGATCCCTGCGGGAGCGGTTACCAGCGAAGACGCCGACTTGATCGCCCGGCTCAGCGTTCAGGGAAGAGTGCGCATGCGCCTGACTCTGACTTCGCAGAACGGGGCGGAAGTAGCGAGTCATAACGTCGTTGCTGATCTCAAGGGCTCCGAGCATCCGGAACAGCTGGTCATCGTATCTGGACATCTGGACTCCTGGGATCTGGGAACCGGGGCCATCGACGATGCCGCAGGAGTTGCGGTGGCGATGGAAGCAGCGCAACTGGTGCAACAGTTACAACTGCATCCTCGGCGAACGATACGGGTGATCGCCTGGATGGATGAAGAAAACGGAGGACGCGGCCACGATGCCTACGCTCAAGCCCATGCGTCGGAAATCGGGAACTATGTGGCCGCCATGGAGAGCGATTTGGGAGCTTCGCATCCGCTCGGTTTCTGGGCCAAGGTCAAGCCCGAGGCACTACCGTTGCTCAAACCTGCGCAGGATGCACTCCAGCCCTTTGGAGCGAACGAGATCCAACGAGTCGAATTCAGCCCCGGTGCCGACATCGCACCGCTGAGCAAAGTGGGCGTTCCAGCCTTCGGGATCATGCAGGACAGTCGCACCTACTTCAACTACCATCACAGCGCGGCCGACACCCTGGATAAAATCGTGCCGCAAGAACTGCGCGAAAATGCAGCCGCGATGGCAGTGATGGCATATGTGCTGGCAAACCTGCCACAGCCGTTGCCGCGATGAACAGATTTTTCCTTTTTTGAATGCGATTGGCCAGAAGAATCCCGCACGCCAGTTGACGCATCTTAAATTAGGCGCATATCATCAACGTTTACCCGAAAGGCGAACACGCGCCAATAGAAGAGGCAGGCGGGCTGTGAAGTCATTATCCATGGAAAAAAAGAAGCTGGACGCTTTCAAGAAAAGACTCGAGACTCGGCAGCAGGAACTGCGCCGCATGGTTTCGCGGACCGAACAGGACGGACGCACCGTAGACGACGACTCGGCGCAGGATATTGCCGATCGCGCCGCCAGTTCTTACACCAAAGAGTTTCTGTTCCATCAGAGCAACAACGACCGCCAGCTCCTGCAGATGGTGGAGAACGCTTTGTCGCGCATTCGCGAAGGTACTTTCGGGGAATGTATTTCCTGCGGCAAGGACATCAACGCCAAACGTCTGGAAGCTGTGCCTTGGACCCGCCACTGCATCGAGTGCCAGGAAAAGCTGGAGCAGGGGCGTCTGGAAGAAGCTTCAAAGTAGTGTGACGCGGGCATTCTCGCCCACTTAGAATCCTATGCCGCGCGGGCGCGTTCGCCCGTTTTTTTTTTGGCTTTTGCGGCGGCCTACGTCGGAAGCGACGTCTCGAGCGTCCTGGCCGCAAGTTGCGCCAGAATCATGGGCCCGAGTTGCGAGACGCTGCCGGCGCCTAGCGTCAGGATCATATCGCCTTCGCTGGCGGCGCTGGCGGCCGCTTCGGCGGCCTCAGAAAACGACGCGGCGTAGCGAACCGGTCGCTCGCCGTCCTCCTCGATTCGACCCGCCAGGGCCTCACCTGTAATTCCTTCGATGGGCGGCTCACTGGCTGCGTAGATATCCAGAATCGACAGCGAATCGGCATCGCCGAAAGCCGTGGCAAATTCCTTCATCAGGTCGCGGGTACGAGTATAGCGATGCGGCTGGAAAACGACGTGGATCTTGCGAAATCCGCATTGCTTGGCCGCCGCCAGCGTGGCACGAATCTCCGTAGGGTGGTGGCCGTAGTCGTCAATGACGCTGATACCGCCGGCTTTGCCGCGTAGCTGGAAGCGGCGATCCACTCCACGGAAGTTTTCCAGTCCGGAGCGAATCTGATCGGCGAGGATATCAAGCCCAACGCCCACGGCGATTGCGGCCGTCGCGTTCAGAACGTTGTGCACACCCGGAACATGAAGGCGAAATTCACCCAGATTGTGGCCCTGGTACGTGACCTTGAACCGGCTGAGCGGTCCGGCGTCTCCCGTGATCGGAACACTCTTTCCCGGACTGACAAGAAAATCAGAGCCGCGGCGGGTGCCATAAGTGATCATGCGGCGGCGAATCTGCGGAAAGAGGCGGCGAAGAATCGGATCATCGTTACAGACGACGACCATGCCGTAGAAGGGTACGCGATCCATGAATTCCAGGAACGCGCGCTTCACGTCGCCCATATTGCGGTAGCAATCCATGTGCTCGCGGTCGATGTTGGTGACCACCGAGAGAATTGGGCTCAACTTAAGAAAAGACCGGTCGCTTTCATCCGCTTCGGCCACCAGATAATGGGATTTACCCAGGCGGGCATTCGACCCCATGGCGTCGACGCGCCCGCCGACTACCACCGTGGGATCGAGGCCGCCGGCGGCCAGTACAGCGGCGACCATGGAAGTGGTTGTGGTCTTGCCATGCATGCCGGCGACAGCAATGCCGTACTTCAGACGCATTAACTCCGCCAGCATTTCGGCGCGCTGAATCACAGGGATATGTAACTCCCGCGCTTGAGTGATCTCCGGGTTTTCTGGCGAAATCGCAGAACTGGCGACAACAACTTCAGCCCCCGCGACGTTCTCGCCGCGATGTCCTTCAAATACCATTGCACCCAAGCTGGCAAGTCGCTCCGTCACGGCGGAACGCTTGAGGTCAGAGCCGGAAACTTTGTAGCCAAGGTTCAGCAGCACCTCGGCGATACCACTCATGCCGATGCCGCCGATTCCCACGAAATGAATGCGCTGTATTTTTGCGAACATAGATCAGACTTTCGCCGCTGATCGACGCAGATTAATGCGGATGACATCGATTCTGGGCTATTGCGGAAACAGATGCAAGTGAGAGTTTACTTCGCGGCGACAGCGCGGGCGGCACCGAGATGTTCCAGGGCGCGATCAACTACGGTTTGCATTTCGCGCGCATATTTCACCTCGCGGCCCTTAGCAAGGATCTTTCGGGCCTCTTCGGGGGCGTACCAGGTGGGGTTGCGCATGGGCTCGTGGGATTCCTCGGTACGTTCGACTTCCATGAGAAAAGCCTTCACAACGAACTCGCGGACTCCCGGCGTCTTCCAGAACACGCCTTTGGAATGGATGTAAAGATGGAAGTGGCGCGGTTCGATGTGTCCGCGAACGCCAGCTTCCTCCCAGGCTTCACGCTCGGCCGATTGGCTGTGTGACAGGGAAGGTTCGGGAGCGCCCTTGGGAAACGTCCATTTGTTGCCCCCGTTGGTGTTCACCAGCAGGAATTCAATGGACGACTCGCGCCGCCGGTAGCAGATGGCTGCTACTTGCAGCGGCAGAGCGAACCGAAGAAATCGAGGTGCTGCCAACAGCCGTTCCTCCGCTAAGAATCCCAACCTACCGATCCTAACCGCAGAATATTTCAGGATCATTAAAATGCAGCAAAAAAGGTGCAAAAGTCAGGTTACTGAAGTCCAAACCAGGGAGTTCAGGCTTAAGGGTGATTCAGGCTTAAAAAGCAAGGGTTTAGCAGGATTGCGGAATGGCTTTGGGAAGGCGTCCTCAGTGTAGTAAAGCTAGATCGGGCTTTCGCACGTCCAATTGGAGTAGCATTTAAGACTCGGATTGCAGATGTTTATCCAACTTAACCCGCTGCCCAGTAAGGTGCGGCCAGCGATATTGGGGGGCTCGGTAGGGGCGCACCTGTTGTTGCTGGCATGGGTGCTGCACAGCCCGGCGCCGATCTTCGTCTCACCGTCTTCGACCATGCAGGGGGAGCATGGCGCGGGTTTGCAGTACCTTTATTTTCCAGGCAGGCCAGAGGTTTCCGAGCAGCCGCCGCAGCAAGCTCATTTGACCTGGAGCCATTCGCCGAAAGAGACGAAAAAGTCACGCAAGACTCCTCCCGTCTCGAAAGTCGAATCAGAAACAGAAATTACCGCGGCCCTTGCGCCCAACGAGCGGCCGGCCGGTTCTCCTTACGGATCGCTTTACTACGGCAAGGCCACCGGGCTCGAGGTCCGGCCGGCGCTGCCTATCGTCGCCCGCGACCCGGCGATTGGATCGGATCTATCCAATGGGATTGTTGGTGACGTGGTGGTCGAAGTGACCATCGACGAGCAAGGGAAGATTATCGAACTGAAGCTGATTCAGAGTCTGGCGCCGAACATCGACCAATTAGTGCTGGCTGCGGTTGCCAAGTGGCAATTCCTTCCCGCCACGCGGAATGGCACGCCGATCGCTTCCAAGCAGGACGTTTATTACCACTTTCCCCGCTAGCGCTTGCTATAACCCGCAGCCCGCTTGGCCGGCCTGGCGGACCGGTTTCCGTTGCCTTTCTCCCCGCCCACACCCACAACTTCCAAGTGTGGCTGCCCGGAGGCCGCCGCCGCAGGACTCATCTTTGGCTGCCGATCATTGCGCGCCTGCCGCCAATTCACCTTAGGCATCATCATGGAAGAATCGATGCGGTCGCGATACTTGAGGGCAATGTTCATCAGCGAGTCGAGCAGCGAATCGGACAGCAAATGGGGCTGAAGCCCCAGTTCGATCAGCTTGGAGTGCTTGGCGTTGTAGTAATGCTCTTCAGCCTCAACCCGCGGATCCGGAAGATGGTTGACCTCCACGGTCATGCCCAATTTCTTACCTTCCGCCTTAACCATGCGAGCTAAATCCAGCACGGAAAACTGTTCGGTAAACTGGTTGAATACGCGAAACTCGCCTTTGTTGGCAGGATTCAGGCAGGCAATCTCGACGCAGCGCACGGTGTCGCGAATATCGAGAAAGCCACGGGTTTGTCCGCCTTTGCCATAAACAGTGAGTGGAGTTCCGATGGCCGCCTGGACGCAGAATCGGTTCAGGACCGTGCCGAAAACTTCGTCGTAATCGAAGCGATTGATCAGGCCTTCGTCCATGGCCACTTCATCGGTCGTGGTTCCGTAAACAACTCCCTGGTTCAGATCGGTGGCGCGCAGCCCCCAAATTTTGCAAGTGAACATGATGTTGTGGCTGTCATGCACCTTGGATAAATGATAAAAAGAGCCGGGCTGCTTGGGGTAAGGCACGGTGTCGGTACGCCCATTGTGCTCAATGGTAATGTAGCCTTCTTCGATGTCGATGTTCGGCGTGCCATATTCACCCATGGTGCCGAGCTTGATGAGATGACAATCAGGCTGAAACTCGCGCAGGGCGAACAACAGATTCAACGTGCCAACCACGTTGTTGACCTGGGTAAACACCGCATGTTTGCGGTCGATCATGGAGTAGGGAGCGGCGCGTTGTTCGGCGAAATGCACCACCGCGTCCGGCTCAATGGCCTGGATGGTGGTGGAGAGAAAGTCGTAATCCATCACATCGCCGACGAAGAGGTCGATATTCTTGCCGCTAACTTCCTTCCAGATTTTCAGACGTTCGGAAAGTGGCCGGATCGGGGTCAGGGTTTGCACGCCGAGCTCAAAGTCCCACTGCCGGCGAATGAAGTTGTCCACAATGGAAACCGAGTGGCCACGATTCGACAAATATAGCGCGGTGGCCCAGCCGCAATAGCCGTCTCCGCCAAGTACAGCGATCCTCATTTCGTCTTCTCCTCCACGCGGCATTCCCGCATTGGCCGGGCTTCTCGCGTCCAGCCATGCGGACTAAACTCAGTGGATACCGTTATTGTATCGCAGGCACGCTGGAATCACGGCGTTCCGGGCGAAGAATTTTCGCCCGCAGCGGCCGTGAGTACACGGTTGGTGAGCACGAGTTTCCCGCCGCTGGCAGCCAAAATGTGGAGCTGTTCGTGGCCCACCAGGTTTTCGAGGCGCGGCACAGCGGAATCCTTAGCCACAATGTAAACCGTCGCCGGCCGCAGCCAAAGATTCCTGAATTGCGCATCGTCGATGAACACATCCGGCACGCTGGGTGCATAGGCTCCATATTCGAGATTCATGTAGCGTCCGTTCAATAACAAGGCTGAGCGATTGGTGTAAAAGAAGATGGAAGAGAAGGTGTAGTAGTGGTGATCGACGATTAGGGTGCCCGGCGGTGCTTTCTGAATCGCTTCCGCCAATGGCCGGGATGACAGGTAAGGATCGAAGGCGACCATCGCCACCCGCGCCGCGTGAAAGAAGACGACCATCATGAGCGCTGCCGAGATCGCTGCCCGTTGAGCGCCGCCTTTGAGGGTTCCCACCGCACCCACACAAAAAGCTAGAACGGCCATTGCTAGCGGCACGCGAAGATACGCGAAAGACGCCAGGGTGAGGTCCTCCATGTGTCCCAGCGACAGCTTGTAGGCGCCCGGATGGGCCGCCAGCGCCGATGAAATGTCGCCGCCACCCCGCATCCCACGGCTTAGGAAAAGGATCGCGATTCCGGCCACAGCGGCGGATCCCGCAATCAGCGAGAGCAAACGGGTGCCTCGCCGCACCCAAACGCCTTCTGTGGCCAGCGCCGAGCCCAGTAGCAACGCCAGTGCCGGGTAACAGGGCATTGAATAATATTCTTGCGTAGTTGAGAAGGTGAAGAATACGAGGATGAAACCGATCCAGCAGAGGGCGAGCAAGCGCGTCCGCCCCGCGCGATCGACTGGCTTGAATGAAAGTTTGGCGATGGCGGGAAAGTAGACGCTCCAGGGGAACAGCCACAACAGATGAAAAAGCCAGAAGTAGAGCCGGGGCACGGTGTCGTAATCGCGAGGATAGCGTAAGTTCAAGAAACGCAGCAGTTGCTCGTTGATGAAGAAGAACCAGAGGAATCCATGGTATTCTCCGGGGCCGCTGTGCAAAGTGAAGGCAAAATACGGCGGATTCCGCAAGGTGGCGAGAATGTGCCAGGGAGCCGCAATCGCGAGTACGATCAACGCTCCAGTGAAGGGATGAAGCCGCTTCCAGGTTCTGGCGGAGAATAGCTGCTGTGTAAGGAAAAGGTAAATTACGCCTGCCGCAACAGGAAAGACGATTCCGATCAAACTCTTCAGCAGCAGGCCAAGCCCCAGGCTGGCGGCCAAAAGAAATGCCCACCAACCCGGATGCCGCTCCTCTTCGTCCAGCGCACGGAGAACTGCCCACATGGCCAGCGCCACGGTGAAGGTGATCATCACATCCGGAATCAGAATGCGGGTGAAGAGGAAAAGTCCAATGCACGTCGCCATGCAAAGGCCGGCATAGAAGCCCGCGCGTTTGCCAAATGCCCAGACTCCGAAAGCCGCAGTCAACCAGGCCAGGCCCATGACTGAGAGCGCGATGGGAATGCGCGCAGCCCAATCATGCACGCCAAAAACTTTGTAGGAAAGCGCCATCGCCCAATAGATCAGCGGCGCTTTTTCCATGTAGGCCACACCGTCGAGGCGAGCCGTGACCCAATCGCCCGAGTTGAGCATGTTCCGTGCAATTTGCGCCTGCACGGCGTCTACGTCATCCATCAACGAGGGAGGCGAAACAATGCAACCCAAATAAATGGCCCCGGCCACCAGCAGCACGCTTAGATATAGGTGCCAGTTTTTTCCTGTACCCAATCCTTCACCGTCGTGGGAGCCGTTGCTGTCTGAATTCGCCATTTTTTCATCCACAGGAATAGCACCAGCAATCCCCATAATTGGTAACCGAGGTTCGCGCGTTTTGCCAGGTGACGCTGCAGGTGCGCGTCGATCGCGGCGGGGTCGAACAGTCCAGCATGCTCGGCAGCGCCCGCCGTCACGGTCTCGACCAGCAGGGAGCGAAGCGGCCCGCGCATCCATTCATGTGCAGGAATGTCGAAGCCGACTTTCTTTCTACTCAGGACCGACGGCGGCAGCTTGCCTTTCATGAGTTCTTTGAGAAGAAACTTTTGCCGCGATCCGCGAATCTTGAGCGTGGCCGGCAGTGTAGCCGCAAACTCGACGATACGATGATCGAGAAAAGGCGGTCGCACTTCGAGAGAATGGGCCATACTCATGCGATCCGTCTTGGTCAGAATGTCGTCCGGCAAGTAATACTTCTGATCGAACCACAAGTACGGAGAAAGTCCGTCTCCTGGGAGCAGTTCGCGCAATTCTTCGAGCTTGCTATGCAGGGCTCCCGGCAAGCGCGACTTCAGAAGTCGTTGTTTCGCCCGGTCAGCAAACGTGCCGTTCCAATGCACATGCGCTCGCTCCGGCGGCATCGTGCAACCTTCCAGGAACCGGCTGGCCTTGTACTCGAATCCGATCTTCTCATCGGAAACTGGCCAGAGGCCCAAGCCCGCCCCTGCAAGCCGAAATCCCCAGCCCGGCAGTCGTCGCGCAGTCTGGGCCAACTGATTCGCCCGATGGGTTAGATATCCCGCGAACAATTCATCCGCGCCTTCACCGCTGAGACTCACGGTCGTCTTGGTCTTGCTGAGTTTCGAAAGAAACCAGACCGGGAGCGCGCCCGCGTCGGCGCTGGGCTCGTCCGAGTAGTAGGCAAATTCTTCAATCGCGCTTTGAAGATCGCACTCGGGATTCAGATCGAGTTGCTCGTGGTCGGTTTGATAAAGGCTCGCGACTTCCTTAATGTATGCGGTCTCGTCAAAGCTGCGCCCGCGAAATGAAATAGAAAATGTTTTCAGAGGGGAACTGGATTCCGTGGCGGCGTAATGCAGAATCGTTGAGGAATCAATGCCTCCGCTAAGCCACATGCCCAGCGGAACATCGGAGACCATGTGCTCCCGAATCGACTGTCGCAGCAGGGTATCGAGTTCTTCTTTGGCCGAGTCCAGGCTCCGTTCGCGCGGTTCGGGGAACGGCAGCGTCCAGTAAGCGTCGGATGAGATTTTGCCGTCGCGCCATTCCAGCCAGCGTCCCGGCGGGAGCTTTTCCATGCCATCGACCAGCGTCCATGGCGAAGGAATGTAGTTCAGGGACAAGAAGCAATCGAGGCCGTCGAGACTCAGGCGCCGCTCGATCTCAGGGTGAATGAGAATCGCCTTGAGCTCCGAAGCAAAAAACAAGTCCTCTCCGCGTCGGGCGAAGTACAGCGGCTTGATGCCCATGCGATCGCGGGCCAGCACAAGACGGCGATTCGATTCCATCCACAGCGCGATCGCGAACATGCCGCGGAGACGGGAGAAGCATCCCGTGTCCCACTGAAGAAAAGCACGCAACACGGTTTCAGTGTCGCAGTGGGACTCAAAGCGATGCCCGAGCTTCTCCAGTTCGGCCCGGAGTTCGAGGTGATTGTAGATTTCGCCGTTGAAAACGATTGTCGTGCCGGCGTCGGCGGTAGTAATGGGCTGGTCGCCTCCGTGCAGGTCGATGATCTTCAGTCGAGTAGCGCCCAGCGAAACAACCGAGGACTCAAAGACGCCCTGCTCATCCGGCCCGCGATGAATCAGCGTGTCCGTAGCGCTGCGGATGCGCTCGGGAGCCGGAATCCAATCTTTATGTGTAAAGCCAACAATCCCGCACACGTGGAAAAGCCTCTCTCAATGAATACAATAGTCTATCTTGCGCAGCGTGTAATAGACGCGCCGACAGTGGGTCGGCATCATTTCTACAGAGCGCTAAACCGTACCACACCCGAGAAGCAGAAGAAGCAGTGGCAGGGCGCAAATGAGAGAAACGCCGAACATGAACATCAAAATACGCAGCCAAATCAGCCGGACCTTGAGATAGACAGCTATGAGCATAAGAATGTCAGCACCGAACAGCCCAAAAACACCTGCCCATACGAAATCGCAATATCTTGCAGCGCCCGACCCTACCTCGCATTCTTTCCGACCCCTGCCGGAGCCGCACTCCCCGATAGCGTCTCCCACCCGCGTCGCGTAAGATCCCAGAAAATCAGATAACCAGCCACGCCCGCGACAACCAACAAGCTAATGCCCCACCACCACTGCTGAAAGACGAGCTTTCCAATCCCAAAGAGGCATCCATAAACCAGAACGACGCCCATCACCCAATTGAAAGCATTGTTGGCCAGGTCGCGCACTTCTGGCAACTCCGGAACCAGCCGCGCGATGTGTTGCCAGCCATACACGCTGGGATACACTCGCCGGTAAAACGCCACTAGCGTCGCTTCAGACTCGGGCTCGGTCACGAAAGTTGCGATCAGCCAAACGACGGTGGTGATCCCGCCAGTTATGAGCGCCTTCTTCGCATATACCAGCGCGCTGTTGCCACTGAATCCAATCCCGTTAAGCGCGATAGTAACCGCGGCGGCCGCAATCATCGCAGAAATCTCGCTCCACGCATTGATGCGCCACCAGTACCAGCGCAGGATGTAAACCGCGCCCGTGCCGAAGCCGATGTTCAGCACCAGGTCCCAACCTTGTTTGATCGAGGTCAACTGCATGGCGGTGTAGCCGCTCACGAGCACGAGCAGAACCGTAAACAACTTGCTGATGAACACGTAATGCTTCTCGGTCGAATTGCGCACCAGGAAGCGTTTGTAGAGGTCGTTGACCAGATACGAGCATCCCCAATTCAATTGCGTACCCACCGTGGACATGAACGCCGCCAGAAATGCCGCCACCATCAACCCGCGCAAGGCTGGCGGCAAATAATCGCGTAGCACCATCACGTAACCCTGCTCAGGATTCTGCGCGAAGGCGGCGCTGGGGTGAAGACCCCCATTTGGCGAATACACCGCCATGGCCACGAGTCCGGTAATAATCCAGGGCCAGGGCCGCAGCGCATAGTGAGCGATGTTGAACCACAAGGTCGCACCCAGGGAATTTTTCTCGTCTTTCGCGCTGAACATGCGCTGTGCAACATACCCCCCACCACCCGGTTCTGCGCCCGGATACCAAGCCAGCCACCACTGCATACACAGATAAACAAAGAACGTCAACAGCGGGAGGGTCCACAGTGCGTCGGCCGTCCAGCCGAGATGGAAATCAGGCAGGAAAGCCACGGGATCGGCAGCATGCACTCCAGTCTGTCGAACGTTGTTCTCCACCACTTGCAGTTGGACTTGCAGCGCCTGCATGCCGCCGATCTTGGCCACGGCTACCCACGCCAGAACTACGATCATGGTCATCTTCAGCACAAACTGAAACAGGTCGGTGACCAGCACACCCCAAAGTCCACCTATGAAGGTGTAAACCCCGGTGAATGGAATCAGCACAAAGATGCAGATCAGCAAAGAAGTGGTATGGGGATCGCTAAGCGAGTACTGAAAAGTGTGGCCAGCGAGAGAAAGTTGCACAACGCGTCCCTGGGCAATGGCCGGGCCGAGCAAGACGGTGATGATGTTGATCATGGCCTGGGTCACCCATCCCAGGATGAAGCAGTTCATGAAGAGGCCGAGATAGACCGCCTTGAATCCGCGTAGAAATGCAGCGGGTTTGCCGCTATAGCGAATCTCGACAAACTGCACGTCGGTCAGGATCTCGGCACGGCGCCAGTAGCGAGCAAAGAAGAACACCGTCAACATGCCACCGACGCACAGGCCCCACCAGATCCAGTTGCCGGCAATGCCCGATTTGGCTACAAGGCCGCACACCAAAAGCGGCGTGTCTGCGGCGAAGGTCGTCGCCACCATCGAAGTGCCGGCCAACCACCAGGAGACGTCCCTGCCGGAAACGAAGAATTCTTCGGTGTTACCACTGGAGCGCCGGCGGTAATAAATACTGATCAGCAAATTGACCAGCAAGTAGCCGACGATCACAATCCAATCGGTTGCGGTGAGAGGCATGCGTTCCTTGGCCGCCAAAGTTCGATGGTTGCCAAGATATTAGCGGAACTTTCGCGGCCGGAGGATGGCTTAGCGCATACCGGGTTCAGCGGCGGCGTTCGGTTTCGTGCAGGATGACGGCGAAGTTCCGTCCGCCAAAGCTGAATCCCTGTTCGATGTGCCCGGTCACAGCCACCTTCGCGCCATTCTCAGGAACGCCATAATGCCCGGTGACCACCCACAAAACGCCGCTGCCGTCGTCGACCTGGAATGCGCCGCGCCCCATCGCCCCAAAAGAATCAGTGACTCGCCCGGCAATGCTGATCTCGTTGCCGGCGTAGCTGCCGGGGTCTTGGTTCAATTTTGCGATACTGACGCGCGGCGGGCAACCGGCAAGCAGAATACTTCCGGCAACAACCAGAACGGCAGTGATAACCCGAGTACGAATTGTGAGCACAGGTTTCTCCCGCAAGACGGATTTAATCCTCGAAACATAAACCCGGCATGCGGCGCGGAGTTGCTCCGCCTTATCATGTCAACGGAGGCGGTTCTTATCATGACGATGATCGAACACATCCGGCGTTTGTTTTCTTATGACGATTGGGCAAACCGCGAAATTCTGAGTTGCTTGCAGGGTTTGCCGGCAGCACCGCCGCGCTCGGTGAAGTTGTTGGCCCACATCCTGTCGGCCGAGAAGCTGTGGTATGAGCGCTTACAGCTGCAAAAGCAAACTTATCCCGTGTGGCCCGATTTCTCACTGGAGCACTGCAAACTCGAAGTCAAAGAGTTGCCGCAGCTTTGGAAGGCCTACTTGCAATCGCTGAAGGAAGACGGTCTGACCCGCCTGCTCAGTTACAAAAATACCAAAGGCGAAGGCTTTAGCAGTTCGAAGCAGGACATCTTGATGCATGTGATCATGCATTCCGCCTATCACCGTGGCCAGATTGCCGCCGATGTGCGCGCTGCCGGGTTCGTTCCCGCCTACACGGATTTTATCCACGCCGCGCGTCAGGGGTTTTTGGAAGAGGACGAGTAAGAAAAGCGGGAACGCTGCTGCGAGAACGTGGCCAAGACGACCGCGAGCAGAGTAATTGGTGGCACGGCCAAGAGAGTGTAGACCGGGAGCTGCACTGCCGCGCGCATGCGCTCTCCGGAAGTCAGCAAGGAACGCAGTGAAATGATCACCGCAGCGCCCCACTGCCAGCCCTGGCAGGCAAACGCAGCCTTGACCAAGGCCCGCGGCATGAGGCCCATAGAGGCGAGTGATCTGGACTGAGCCAACAAAACGAGAAACGGCGGAATAAGCAGGACCTGGTTGTAAGCCGCGACCGGGTTGACGGCCAAGGTCACGACGGCGGCCCAAGCCAATGCCCCGCCGAATTCTCTGGAGCCGGCATCTGATTGTCTCCACCTCCAACCCAGTACCAGAAGGGTTGAAACCAGCGCCGCGGCAACCACCCAAGGCAGAATCCATGGGAAAAATATGTACAGGATCGACGGGTCGGTTGCATATTTCCCATAGGCGTATATGGCCGTGACAAACTCCCATACCCAATGTGGGGACAACCAGGTTGCGCCCAGCACCAGGGCTGACATGGTTGCGGTGAAACTCCAGACCAGGCGCTTGCGCTCGGTCCAGCGTCCCGCGGCCCAGATTACAAACCAAACAACGAATAAACCGGAGAGCTGAGGCTTGATGGTCGAGAGCGCCAGCAGAAATCCGCTGAGAACCAACCAACCGCGAACTAGAGACGCCGCCGCCAGAGCCAGGAACAGGGCAACGAGCGCTGCCAGATTCTGCATGTGAAATTCCAGTACCGCGGGATAGCTGCTGACCGCCAGCACCATGGCAGCAGCGAGGTGCAAGGGCTTAAGGCGTAATCCGACGGAATGCGTCCACAACGGCACGCTCGCGGCGATACCGAACAGCATCAACCACCCAGATACTTCGGCGACCATCCCGAAAGGTAAAGCGACAGTTGGGGCCAGCAGGAAGACCACATACAAAGGGTAAGCAAAAGCCGCCTGGTCTGTGGGATGCGCCGGGTTGTTGGGGTCGAGCGGCTGACCGTAGAAGCCTTTCTGGATATCGCGGGTGACTTCTGCGCTGTACGGGTCGCGCCGATGCAGCAACAGTTCCCGCGTCCCCAGCCAACGAGGATAGAGGTCAGAGTTGTTGCCAATCGGGACGCCGTGGCTTTGCGCCGCGGACGTATTTGCCGGAACCAGAATGGTTTCTGCCCAACGCCAGATCCCGAAGCAGACCAGCAGGGAAGCAGCAAAGATCATCCACGATGGTTTTGCCGGGCTGCCCGGGTTCACGCTTGCATTCTAACCGCGGTCTCGTGCTCCACGAAGAGAGGTACCGTGGGTGGCAATGGTAGTCAGTATTCCGGCCAGGGTCAGCGGCGGCAATGCCAGCAATGCGAACAACACGCTGTCGGCTGGCTCCTTCAACATCAC